>Ga0214473_10001853_pt1 | contig 26964 bp, 20 predicted proteins | sample RVTome_7_FD_203509 | JGI IMG/M metagenome (GOLD analysis project Ga0214473, IMG submission 203509) | Soil microbial communities from uranium-contaminated site in the Upper Colorado River Basin, Wyoming, United States - RVT98D197 | ecosystem: Environmental > Terrestrial > Soil > Contaminated >...
CCCGCTCCGCGCCGGGCACCGTCTCCTCCAGCGGCGATGGCACGCCAACCGGCACCCGCAGCCCCTCGACGCCCAGGTCGCGCAGATGCTCCAGCCACGCGGCCACGGCGCGCTCGACCGGAATCGGGTTGGAGGCGCTCATGACGGCAGATATCCCTCCAGCACGTCGAGGATCTGCTCGGCCAGCAGCGTTTTCGGAGCTTCCTCCAGCGCCACCTCCCGCCCGTCGCGCCCCAGGATCAGCACCGCGTTCCTCTCCGACTCGAAACCGATATCGTCGCTCGAGACGTCGTTGGCGACCACCACATCGAGATTCTTGGCGCGCAGCTTTTCCTGCGCGCGCTGCCGCAGATCCTGCGTTTCGGCGGCGAACCCGACCAGCAGCCGACTGCCTTTGCGCTGCCCGACCTCCTGCAGGATGTCGGGGGTGGCCGCCAGGTCCAGGCTCATCCCCTCGGGGCGCTTGCGCGCCTTGCCGGGGAGGCTCTGCCGCGGCGCATAGTCGGAGACCGCCGCCGCCTTGATCACCACCGTGGCCGGCTCCAGGGCCCGCAAGACCTGCTGCCGCATCTCGGCGGCGCTCGAGACATCCACGCGCGCCACTCCGCGCGGCGTCGGCAGGGCGGTGGGCCCGCTCACCAGCGTCACCTCCGCCCCGCGCCGCCGCGCCGCGGCGGCCAGCGCATATCCCATGCGCCCCGAGGAGCGGTTGCTGATGAAGCGCACCCGGTCGATCGGCTCGCGGGTGGGTCCGGCGGTGACCAGAACCCGCTGCGAGCGCCAGCGCGCCCCGCGCTCCACCAGCAGTAGCGCCGCGGCGGCGATCCGCTCCGGCTCCGCCATCCGCCCCGGCCCCCAGTCGCCGCACGCCAGGTATCCGGCGTCCGGAGGCACCAACTCGACGCCGATTTCGCCCAGGTGCGCGAGGTTGCGCTGCACGGTAGGGTGAGCGTACATCTTGTCGTTCATACCGGGTGCGATCAGCACCGGCGCCTGCGTGGCGAGGTAAAACGTGGTGAGAAAATCGTCGGCCACACCCGAGGCCATCTTGCCGATCACGTTCGCCGTAGCCGGAGCGATGACGAAGAGCGCGCAGCCGCGCGCCAGTGCCACGTGTTCGATCTGGGCGGCGGCTTCCGGATCCCACATTCCGGTGATGACGCTGCGGCGGGACAGGGCCTGCAGCGTCAGCGGGGTGATGAACTTCTGGGCGTTGGCGGTCATGATCACCGCGACCTCGAAGCCGGCGTCCTGGAGGCGGCGCAGCACCTCTGCCGACTTGTAGGCCGCAATCCCGCCGCTCACGCCCAACGCCACCAGTTGCGGCGCCCCGCCCGCCGCGGTTGCCTCCCGGGCGGCTTCCGTGCGCCCGGCACTCGGCGCCGCGGCCGGGCGCCGCGGAGCGACCGATTTCCGTAAGTCGCTGGCTTTGCGCTTTGCCATGGGTCGGGCCGGATCAGCCCTTCCTTGCCGGCCCGGACGAAGCGCCCGGGAAAGAATCGAGGACCTGGCGCAGAATGGGCTCCTGGCGGAAGCGTCGCTGCCGCTCGGCGTGCACCACCGCCCGCAGCCGGCTGGCCGCATCCTCCAGCGAATCATTCACCACCAGGTAATCGAAATCGAAGGCGCGTTCAATCTCGCCTCGCGCCGCCGCCAGCCGCCGTTCGATCACTTCCTCCCGGTCGGTGGCCCGGTCTGCCAGGCGCCGGCGCAGAGCATCGAAGTCGGGGGGCAGGATGAAGACCAGCACCGCGTCGTTCAGCGCCTGGCGGACCTGCAGGGCCCCCTGGATGTCGATGTCCAGCACCATGTCGCGGCCGGAGGCGATGACCGATTCGAGATCGACCCGGCCGGTGCCATACAGGTTTCCGAACACCTCGGCCCACTCGACGAACTCCCCGGCGGCGCGGCGGCGCTCGAAATCGGCCCGGGCCACGAAGCGGTAATCGACCCCGTCCTGCTCCCCCTCGCGGGGCGGGCGGGTGGTGTACGAAATCGAGAACTCGGTGCGCGGCACCTGCCGCACCACCTCCCAAGCCAGCGTGGTCTTGCCGGTCCCCGAGGGCCCCGAGAACACGAAAACGCAGCCGCGGCGCTGGGCGTCTCTACTCAAGATTCTGCACCTGCTCGCGCACCCGTTCGACCTCGGTTTTCATCTCCACCGCCAGCGTGGTGATCTCGAGCTCGGCCGACTTGGAGCCGATCGTGTTGGCCTCGCGGTTCATCTCCTGAACCAAAAAATCGAGCCGCTTGCCGACCGGGCCGCGGCCCGACTTGAGGAGCGCCCGCGCCTGTGCCAGGATGCCGCGCAATTTCACCAGTTCTTCGCTGATGTCGGCGCGCGAAGCCAGGAGGGCCGCCTCCTGCTCGAGTTTCCCGGGCTCCAGATTCATCCCCGACGCCAGCTCTTCGAGGCGACGGCGCAGCCGCTCCTGCAACTGGTGCGGCAGGCGGGCGGCCCGCTGCTCCGTCTTGCGGCGCGCGCGTTCGATGGCATCGAGGCGGCGCGTCAGATCACGCGCCAGGTGCCGGCCCTCGGCCCGCCGCGACGCATCCAGGCGCGCCAGCGCCGTCTCCACACAGCGGCGCACCGCGCGGCGGGTGGCCGCTCCGGCCGAGCGCGCCGCATTCTCCACCCGCACCAGCCCCGGAAACTCCAGGAGCCGGTCGACGCTGACGCCGGCCCTGACCCCGGGGAGTTTCTCCAGCGCCCGGGCGGTTTGCATCAGGGCGCGTGCCAGGCCGCGGTCCAGGCTCACCGGCGGCGCGCCTGCACCACGCTCCGCGCTCACCCGCACCTCGACGCGCCCGCGCACCGCCGCGGCCTCGACGCGGCGCCGCACTCCCTCGTCCAGGTCCGCCATCCCCTCCGGGAGCTGCAGGCGCAGATCGAGAAAACGGTGGTTGACCGAGCGGATCTCGCAACCGATCCGCCAGCCGTTGGAGCGCTCCTCGGCGCGGCCGAACCCGGTCATGCTGCGCAACGGGGGGGGTCTGTTCATCGTGCGCGCCGGTCGAACGCAGTGTAGACCATGGCCGGGAATCAAGTCAAAATGCTGTGTTGATTATACTTCCGACCTCTCGAGCCCACTGGCCACGGCCCCCACCACCGCCTCCTGCTGAACCGCCGTCAGCTCCGGATAGATGGGCAGGGCCAGCACCTCGCGGCAGGCGCGCTCCGACTCCTCGAGCGTCCCGGCGATCCGTCCGCGCTGCGCCAGCGCCGGCTGGCGGTGCAGGGGGAGCGGATAATAGACGGCGCAGCCGATGCCGCGCCCGGTCAGGAAGCGGCGCAGGCCATCGCGCCCCTTTTCGATGCGTACCACATATTGGTGAAAGATCGAATCGGTGCCGGCCGGCGGCATGACCAGGCCGCTGCCAGATTCGCCCAAACCCAGGCGCGCGAACAGGGCGGCGTATCTCTCGGCGTTGCGCCGCCGCCGCTGATTCCAGTCGTCCAGGAAGTCGAGCTTGGCGGACAGGATGGCGGCCTGCAGGGCGTCGAGGCGGCTGTTGAGACCGATGAACTGATGCTCGTACTCCCCCGTTCGACCATGCTGGCGCAGGGCCCGCAAGCGCGCCGCCAGCGCCGGGTCGTCGGTGGTAATCCCCCCCGCATCCCCGTAAGCACCCAGGTTCTTGGTCGGGAAGAAGGAAAAGCAGGCGGCGCGCCCGAGCGAACCGGCGGGCCGTCCCTGGTGGGTGGCGCCCAACGCCTGCGCGGCGTCCTCGACCAGCGCCACCCCGTGCGTCTCGCACCAGGGGCGGATCCGCTCGATCGCCGCCGGGCATCCAAACATGTGCGCGGTGATCACGCAGCGCAACGCCGGCGAGGCGGCCTTCTCCAGCCGGGCGGGGTCGAGGTTGAACGTGCGCGGCTCGATGTCGAGGAAGACCGGCCGCGCCCCGGCCTGGGCCACGGCGCCGGCGGTGGCGAAGAACGAGAAATCGGGCACGGCCACCTCGTGTCCCGCGCCGATTCCCAGGGCCTGCAGAACCAGCAGCAGCGCGTCGGTGCCCGAGGCGCAGCCGATCGCGTGCGCCGTGCCGGTCCGCTCCGCCAGCCGGCGCTCGAACGCCTCCACCTCCGCGCCGAGCACGAACTGCTGCGATTCGACGACGCGGCGGATCGCGGCTTCGACGGGTCCGCGCACCTGTTCAAGCTGTGCACCCAAGTCGATGAGCGGCACGCTCATCGCCCCCACCCCGGCCGGATTGGCCATCTCCACCGCTCCGAGCGGCAAACTCCCGGCCTGCTCACCCGACCACCTCGAGGAGCTGATCCGCGGCCCGTCCCAGGACGCCGGGGCTGCCGAGCCTGTCGCGCAGACCCCGCAGCTCCGCCGCCAGCCGCTCACGCGCCGGCGGGTCGGCCAGCCAGCGCTCGATGTCGGCAGCGACCGTTTCGGGACGGAAATCCGCCTGCAGACGCTCCGGCAGGAGATCCCTCTCCGCCACCAGATTGGGCAGGCCGACGCGGGGTACGCGCAGGAAGCGCCTCGCCAGCCAGGAAAGTGCGGCGCCGACACGGTACACGACGACGCAAGGCACGCCCAGGAGCGCCAGCTCCAGCGTCGCCGTGCCGGAGGAGGAGACGGCCGCCGTGCAACAGGGCACGAGCTCCGTCAGTGGGGCATTGCGCACATGCGCCCGATTGCCGAGCGCACCGGCTCCCTCGCTCAGCAGACGCGGCTCGATGGTCGACGCCGCCGGCAGGAGAAACTGCACTTCCGGCCGTCGCGCAGCCAGCAGGCGGGCCGCCCCGACCATGCCTGGGAGCAACCGTTTCACCACCTGGGTCCGGCTGCCGGGCAGGAGGGCCACCAGCGTGGCGTCGGCCGGCAGGGCGTGGCGGCGCCGCAGCTCGGCCGGCGGAGCCGCGGGAACGGCCAGATCGCGCATCGGGTGGCCGATAAAGCGTGCGTCCACCCCGGCCGCGCGCAGCAGTTTTTCCTCGAACGGCAGGACGCACAGCAGCCTGTCGATGAGCGCCGGCAGGGTGCGCAGCCGCCGGGCCCGCCAGGCCCACACCTGCGGCGCCACGAGATATACGACCCGCACGCCGGCGGCGCGCGCGATGCGGGCCAGGCGCAGGTTGAAGTCCGGGAAGTCGATCAGGAAGGCCCCCCGCACCCTTCCTGAGACGAGCCGGCGGGCCAGCGCTGCGTGCGCCCGGCGCAGCGCCGGCAGGCGCCGCAGCACCGCGGAGAACCCCATCACCGACGCATCGCGGGCGTCGGCCAGCAGCTCCAGCCCCTCCCGGGCCATGGCCGCCCCGCCCATGCCGGAGAACGACACGGACGGCCGCCGGAGGCGGACCTCCGCCATCACGGCGGCTCCGTAGCGATCGGCGGAGGCCTCTCCGGCGCTGATCAGGATTTCCATCGTCGATCGGCTCACCATCGTTCCGGCGCGCGCCGCCGACCGTCAGAGGCGGCGCCGGCCGAAGCCGCGGCGGGGCGGGTCATGCGGACCAGGAAACCTCCGCGGTGAGGCGCTTGAGGGTGGCTTCGAGCTCCTGGCGCGCCCGCTCACACTCCTCATCCCCGGCGTTCCTTCCCACCCGCAGCGGCTCGCCGTAGGCGAAGCGCCCGCGGCTGAACGGCCGTGGGATCAGGAACCCGTCCCAGGAGCGCAGAGTTTTTTTTTACGGGCGTCGAATGCCACCGGCAGGATCGGCAGGCCGGTCAGGCGCGCCAGCTCGATGACGCCGCGTTGCACCACGTGACGCGGCCCGCGCGGGCCGTCGGGCGTGATCGCCACGTCGAGTCCCTGGCGCGCCAGGCGCACGAGCTGTCTCATGCCGCGAGCGCCACCCTGGGTTGAAGAGCCGCGGGTGTGGATGAATCCGAGCCGGGCCATGGTGCGTCCGACCAGCTCCCCGTCCCGGTGCTCGCTGAAAAGCGCCGTCATCCGCGGTCCGAGGTAGCCGTACGGCATCATCAGCAGCTGGCCGTGCCAGAAAGCCATGATGAACCGCTCCCCCCGGGCCACCATCCCTTCGGCAATCTCCCGCCGCCGCCATTCCAGGCGGGTCACCAGACGCAGACCACGAACGAGGAGGGCCGCCAGAGGCGGCGCCAGGGCCAGGAGGAGGCGATCCTTCACGAAATACCTCCTTCGCCCCGGGCCGCCGCGGCCCGAGGCACCGTTTCCAGCTCCGCCAGGCCGGCTTCGCCGCCGGAAGCGGGCGGCGCGGCGCTGGGCACGACCTCCTCGATCCGCCCGCGCACCAGGCGGACCCGCCGCGGGGCCAGCCGCATTGCCTCGCGCCGGTGGGAGACGATCAGCACGGTGCGGCCGTGCACCAAGCGCTCGAGCGCCGCGTGCAGTCGCTGTTCGGTGAGCGGATCGAGCGCCGAGGTGGCCTCGTCCAAGAGGACCACCGGCGCGTTTTTCAGCAGGGCGCGGGCGATCGCCACCCTCTGTCTCTCCCCCGCCGACAACGGCGCTCCCCCCTCGAGCAAGCGGGTGTGGATGCCGGCGGGGAACCGCTCCACCAGATCCTCCAGCTGCGCCGCCCGCAGCGCTGAGAGAATTTCGGCGTTCGAAGCCTCGGGACGGGCGCAGCGCAGGTTGTCCGCCAGCGTGCCGGCGAAGAGGACCGTCTCCTGGCCCACCACGCTGATCTGGCGGCGCAGGTCGGCGAGAGCGAGGTCGCCAACGTTCACCCCATCGAGCCGGACCTCCCCCGCGTCGGCGCGCACGAAACCGAGCAGGAGCGACAGGAGGGTGGTTTTGCCTGCCCCGCTGGCTCCGGAGATCAACACCCGCCCGCCCGGCTCGAGGCGCAGGTTCACGCCGTCGAGGATGGTGCGTCCCTGGCGCGCCAGCCGCACATTCCGGAACTCGATATCCCCTACGGCGCGCTGCAGGCGCCGCCTGCCCGGCCACGCGGCTTCTTCACCCGGAGCGTCGATCAGCTCGAAGAGCCGGGCCGCCGCCGCCAGCCCCTGCTGCACCTGGCTGTGGACGTGGCTGAGGCGCTTGATCGGCGCGTACTGCAGGAAGAGCGCGGTCAGAAACGACAGGAGCGCGCCCCCGGTCATGGTGCCCTCCTGGAGCGCCCGGGCGCTGGCGACGAATACCAGCGCCGCGGCCACGCCTCCGAGCCATTCCATGAGCGGTGATGCGAGCGCCAGCCAGCGCGCCGCCTCCTGGCGCTCCGCGGTGAGACGCCCGTTCTCCGCCTGGAAACCCTCCTCCAAACGGCTCTGCAGGCCGAAGGCCCTGACCACCCTGGCCGCCGCAATCGACTCCTGGACCCGTCCGGCCAGCACCCCCAGCCGCTCACGTGAGGAGCGCGCGACGCGCCGCAGGCGGCGGCCGATCCCTACCGTCGGCCAGATGACCGCGGGCGCGACGCACAGCGACAGGAGCGCCAGCGCCGGATTTACATAGACCACCCAGGCCATCAGCCCCACGACGACCAGCGAGTCACGGCACAGGGACGCCAGGTGCTCCGAAAGGGTGGAGTGCAGAACCTCCGTATCCGCCGTCAGACGGGCGACCAGGGCCCCGGAGGGGTGCCGTTCGAGAACCTCCGCTCCCTGCCGTTGCAGGGCGGCGAACGCCTGCTCCCGCACCTGTGCGACCACTCGATGGGCCGTGCGTGACAGCAGGTAGGCTGCGGCGAACGCCAGCAGGCCCTTGAGCGCGTAGAGCGCCACCAACGCCAGCGGCAGGGCCACGAGCGCGCCTGCCGGCCGTCCAGCAGCGGGCGCCAGCGCCCGGTCGAAAAGGGGTCGCAGCAGCGCCGCCAGGCAGACCGTGGCCGCGGACACGCCGGCCAGCGCCGCGCCGGCCACAGCCAGGGCGGTGCGGTGCGGGCGGAGGGTGGCGAGGAGGCGGCGGAAATCGGTCATCGGGTGGGTCGGCCGGGCCGCTGCGGCCCGGAACGCCCGGCCCGGCGCGGGCTCAGCGGCGCGGGCCGCGCGAAACCGGGATTATAGCAGAGGCCGGTGCCCCGGCTGATCCGGTTCCGGCCGGGGCCGGCGATGAACTCCCCATTCGCTTGACTTCTCCCAGCCACCAGCGTAAGTACAGAGCGTCCCACCTGGGCCCCCGCCGAGCTTCGTGCGGGTCGATGCACAAGGGAAACACGAACCCGTCGGCATGCCTGAAGCCTCCAAAACCGTCTGTATCACGGGCGGGGCCGGATTCATCGGTTCGCACCTCTGCGATCATTTCCTCGATCGCGGCTACCGCGTGGTCTGCCTCGACAACCTGCTGACCGGCGCGGCCGATAACATCGCCCACCTGCAAAATCGCGATTTTCTCTACATCAAGCACGACGTAACCCAGTACATCTTTCTGGGTGAACCCGTGCACTACATCCTGCATTTCGCCAGCCCGGCGAGTCCGATCGACTACCAGACCCTGCCGATCCAAACGCTCAAAGTGGGTTCGCTCGGCACCCACAAGGCCCTGGGCCTGGCGCGCGAGAAGCGGGCCCGCTTCCTCTTGGCCTCCACCTCCGAAGTGTACGGCGACCCTCTCGAGCACCCGCAGAAAGAGAGCTACTGGGGGAACGTCAACCCGGTCGGACCGCGCGGCGTCTACGATGAGGCGAAGCGCTTCGCCGAGGCCATGACCATGGCCTACCAACGGCACCACGGCCTCGAAACGCGCATCGTGCGAATCTTCAACACCTATGGGCCGCGCATGCGGCTCAACGACGGGCGCGCCATACCCACGTTTCTGCGCCAGGCCCTGCTCGGCGAGGATCTCACGGTGTTCGGCGACGGAAGCCAGACCCGAAGCTTCTGTTACATCAGCGACCTCGTGGAGGGGCTTTCGCGACTGCTGTTATCCGATCACGGCGGGCCGGTCAACCTGGGTAACCCGGCGGAGATGACGCTGCTGCAGCTCGCCGAAACCATCCTCCGTCTCACCGGGAGCCGCAGCCACATTCTCTTCCGCCCCCTTCCCGAGGACGATCCGCGCGTGCGGCAGCCCGATATCGAGCTCGCCCGCCGCGTCCTGAAATGGGAGCCGAAGGTGGGCCTGGAAGAGGGCCTCGCCCACACCATCGAGTACTTCCGGCGCCGCCTGCGCGGCTGAGCGTCCAGGAAAACGCCCGAGGCTCACGCCGACGCATGAAAGACTGGATTCTGAACCTTATCCGCTGTCCCTCGTGCCAGGTCCGGCCCGATTGCCGTGAGAGCTCCACTCCGGTGCTCGACCCGTCCGGATCGGAGTTGACTTTTTCCTGCGGCCACCGTTTTCCGGTAGTGCGCGGCATCCCGAGATTTGTGGGGTCGGACCAGTATGCTCGCAGCTTCAGTTTCGAGTGGGGCATCCATCGCAGGACCCAGTTTGATTCCAACACCGGCGGAGCCTCCACCCGCCGGTTCACCGACGTCTCGGGCGTCCACCCTCACGAACTGAAGGGACGGCTCGCGCTGGACGCCGGCGTGGGCGCAGGGCGATTCGCCGAGGTCCTGGCGCGCGCTGGAGCCCGGGTGGTTGGAGTCGATCTGAGCCTGGCGATCGATGTCGCCCGGGAAAACCTCGCGGCACTGGAAGGGGTCGGCCTCTTGCAGGCCGATCTGCTGTCACTTCCCCTGCGTCCGGACTCTTTCGATTTCATTTACAGCATCGGCGTCCTGCACCATACCCCCGATGCCGAGCGCGCCTTCCGCTCCCTGGTGCAGCTCCTGAAGCCGGGCGGGTCGATCGCCGTCTACGTCTATCCCCGTTACGGGATCTCCTGGCGAATCAGCGATCTGTACCGCCGCGTGACCACACGCCTGCCGCACCGACTGCTCTATCTGCTCTCGCACGCCGCGATCCCCCTCTACTACCTGAACCGTGTGCCGATTGTGGGTGGTCTTTTCACCGTTCTATTTCCTGTCTCGAACCATCCGAACCGGCGCTGGCGGGTCCTGGACACGTTCGACTGGTACTCGCCGCACTACCAGTCGAAGCACACCTACCCGGAGGTTTTCCGGTGGTTTCGATCGGCGGGACTGACTGACATCGAGCTTATGGACCCGGCTGTCTGTCTTCGCGGCCGCAAACCCCCAACCGTCCGCGTCTCCGGCTGAGCGCCGGAGCGGGAACCAAGCGAGGACCTGTTGCTGCCGGCCGCTGGTTGCTCTCCCCAGAAGACCGTCGTATATTCCTGCTGCTCGGCAACCTCCCAGAAATGACCCTGCCCCGAGGCAATACGATCGCGTGAACCACTCCAGCGAATTCATCGGCGCGCGCCTCCTTTCCGCCCTGCCCCAGACCCAGGTGCTTCAGGCTGTGATCCTGCTGCTTGTCTCGGGCGCGTGCGCCTGGCTGATGCTCGTGTGGTCGGTGCCACCCTGGATGGCCCTGGCCGCCCTGGCGGGCTTGGTCGTGCTGGGGCTCGTGTTCCTCTACCCGTTCTGGGCGTTGTTCCTGCTCATCATTCTTGTTTTCACGCCCATGGATCTGGGAAAGTTCACGGCCGCCCAGATGTGGGGTGTGGTAACGCTTTCCGTCGGGTTCTTGAGCCTCATCTTCAAACGCCGCCCTTTCGATGGGGGGCCTTTTTTCGTGCCCATGATTTGCTTCGGCGGCATCCTGCTCATTTCGATCTTCCACGCCCGCTTTCCTGCCCCCGTGTGGAACGGTTGTCGGCGCTTCTTCACCTACTTTCTTCTCTACCTCCTGATCCTTGCGCTGGTCGATTCAACATCGCGCCTGCGGAATCTGTTGAATGCTTTTCTGATCGTGGGACTCATCAATGCGCTACTCGGAATCTACACCGCCTACTTCCTCAAAGGCGCCGACGAGCGGGCAGCCGGGCTGATCGGCAATGCCAATCATCTTGGATTCCTCTGCGCCTTCGTCATCCCGCTGGCCTTCCATCGTTTTCTGAACACCCGCGGCCTTTGGCGACGCGCCGCACTCCTATGTCTGTGCGGAGTGCTGCTGGCGGGGGTCATCGTGTCTGCTTCCCGGGGAGCCGCGCTGAGCCTTGTGGCTGGATTGTTGGTCATAGGCTATCAGTCGAGACGGCGCCTGTGGCTCCTTTCCCCGCTGATCCTCCTTCTGGTCACAATCATTCCCATGGCCCCGGAAGTCTTCTTCCGGCGCGTTTCAAATCTCGGAGAGGACGTCGAGCACTCGATCTCGCTCGATCCCACCACCAAGCTGACCTCCAGAGGCTATCTGCACCGCGCCGGCCTGAAAGTCTGGAGGGATCATCCGATCTGGGGTGTCGGAACCGGCAATTTCGGACGCTATTTCGCCACGAGCAACTACAATCCAGGCTGGAATCGCGGCGTGGATCTCCCCCAGCACAACCTTTACTTGCGCGTGCTGGTGGAGAACGGACTGGTGGGGCTGGCGTTTTTCGCCTGGCTCCTCTGGCGGCTCGCCTGCCAGCTGTGGTTCCTTCTCGCCAGCTCGGAACGCCAGCGGGATCCGGAATTGCGCGCCGCCGCACAGGGGCTGATCGGGTCGGCTGCTATCTTCATCGTCATGGGCATGAGCATGGATTTCCTCTACATCCACGAGCTTTACATTCTGTTCGCACTGTCCACCCTCACCTATCGCTACGCTAAGGGTGAACTTCCATCGAGCCCACCGCTCCAGCGCGAATCCTTTTCGTAATCACGCAGCTCGACCGTGGCGGCGGGGCTGAGCGCCAGATCCATCTGCTCGCCACCCGCCTGGATCGCAGGCGTTTCGAGCCGGCGGTGGTGAGCCTCAAACACGGCGGCGAGTGGGCGGAGGAAATCCGCCGGTGCGGAATTCCGGTTGTCGAGCTGCACCGCTGTCGCAGATTTCAGCCTAGCCGCCTTCTGGGCCTCTGGCGGGCGATCCGCTCGTTCCGCCCCCGGTTGCTCGTCACCTTCATGTTCACAGCCAGCACCTACGGCAGGATCCTCGCACTGCTGGGCGGAGTTCCTCACCGCGTGTGTTGCGAGCGGGGCGGTGACTTGAAGACCCCGGGGCGGGTGTGCGTCGAGAGGCTGCTGGCCAGGGTTACGGACGCCGTCGTGTACAACTCGAAGCGCAATGAGGCATCAGGGAAGGCATCCGGCATTCGAGCCCGCACCCTGACCATCTACAACGGGGTGGAGCTGACGCCACCGAACCCCGCGGAAGGAGACCGGCTGCTCAGGCACCTGGGCGTACCGCCCGGCGCGACCCTCGTGGGCAAAGTCGGACAGCTGCATCCGCGCAAGGATTATCCCCTGTTTCTGGAGGTGGCGAAGCGGCTGGCTGCACGCCCTGATCTGCATTTCCTGATCATTGGCGACGGTCCAGAACGTGGCCGTCTCGAACGCGGCGTTGAAACGCTCGGTCTGGCTGGACGCGTGACCTTCACCGGGCAACTCGCCGATCCCCTGCCGCTCGTCGCCCGTCTGAGGGTGAAGCTCGTGACCAGCCTGCGCGAGGGAATGTCGAACGCACTTATGGAGGCCATGGCGCTCGGCGTACCCTGCGTTGTCAGCGCGGCCGGCGCCAACGACGAGCTGATCACGGATGGGGTCGAGGGCTACGTCGTGAAGGATCGCGATCCGGCGATTTTCGCGCGGCAGGTTGGCGCGCTACTCGATGACCCTTTACTCTGGCAGCGCCTGTCCGAGAATGCCAGGCGCCGGGCCGCAGGGCAGCTGTCGGTCACCCGCATGGTGCACTCGTACGAGGAGCTGTTCACGCAAATTCTTTCGGACGCCTCTTAAGTTCCCGCCTCCTGCGCCTGTGGTTCCTTGCTCTCCTGCGCTTCGGCGCCCTGGTCGTCGCCGCGGGTGAGGTAGTAGTCGTAGTCGTAATACGATTTGTAGTGCGAGCGCTCCGGATCCACGTCGTTCAGGACGGCGCCGACCAGGTTGGCTCCCACATTGCGAAGTCCCGCCACCGCGCGCCGGATGACGTCGCGGTCGGTCTGCTGGTAGCGGATCACCAGCACCACCATGTCCACCAGCGAAGAGAGAATGATCGAGTCGGTGAGGGTTCCCACCGGCGGGGAATCCACGAGCACCCAGTCGTAATTAGTCTTCAGGGTCTGCAGAAGCCGGATGTAGCGCTCACTCCCAAACACCTGGGGCGGATTGGGTGGCAGGGGCCCGGAGGTGATCGCATAAACGCCCGGAGCGTCGGTCGCCTTCACATACTCCCGCCATGCCGCCTCATCGTTCGACACGAGGAAATTGGTCAGACCATGATGCCGGCGAAGGTTGAAGTGGTTCTGCAACATCGGACGCCGCAGATCGCAGTCGACCACGCACACCTTGTCGCCCGCCGCCGCCAGGGTCCGGGCGAGGCTTACGGTGGTGGTCGTCTTTCCCTCCCTCGCACCGGTACTGGTCAACAGCAGTACGCGATCCGTGCGGTTGCGGCCGGAAAACAGCAGGCTGGTTCTAAGCGTCTGCAGCGCCTCTCTGGTTGCGTTGGCCGTCTCCTCGCTGGCACGAGGTATGACGGCCAGCGTGTTCAGCCCCAGCAGCCGTTCGACCTCCTCCCCGCTCTTCACCGTGTTGTCAAGGTAATCGAGAAAGAACGCTGCCCCAGCTCCGAGGGCAAGCCCCAGGAACACGCCCACGAGAAGATTCCCAGCTTTGTTCGGCTTTACCGGAGCGCGAGGCACCACGGCTCGGTCGAGGACACGTAAGTTGTTGCTCAGGAGCTCGCTGTTGAGACTGATCTCCTTGACGCGACTGTTAAACAGGTCGAACAACCGGCGCGTTTCGGTGGCGTCGCTGGCGAGCGTCTGGTACGAGGAGGCCTTCTGCCGCGTCCGCAGCGACTCCTCCCTGGAGCGCGCGATTTCCCTCGCCAGACTCGCCTCGCGATCGCGGTTGAGGGCGTAGTCAGTGCGCACCGCATTGATGATCTGCGCGCTCTCCTCCTCTATCTTCTGGCGAATCTTATCCAGCTCCGAGCGCTTCTCCACCGCCCGCGGATGGCTGGAACGGAACGACACCATCAGCCGGTTGAGCTCCTTCTCCAAACTGATATATTCCTCATTGAGGCTGCGGATGGTCGGGTTGCTGTTGACCTGCGGCAGCGAGAGGTAGGATCCCCCGTCGCGCCTGATCTCCTCTATCTTGTTGAAGACGGCCTCCAGCTCGAGGCGCTTCAGGCGCGCCTCGGTCTGTTGTTTCTCCAGCTGCTTCAGCCGCTCGTCGATCGATCTGGCGTTATCTTCGGGTACATACAGGCTGCTCTTCTCGGCGTAATCGAAGCGCGCCTCCTCGGTTTGCTGCAGGCGCGCACGCAGCGGATCCATTTCCTGGAGCAGCGCATTCATGGCGCGCCGCGTATCACCCACGGCCAGCTCGAGGTTGCGATCGACGTAGGCCTCGACCAGAAGATTGACCCAGCGCGTAACCTCCTTGGGGTCGGTCCCTTCCATGGAGACGCGCACGATGCCCGTGTCGGCCTTGGGCTCGACGCTCACCATGCGGATGAAACGCTCCAGCGGATCAGAGCGACCGGTGAAGCTGGGATGTTCGTACAGATCGCTCTTCTCGAATACGCGCTCGGCAACGGCACGGCTCTTGATGATCTCGAACTGGGTGTTGAAGTAGCGTTCCTCAGCAAACCAGCTGAAATCGGAGACTCCAAGCGATGTCACATCGGCGACCGGGGCGATGCGCTTGGAGCGCGCCTGGATCTCGACCGTGGCTTCCGCCCGGTAGACTGGAGTGCTGAGGAATGTAGCCAGGGCGACGATGCCGAACACGGCAACGAACACTGCAAGCACGGTCCAGCGACCATCCGAGATGATGCGCCAGTAGTCGCGCAGGTGGCCTCCGGTCTGTTCCGGATTCCGAATGATGTCGCTTCCCTTCATGCTCGGCCTCGCCTGAATCATTACTCTACAAAAGTCTACGATTCACCAGGATGATGTCGTCGGCCTCGATCTTGATGTCGGGAGCGAGGCCCTTTTCGATTTTTCGGAGGTTGATGACCAGTTTGCGCTTCTCACCGGGGATTTCCCGTATGAGCTGTACATCCTTCTCATCCGCCCATTGGGACAGGCCGCCGGCCAGTGATATCGCCTTCTGAATCGTGGTCTCCGGCCGCAGGGCATACTGCCCGGCTCTGCCAACCTCGCCGCGGATGTAGAAGAAGCGCGCCTGCTGCACGTGCACAACATCCCCCGCCACCAGCGCGACATTGCGGTCATCGTTGTTGTCCCTGGCGGCGAACAGATCCTCCAGGGAGATGCGCATCTGTCGCGTCTTCTTTTGTCCGCCCGCGCCCGGTTCGGAGCGGACGACCAGCACTTCGGAGCCGGCGGTGTCCGCCAGTCCACCCGCCTCGGAAAGAATATCGATCAAGCGGGTCGGCCCTTTGAGATAGTACTTGGCGGGCCGGCGGACCTCGCCGATGACGTTCACCGACTGGCTCTGGTACTCGCTCACTCCGACCAGGACCTGCGGATTGACCACGAAGTCTCGGGCCAGTAATTCGGTCAACCGGGTGGCGATCTCCGCGGGCGTCAGACCGGCTGTCAGCACGTCACCCACCAGGGGGAAGTTAATGGTCCCGTTGGAGATGACGCGCACGCTCTTGCTGAGATCGTCCTGGCCGAACACCGAGATCGCCAGGAGATCGCCGGGACCGACCCGGTAAGAATTGTCCCCTGCCCAGTTCTGCGGAGAGACGGAACCGGCAGCCGTATGAGCCGCCCCTTCGCCACTGCTCCTGCGCGGTCCAAGCACAATCACCAGTCCAGGTTCTGCAGCCCGCACCTCCAGCACCTCGAGAGTCTCCAGGGGGTATTCGGCCCGAACTCCGTCCGTGTCCTCAGTCAGACGCAGGGCAGCCGCGCCTGCTCCGGCCGCAACATCTGCCGGCACCCTGCTGCGGTATCCCGGAAGCGACAGCACCAGCATACCCCCCGAGGTCGTGCCGTGCTCGAGCGTGTAGAGCGGCGGTGCGGGGCGGCACACGAAGACGAGCTGAAGTGTGCCATCCTGTCCCATGACTACCTCGGCGCGTTCCAGGAGGGCTGGCTCGGATGCAGCCCGCGCCGGGGTACCGCTGGCTTGAGCGTAGGCGCTCGAACCTGCCAGCGGCACAGCCAGGAGAACGACCGAGCAAAGAAATCGCATCAGAACCATCCAAACGAGAGCTGGAGCATCAGGCGCCCCGCGCGGTACTCCAGCGCCTCCAGGTTGCTGTCTCTCTGCTCGCGCCGGTAGCGAACTTCTCCCTGGAACGATTCATTGATGCGGTATCCCACTCCTGCCTCGCTGCGCAGAACCCGATCCTCCCGCCGTGGTCCGACGACCACCCCGCTGCTATCCGTGAGCGGTTCGGGATAGTCGTTCTGCCGGTAGCCCGCCACCACAAAATAGATCAGACGCGAACCGGCCCTTTCCTTCTGCCATCTGGCCTCCAGGTTCGAGCTGACGTAGTGGCTGCTGGCATTGAAGAAGGACGGCAGCGCCGAGCGTGACAGGACAGCCGCCAGCTTGGAGCGACTCCCCAGACGCAAACTATAGCGCAACTCCCCCGTCAGCCCGGAAAAATCGCTGGACGGTCCGGAGAAATCCCAGCTCTGATATCCGACCTTCGCTTCCAGTTGACCGTCCCTCGCGGTGGCGCTCTGCCACGTCACGCGCACCGAGCGGTTCTCGAAATCGTCCTGCACCGGAAGGGAGCCGACGGGCGGGCGCTCCTGGGTACCGGTTTCCAGGATGAGGTTGAGTTTCAGTCGCGACAACGGGCTGACCTTGTAGGCGTAGACGAGTCCCCCGCCAGTGCGATCGTAATCTCGGAAAACGGCATTCGAGGCTTCGCCGAACTCGAGGCGGTCGTAGGCGCCGTACAATCCGAAGCCCTGTCGTGCACCGACCGGCATCAACCCCTCGATTTCGGCGTGCCCCTTGCGATACTCGTTGTCGTTGAAGACGACCTCCCCGCCGGCGTCGAAGGTGTTGGTTTCGAAGGTATCAACAACATATTCGCCACGAAAATCAACCGTGGCCTGGTTGGAAAAAACGAGCTTCGTTCCAAGATCGACGAAATGACTGTAGTATCGGTCGTCCAGTCCCTGTCCCTGCCGGACCTCCCGGCCGAAAAATTCACGCACCAGGGGCGAGTAGGCGAGACGGAAGGTGCTCTCGCGGAAGGGCAGCTCCCACATCAGACGCGGTCGTACCGCGTAACTGCTCGCCGCCACAGGGTCATCCCGGGTGAGAAACAGATTGTTCTCATTCTGCCAGACCGCCTCGACGGAGGGAAAGAACAACCACTTCCCCATCGGAATTCCGTCGGCGGAGGCCGCGTACGGGCCTTCCACCGCGCAGAATCCGACCAGCGCGAGCAAAACGGCAGATACTCGGCCCCGCCGACCCGCTCCGCGCAGGAGCATCACCTCGCGCCATCCGTCCTCTAAGTCCTTCAATTTCGGCTAGTTAATATTACGGTCGCCCGGAGGACCTGTCAAGGAATCGCTCCTCCCCGGCGGGAGTCGCAAACCGCGACGCCCCAGGAAGTTACGCTGCTTTACCTGCTCCAGGCTAGCGGGAATTGCCGTTTGCTTTGCGGATTTTCGGATACCTTCCGGAGAGGAGGACGAGAAGACCTACGGCCACCATCACTATGGCAGTTGTGGCGATGGCGGCCGCCTCGCTGCGGGCCGCGGTGATGAAGAAGGCCGTACCGCTCAACCCCATCGTAACCACGTATAGCGTCAGCACCGCCGAGCGGTGCGACAGTCCCAGGTTGATCAGTTTGTGGTGGATGTGTTCCCGGTCCGCGTTGAAGACCCGCCAGCTGCCAGGCCCGGAGGCGGCAGGGACGCGGCTCAGCCTTCTCCACACCGCCAGAAGCGTGTCTGCGATCGGCAGTCCGAAGAACAGAATGGGTATCAAAACGGCCACGGCCGTCGTGCTTTTCTGGGTCCCCCGCAACGAGATTACGGCCAGGGTGAAGCCCAGGAACATGCTCCCGGAATCGCCCATGAAGATGCGCGCGGGATTGAAGTTATAGCGCAGGAAACCGAGGGTGCTGCCGCACAGAATTGCACTGACCACGGCGACGGCCATGTTCCCGAACATGATGGAGATCGCCAGAATCGTGGCGGTGATGATCAGGGCCACTCCGGAGGCAAGTCCGTCCAACCCGTCGATCAGGTTCATCGCGTTGGTGATTCCCACAATCCACAGAAGCGTCACCGGCAGGCTCAGCCAGCCGAGATGCAGCACACCATCGAACGGATTCGTCACCTTGGTTACCTGCAGACCGGCGGCGAAAACGATGGCGGCGGCCAGCACCTGGAAAAACAGTTTGGTGCGCGGTCTCAGCTCGTAAATATCATCGACAATTCCCAGCGCCAGAACGACCGATCCTCCAAACAGCAGTCCCAGCCAGCTTCGCAGCGACTTCTCGAAAAGATGCAGCAGTTCGTCGCTGAGCAGCAGGCCTGTGTTGAGTGCGATGACGTAGGCGAGATAAATGGCGATCCCCCCCAGTCGCGGGATCGGCAGGCGGTGCAGCTTGCGCTCGCCCGGCAGGTCCAGGGCGTTGATCTTCACCGCCAGCCGGGACACCAGCGGGGTGGCGATCAGGCTCAAGGCGAGAGCCAGCAGAAAAAGCAGGCTAAGCGTAAGTCCCATGTCGTTCAGACCGGCCGCGGACCCGGCGGCAGCTTCCCGTAAATTACTGAGAAGTCTCGGGTCTTCAGAAATATACGGCGCTGCGACGGGAGCGTCAATGAATTCCCCGCGCGGCGGCCCCCTCAACCGTACTCAGGGTGCGCGCCTCTCCCTCCGCAGACGCCGGGCTCGCCTCCAACGGAGCAAGCGGTGAGGCACCAGGCAGGCCGCTGCCAGGAGGGGCCACCGCGGGCCGAACGCCAGGGCGCGGTAGCGCACCAGACTCCTCCAGGCCTCTCCTGGCTGTCCTGCTTCCAGCAAGCTCACGATCGCCGATTCCACGCACCGGCGAACGTAGCGCCTGAGCACCGGCAGCTCCGACGCCATGCCCGCGGCTTGCAAGCGTGCCCTCACCTTTTCCATCGACCGGGCCATATCGGGGATCATGACCCTTGGATTGGCTGTGGCGTTGAGAGGGTGGCGCCGCAACCGCACGAACGGGTGGCCCAGGAACCCGAGGGGCTTGCGCAGAAAGATGCGACTCCAGTACTCAAAGTCCTCCCCCCCGCGGAGCGACTCATCGAAGAAACCCGCCTCCGCCAGCAGCTCGCGAGGCGCGCACAACCCAGAGGACGAGAGCGCGTATCCGCGCGCATAAACCTGCCTCAACGCATTTCCCAGGATCGCATCGCTCTTCACCCCGAATGCGCCTGCGGGAATGCGCGGTTGCGTTACACGCCCGTCCTCGAAAAACAGCCGATAGTTTGAAAACACGAACCCCAGATCCGGCCGGTGCTCGAGGAGCGTGACGGCGTGCTCCGCCAGGCCGGGCTCGAGAACGTCGTCGGCATCGAGAAAGATCACGTATTTCCCCCGCGCCTGCCGTAGCCCCTCGTTGCGGGCTCGAGACGGCCCCCCATGCGAAATCGAGATCAGTCTTACCGGTTCGCCAAACGCCTGTACGCACCGCCGGGTGTCGTCCAGGGAACCGTCATCTACCACCAGCACCTCGAGCGGCGGAATTGACTGAGCAAGCGCCGACCGGATGGCATCACCAATGAACGAGGCGGCGTTGTAGGCCGGGATGAGGAAGGTGTTCTGAGCAGCGCTCATGCCTCTCCGGCGATCGCGGCGCCCCCGGCCGGAGGGTTTGCGCCGGCCCACAGCCTCCTCAGGGAGTCCGCGAGCAGCCGAACATCGTCCAGCCGGGGCACCAGGAGGGTGCGGACCCGGACGCCGGTTTGGCGGACGTAAAGGAATACCATAAGGCAGGCGCTCACCGTGTAGGCCACCGTGCTCGCGAGCGCAGCGCCCACGGCGCCCAGCCTTGGTATGAGCGTCAGATCGAGCGCCACGGTCAGAAGAAGGGAGACCCCGGAAACCGCGCTCGCCACTCCCGGACGTCCGCACGCCTCGAAGTCGGCATTCAGCGGTCTGACGACAGAGAAGGCGGCTACTCCAGGCAGCAGGACGAGCAGGGGCACAACCGCCGGCCCGAACGCGCTACCGTAGAAGCCAACCACCAGCGGCCAGCTCACGACAGCCACCGCCCCGCCCGCGATCAGGGCGAGGCAAAGCAGAAGGCGGCAAACGGGTCCCGTCGAGGCAGCCCGCGTGGGCTGACTCCGGGCGATGTGCGGCAACAGCACCACGGCAACGCAGTTCGGAACCAGCCACAGGGTTTCGGCGACGCTCACCGCTGCCGAATAGTAGCCGAGACTCGCGGCGCCGCTGAGGGCCTGCACGATCAGCATATCCAGACGGTAGTTGAGAAACTCGGCCAGCCACCCCACGTGGCTGCGCAGACCAAAGCCCAGGGCTGCGACCGCATACCCGCCCTCGAAGCGCAACCTTCCCCCGATCACCGGAATCGTCACTGCGAGCGCCACGACGAACGCGCTCCCCATGGCGACCGTGTAGGCGGTGCAAAAGTTCTCGAGGCTGCGTCCCAGAAAGAGGCCGCTGGTGAGCAGCGCCAGGAAAAGCATCGATTTGTCCGCGACGTTCAGGAACCACAGCCCCCAGTGCTTCTGCAGGCCGAGCATGGCAAAGCGGCACAGGCTGTACCCTGCGCAGGCAGGGACGACCCATCCGGTGATCGCCAGCTGTCGCGCTTCGGGAGGCACCCATGCCGCCCCGCGGGCCACCGTGACGATGCCGATCGAGCAGACTGCCGACAGCGCCAGCACCAGGCCCAGCGAAGTCCCCAAGGCCGCGCCGGCGCGGTCGCGATCCCTGGCGAGGAAGTAGCTGAGCGCTTTGGTCAGTCCGAGGACACAGAAGTTGACGGCCAGATGAGGTACGAGGACCGAAAGAGCGTAGGCGCCCTTTCCCGCGGGCCCCAGCATGCGGGCCGTGAGCACGCCCGTTCCAAACAGGAACAGGCTCCCGACCACCGTGGAGCCCACACTGCCGGCGGCGGCGCGAAACAGGCTCATGACAGGCGCCCTTCCCGGGGAACCTGTCGGGCAGATCGCCGTGGCATGATCAACGGTAGCGGCGCAGGGCAGGCTCGCGTCTCAGGCGCTCAACGACCTCCCGGACGCGCTCATGCTGGCGTCGATCGAATAGCAGGACAGCATCCGGTGTCACGACGAGCCCGGCGTTGCGGATACCGACATTGAATGTAAGCCGTTGCGGCGCGTACACCAGACAGTCGCCGCCGTCGATCGACCGGTACAAGCCGAGGTGGCGGCTCCCATCTGAGGCTGCCGGCATCGCCTCTCCCAGCGCATCCCAGGTTCCGAGATCGCACCAGCCCACGTCGCGGCAGGCAACCGCTACACGCCGCGCCCGGGCCATGATGCCATGATCCACTGAAATCGATTTCAGTCTGGGCCACCCCCGCTTTGCAGCCCGCTTCTGCTGGGCGCCTCCTTCAACCATGCCTTCCACCACGCGCGCCAGCTTGGGCTGCAGCCTCCGGACCTCGATCAGGAATGTGGCGCTGGGCCACAGGAACATGCCGCTGTTCCAGACCCACCGGCCGGAATGGATGTAGCGCAGAGCACGCGAGCGTTGCGGTTTCTCGACGAATCGCCGGACGCGCTGAAGCTCGCCTGAAATGCGTCCCGCCGGCTCAATATATCCGTAGCCGGGGTGGGGCCGCGCCGCAGGAACTCCAAACGTGATCAGATGGTCGCGCGGCCCGGCTGCCACGATGCGTCGCACCAGACGAGCCAGCGCGGCGGGCTTGCGAATCCACTGATCGGCGGGCAGACACAGGACCCAGCCCTCGCCCCTATGCCGGCGCACGACAGCGTTGGCAAGGGCCAGCGCCGCCGCGGTGTTGCGCGCCGACGGCTCGTAGATCCACCGGACCCGCTTCCGTCCGCCCACATGGAGCCGCAGGCGATCCGCAAGGGAGCGCCCCGCCACGAGCCAGACGCGGTTCTTCCCGGCGATTCGCTCCGCGAGCGCCAACGCCCGCTCCAGGGGCGAAGCGCCGCCCGCCACGGGCAGCAGGGGTTTGGGCGTGCCGCTCCGGCTGAGCGGCCAGAGCCGGGTGCCACCCCCCCCTGCCATGACGATCACGTCCAGCCGGGATCTCATCGCAGAAGGCCGACGCGTGCACGGAACTGCTGGAGGCGCTCCCTGTAGACGTCTTCATGCGGGCGCAGGGTGACGATCTTCTCGAGAATGGGAATGCTGCGGGCAACCATTCCATTGCGGGTGTAAAAATCAACGACGGAGCTAAGGGTGGCGACGTCGCCCGGCATGAGCTCCACAGCCAGGTCGTAATAACGGGTGGCGTTGCGCTGGTCTCCCATTTCCTCGTACACGGCGGCGAGATCGATCGCGACCCGACCGTTCTCAGGATTGACTCCGAGGGCCTTGCGATAGTTCTCCAGCGCCACCTCCGGCTCCCCCTTCTTCCTTGCGATCGACGCCAGGAGTACATAGGGATATTCGCTGCGGACACCAAGATTCACCGCCTTGGCGAGCAGCAGCCGGCTGCGATCCAGGTCACCGAAGCTGAAATAGAGATATCCGAGGCGGAGCCCGTACCACTCCTTGCGGGGAAGCAGCTCTTGCGCGCGCTCCATGTGGGTCACGGCAGCCCTCAAATTCCCCGCCTTTTCATAGAGCAACGAAGCGTTCAGGTGTATTTCATGGTCGGGAACGCCGGATCGGTTTTCCGAGAGCGCCGCCTCGATGGCATGAATCGCGGCCTGAAGAACTTCGGAAGGAACCTCCTGCGCCCCGAGAAACGAATGCTCTTCCACCTTGGGGAGCATGCGCACGGCGGTTCCGTAGGCGGATAGGGCGCCCTGACGGTTGCCGGTTTCCCAGAAGAAATCGCCCAGCCTGGAATAATGATATGGGTTATTCGGCTCGAGCTTCATCATGCGACGCACCGCGGCCAGATAAAGACGCTCCTCGGTGCCGGTCCCGGGACTCGCTTCCAGCAGGGAAGTGAGGTCCCTGGCTTTCTCGAGAAGTCCCGCGACGTTCGCGTACCTGTAGACTTCCGCCAGCCCCGACCAAAAGAAGGTGTTCACCGGGTTAAGATTAATCGCCCGGCAAAAGGCCACTCGGGCACTTTGGAGCGCTTCCTGTCGGTCGCTCCCCGGGTGCCTATCCGGCCCATCCCATCCTTCAAAACTTCGCAGGTTGAGAAATCCAAAATCGGCTTGCAGATCGGGCAGGGATGGGGTCAGGCCCATGGCCCGCTGAAGATTTCGCCGAGACTCCTCCAGTTTGCCGCTCCAGAACTGCTCCGTGGCCCGGCCCTGCAGCGTCCGGGCGGCGACGTGAACGCCGATCATCGCGGAAACCGCCACGCATCCCGCAACGAAAAGCATCCGAAACAGGAGGCTGCGTTTGGGGGCGGCTCCAGTCCTCCCCTGCGGCGGATTCTCCGCCACGGGCGTCCTCGCCCCGCCGGCCACACCTGCGGCGAGCACCCCCCCAAGGAGCACGAACAGCAATCCATTCGAAGGAATCTGTAGGTTGAAGTCCACGAGCTCGTGGAAGAGCAGGCTGGTCATCCCCAGAGCGCATCCGAGCGCGGCGCCGCCCCTCTCGAGGGGCGCGCGGAGGAAGGGTCCGAGGACGCGCACCGAGAATGCGGCAAACCCGACCAGGAAGCACGCCAACCCGAGCAGACCGACCTCACACGCGAGCTGAAGGTAGTCGTTGTGGGCATAGATCCACAGCCGGTCGTATCCGCTCCCCTGGTAGAGGGGAATGACAAATCCGAAGGTGCCCAGACCGGTTCCGACCGAAGGAAACCTCAGCAGCATCGCGGCCGAAGTCTTCCAGACCTCAAACCGCTTGCCCAGGGAGGGCTCGGAGGTGAGGCCCGATTCCAGGGACTCTTCGCCCGACAGTTGATCCACTTTCCACACCACAGCCACCGCCAGCACCAGCAGGACGCCCAGAACCGCGGCCTTCTTCAACGCGCTGCCGCCGCCCCAGCGGCGCAGTGCGGGGAGGGCGAAAACTCCGACCGCGAGAGTCATCGCTGCAAGCCCTCCGCGCGAGCGCGAGCCCCAGAAGGCCAAACCGCCCACGAGAAGCATCATCGAGAGCACGAAGAGCTGCGGAATGTACTTCTGACCCAACCGCTCGGCCGCGCTGGCTCGATGCCGATGTCCCACAGCAGTGCCCCCCTCGCTTCGAACGTGGGCGATCCACAGACCGAGCAGAACGGGGAGCGTAAGCTCGAGGTATCCGGCGAAGTGGTTTGGGTTCACGAATGGTCCCATGGGTTGACCGCCATAGGCCGGACGCACCCGCCCATAGAGTAGATCCCCCCAGGTTGTTCGCTGCGCCAATCCGAGAACGCCGACGAGCAAGCCGGTAAACCCGACCGCCCACAGGAACCGTCGCACGAACACTGGTGAGCGGGCTCGATCCACTACGATAATGAACAGGATCAGGTACGCGAGGAAGAGCACCGCACTGCGTCGCGTCGTCGACGGGACCAGAGAAAGCGGCCGCCATCCGGAGAACCTGAGCTGTGGCGATTCTTCAGACCGCCAGGGCACATCGGCCTCTTGTGCGGGATCCGATGCCGAGCTCTGCAGCAGCCATTGCTCCATGCGGTTGAAGTCGACTTCCTTGCCCGAGCCGAAATGGGGCAGGGTCGTCTCGTAGACGCGGAGTGTGGTCGGGGAAACCAGGCCAATCAGAACCGGGGGCAGGGGCAGGAGCTGAACGAGCACCACACCCAGGAAGGCGACCAAGGCCACTCCCGCACCCGCGCTGCGCACAGAGGCGAGGATGCGAGCCGGGAGAGATCCCGTCCCTCCCGCCGCCTCATCCTTCCAGACCAGAATCGCCCACAAGAGCAAGGTCAGCACAGCGCTCCATGCGATGATTGCCACGCCCCAATGTTCGACGCTGCCGAACGCAAGTGGCGTGAAGACGACGAGGAAGAACAGGATCCCATCCAAGCTCCACTGAAGCAGGCGCCTGCCGAGCGGGGCCACGGGCGTCGTTGGATCCATCGATCTCATCATCAACGTCTCCCGCCGCTTCCCGCGAAGAAGTGAACCGTCCGCCCCAAACCGTCGCGGAGATTCGTCCGAGGATGGAATCCGAGCCCTCGGCCGGCTCGCGCCAGCGCCGCCTGCGAATGGCGCACATCCCCCGGGCGCGGCGGCTCAAAGCGGGGTTGCGGCCGCGTGCCGGTGAGCCGGCCGAGCTGGCGCAGCAGCTCGAGAAGCGAGATGCGCAAACCGCCAGCGATGTTGTACGCTTGTCCGCAGGCCCGGCCGGGGGCGCGGCAGGCCAGGAGATTGGCCCGCACCACATCCGATATGTAGGTGAAATCGCGGGACTGGCGCCCATCTCCAAAAACGACCGGCTGCCGGTCGTGGAGCAGCGCGGTGATAAATCGGGGGATGACCGCGGCATAGTCCGACTTGGGGTCCTGCCGCGGGCCGTACACGTTGAAGTAGCGCAGCGCCACAGTGCGCAGCCCGTACAGCCGGTTGAACAGGGCGCAGTAATGCTCGCCGGTGAGCTTGGAGACCGCGTAGGGCGAAAGCGGGTTCAGCGGTTGGGTTTCCAGCTTGGGGAGACGGGGTGAATCCCCGTATACCGAGGACGAGGAAGCGAATACCACCCGCTCCACGCCGGCTTCCCGCGCCGCCAGCAGCACATTCAGCGTGCCATCGACGTTGACCTGGTGGGTCGTGAGCGGGTCTTTCACCGAACGGACGACCGAGGGGACCGCCCCTTGGTGGAACACGTAGCGCGCGCCCCGCACTGCACGGCGGACCGCGGCCAGATTCCGGAGGTCGCCCCTCACCAGATGGAGGCGGCTCCCACCCGCACGCTTCAGCACTCGAACGTTGGATTCGCTGCCCGTGGCCAGGTTGTCGAACACACGCACCCGCCCCCCCCGCCTCAGCAGGGTTTCAGCGATGTGCGAACCGATGAAGCCGGCTCCACCGGTGACCAGAACCAGCGGCGGCGATGGCTTGGGCTTCAGGGGCGCTCCGACCCGCTCAAGCGGCCCACGCAGACATAGCGCAGGCCATGGCCGCGCACATCCTCGGGTGGGTACAGGTTTCGCAGGTCAATCAGGTTCGGCTGCTTCAGACCCGCGGCGATCCGTTTGAGATCGAGGCTGCGGAACTGGTTCCACTCGGTGGCGATCACCAGAGCATCCGCCCCCTGGGCGGCATCGTACTCGTCCGAGCAGTAGATCAACCCGGGCGCCTCAGCCCTGGCACGATCCATGGCGATCGGGTCGAAGGCACGCACCGTGGCGCCGGCGCGCGTCAAGGCTGCGGCGATGCTCAGAGCCGGCGACTCGCGGATGTCGTCCGTGTTCGGCTTGAACGACAACCCCAGGAGGGCAATCGTCCTGCCTCGCAACTCCCCCACCACGGTTCGGATCTTGGCCAGCATCCGCTCCGGCCTGGCCTCGTTCACCTCCATTGCGGCCCGCACGATGCGCAGATCGATGCCGAGCTCGCGCGCCTTCTCGACGATGGCGCGCGTGTCCTTGGGGAAGCAGGAGCCTCCGAAACCGGGGCCCGGGTGAAGGAACTTGCGGCCAATCCGATTGTCGAGTCCCATGCCGCGCGCCACATCATGGACGTCGGCGCCGATGAGCTCGCACAGGTCCGCCATCTCGTTGATATACGAAATTTTCGCGGCCAGGAAGGCGTTGGAGGCGTACTTGATCATTTCGGCGCTGACCACCGAGGTGATCACGAACGGGGTCTCGAACAGATAGAGAGGTCTGTAGAGATCCCTCAGGATCTCGATGGCGTGCGGATCGTCGGCGCCGATCACCACGCGGTTGGGGCGCATGAAATCCTCGATAGCCGAGCCCTCGCGCAGAAACTCCGGATTTGACGCCACGCTGACTGGGTGGGCACCGCGCGACTCCGCGCCCACCCACTCGCGGATGCGGGCACCCGTCCCCATGGGCACCGTGCTCTTGGTCACCACCACCTTGTAC
>Ga0214473_10001854_pt1 | contig 26952 bp, 27 predicted proteins | sample RVTome_7_FD_203509 | JGI IMG/M metagenome (GOLD analysis project Ga0214473, IMG submission 203509) | Soil microbial communities from uranium-contaminated site in the Upper Colorado River Basin, Wyoming, United States - RVT98D197 | ecosystem: Environmental > Terrestrial > Soil > Contaminated >...
GGTAGTCCGGCGCCCGAGGCCCGAGGAGGGCCGCGTGCTGCCAGGCGATCCGCGCCGAGATCAGGAACAGCCCCGCCTCGGCCGGCTCGACGAGCCCCCACTCGCGCGTGAGGGCCCGGCCGTAGGCTGGCCACGCGAGCCCGATCAGGCCGAGGCCGGCCAGCGGCGCCACGATCGCGGTCGCGAGCACGCGGCCCCGCTGGCCCGCCGGCCACGCCCGCGCCCGGGCGAGCCATGCCGGCCCGTGCGGGAGCAGGCCCGCCAGCACCAGCAGCATGCCCACGTGGGTGAGGATGGTGCCCGGCTCGCGATACTGACGATGGTTGAGGTCCAGGACCGGATTGCCCGGCACCGTGAGCAGGATCACCGCGCCGACGATCGCGAGGCCGGGCCCGAGCGCCCAGGGGGCGCATCGGTCCATCCACTGCGCGCCGCCCAGTCCACCCGCCTCAGCCGGCGCGCGGCGCTCCTGGAGGGCGGACGTCGTGTCACGCATTCGTAGCAATCTAACACGGCCCCCGGCCCGGCCTGGCAAGGTCACGGCGGGACGGGTATGATCGGGCGGCGATCATGCGCCGGCATGCCTTCACCCTCGCGGTCGTCGCCCTCGTCCTGGCTCCCGCTCCCGCGCGGGCCCAGCTCTTCGTCGCCTCCCGGCCGGATCCGCCGTTCACCATCGGGCCGCTGATGATTCGCGCCACGGTCCGCGAAGGCCCGGGGCCGGTGCCGGTGGTGGTCGCGTGGAGCCTTCAGCTGCCGGCGAACCGCCGGCCCGCGGACGTGGCCCAGGATCTCTTCCTGCTCTGGCCCGGCGAGGTCTCCAACGACGTGCCCGAGCAGAAGCCCGACGCCACGCTGGCCCGCTACGTGACGGACCAGGGCTTCGACGTGATCGCGGAGGGCCGGGTGCGGCTCGTGGCGCGCAATCTGGGCGAGAAAGGGAGCACCGAGGCCCCGAGCACGGGCGCGCCGTTCGTCACCTTCGTGCAGACCGGCGCGCTGGGGCTGAGCCCACCCGCCACGTTCATCCGCATCCCGTGGACGCCGAGGCTCGCCGATCGGAGCTGGCTCATCGAGCTGACGCTGCAGACCGCGGGGCTCATCAAGCCCCAGAAGGTGGGCTGGGTCGAGACCCTCGTGCGCGGCACCCACTACCGGGTGGCGGTCGGGTTCCACGAGGTGAGAGATCGCCCCCTCTTTCCCATGTACCTCGCCCATCGCGATCGCGTCGTGCGCCTGGCCGACGCGCCGGCCGAGCTGATCGTGCAGTTCCCGCAGTCCGACCGGCTGAAGATCGACGAGGTGTACCCGCCGACGTCGATCCGCCGCCTGAGCGAGACGCTCGAGTCCACCGAAGTGGTCTCGCTCTTCCTCGATCGCTCCGACGGCATCACCCCACAGCAGCTCGCGGTGCAGTTCGGCTACTTCTCCCGCGCCCAGACCGCGATGCTCGTGGCCGCCCCGATCCTGCTCTTCGCCCTGGGCCAGGCGATGGGCCCGCTCCTCGGCCGCGGGCTGGTGCGCCTGGCCGACGTGATGGCGGCGCGCGTGCACCTCGGCGGGTGGCGCGCCGGTGGCCGCGACCGGCAGGCGGGCGTCATCCTGGCCCGTGAGGTCCTCGAGCGGATCACGCCGGGCCAGACGACCCGCGAGGAGGTGCTGCGCCTCTGCGGCACCGAGGTGGAGCGCCAGGACCACTTGCGCGGCGCGGGCCGCACCACGCTGATCTACCGCGGCCGCCGCCTGGTGCCGGAGGCCCACCGCGTCTTCGCCTGGCTCTTCACCGTGCGCCACTGGGACGTCGAGCGGCACGAGGTGCGGATCGAGCTCGAAGGCGACGTGGTCCGCGACGTGCAAGCCGAGATCCGGCGCTATCGACTGGGGCCCGAGGAGCCGCGCTGAGGGCACCCCCCGGAGCGCCGGGCCCTTGACCCCCCTACCCGGAGGGGCTACTCTCTCCAGAACCTGTCTGGGCTCCGACCCGCGAGGAGGGCCGAGGTGAGGTGTCCGCGCTGCCAGTCCCAGAACCGTGAGGGCGTCCGGTTCTGTGAGGAGTGCGGCGCCCGTCTCGTCACGACCTGCGCGAGCTGCGGCGCGGAGCTCCTCCCGGACAAGCGGTTCTGCGGCTCCTGCGGCTCCCCGGCGACGCCGGAGCCGGTCGAGCGGCCGGCCTCCCCCCAGGGCTATACCCCGAAGCACCTCGCGGAGAAGATCCTCACCTCGCGCCACGCGCTGGAAGGCGAGCGCAAGCAGGTCACCGTCCTCTTCGCCGACCTCAAGGGCTCCATGGAACTCCTGGCCGACCGGGATCCCGAGGAAGCGCGGCGCCTCCTCGATCCCGTCCTCGAACGGATGATGGAGGCGGTCCACCGCTACGAGGGCACGGTCAACCAGGTGATGGGCGACGGGATCATGGCGCTCTTCGGCGCGCCGCTCGCCCACGAGGACCACGCGGTGCGCGCCTGCCACGCCGCCCTCCGCATGCAGCAGACGGTGGGCTGGTACGCCGAGGAGCTGCGCCGCGGCCGCGGCGTGGACGTGCAGATCCGCATCGGGCTGAACTCGGGCGAGGTCGTGGTGCGGGCCATCGACAGCGACCTGCACATGGACTATTCGGCCATCGGCCAGACCACGCACCTGGCCGCGCGCATGGAGCAGCTGGCCCGCCCCGGGAGCACGCTGATCTCGCGGGAGACGCTGCGTCTGGCCGAGGGCTACATCGAGGTCAAGCCGCTGGGGCCGGTGCCGGTCAAGGGGATGCCGGAGCCCGTCGAGGTCTTCGAGCTGATCCGCACCGAGCAGGTGCACTCGCGGCTCGAGGCGAGCGCCGCCCGTGGCCTCACCCCCTTCGTCGGGCGCGAGTCGGAGATCGAGACGCTGCATCAGGCGATGGCGCGGGCGGCGGCCGGTCACGGCCAGATCGTCGCCGTCTCGGGCGAGCCGGGCGTGGGCAAGTCGCGGCTCTTCTGGGAGTTCACCCACTCCCACCGCGCCCACGGCTGGCTCATGATGGAGGCGCAGGCGACCTCCTACGGCAAGAACACCTCCTACCTCACGGTGAAGGAGCTGCTCCAGAGCTACTTCCACCTCGAAGAGCGGGACGACGTGCGGCGCATCCGGGAAAAGGTGACCGGCAAGCTGCTGACGCTCGACGAGAGCCTGCGGTCCACCCTGCCCGCGTTCCTCCATCTCCTCGACGTGCCGGTGGACGACGCCGAGTGGCAGACCCCGGACCTCCCGCAGCGCCGCCAGCGCATGCTCGACGCCGTGAAGCGGCTCATTCTGAGAGAAGGCCAGGTGCAGCCGGTGCTCGCGGTGTTCGAGAACCTCCACTGGCTGGACTCGGAGAGCCAGGCCTTCCTCGACAGCCTCGTGGACAGCCTCCCGCTGGCCCGGGCGCTCATCCTGGTGAGCTACCGGCCCGAGTACAGCCACGGCTGGGCGCGCAAGAGCTACTACACCCAGTTCCGAATCGATCCGCTGCCGCCCCAGAGCGCCGAGGAGCTGCTGCGCGCGCTCCTGGGCGACGATCCCGGTCTCGACCCGCTCAAGCAGCTCCTGATCGAGCGCACCGAGGGCAACCCGTTCTTCCTCGAGGAGAGCGTGCACACGCTGGCCGAGACGAAGGTGCTCGCGGGCACCCGCGGCCACTATCGCCTGACCCGTGAGGTGCAGAAGGTCCAGATGCCGGCGACCGTGCAGGCGGTACTGGCCGCGCGCATCGACCGGCAGCCCATCGAGGCCAAGCGCCTCCTGCAGGCCGCCGCGGTCGTCGGCAAGGACGTGCCGATGGCGCTCCTGCAGGAGATCGCCGACCTGTCGGAAGAGACGGTGCGCCGCAACATCGCCCTGCTCCAGTCCGGCGAGTTCCTGTACGAGATCAGCCTCTTCCCGAGCGTGGAGTACACCTTCCGCCACGCCCTGACCCACGAGGTGGCCTATTCGAGCCTGCTCCAGGATCGGCGGCGCGCCCTGCACGGGCGGGTGGTGCAGGCCATGGAGCAGGTCTACGCCGACCGGCTCCCCGAGCACTTCGAGCGGCTCGCCCACCACGCGGTGCGGGGCGAGGTGTGGACGAAGGCGGTGGCCTATCTGCGCCAGGCCGGGACCAAGGCGGCGGCGCGCTCCGCCAATCGCGAGGCGGTGATCTTCCTGGAGCAGGCCATGAGCGCGCTGACCCGCCTGCCGGAGGGCCGGGCCGCCACCGAGCAGGCCATCGACCTGCGCCTCGATCTGCGCTCGCCGCTGCTCCAGCTGGGGCAGCTCGAGCGGGTGCTGACGCTCTCGCAGGAAGCGGAGGCGATGGCCGAGAAGCTCGGCGACGAGCAGCGGCTGGCCCGCGTCTACACCTACCTGATCAACTATCACTATCTCAAGGGCGAGCCCGATCTCGCCATCGAGTACGGCGAGCGCTGCCTGCGGATCGGCGACGCGGCCGGCGACGCGGCGCTGCAGGCGCTGGCGCGCGGCTACCTGGGCTATAGCTGCCACGCGCAGGGTCAGTACCGCCGCGCCCATTCGATCCTGCGCGACAACGTGGAGGCGCTCGAGCTGGTGCAGGGCGACGCCCCCGGCGGCCAGGCCGGCGTCTCCTACGTCACCTCGAGCGGCTGGCTCGCCTTCACGCTGGCCGAGCTCGGCGAGTTCGACGCGGCGGCCATGTCCCTCGACCGCGCGCAGCGCGCGGGCGAGGCGAGCGGCCACGCCTACACCCAGACCATCGCCCGCACCATGGCCGGGCTGGCCTGGCTGCGCCGCGGCCAGCTCGAGCGCGCGCTGCCCGCGCTGCAGCGGAGCCTCGACGCCTGCCGCGAGAAGAGCCTGGACGTGTGGCGGCCCATCCCCTCGTCGCTGCTCGGGCTCACGCTCGTGCTGCTGGGGCGGGTGGAGGAGGGCCTGCGGCTCCTGGACGACGGCGTATCGCTGACCGAGGAGCTGGGCGTGCGCGCGTATCTCGCCCTGTGGACCACGAACCTGGGCGAGGGCCTGGCGGCGGCGCGGCAGCTCGACCGCGCGCGGACGGTGGCCCAGCACGCGCTCGACCAGGCGCTCCGGCACAAGGAGCGCGGCCATCAGGCGTGGGCGCTCCGGCTGATGGGCGAGCTGGCCGGACTGAGCGAGCCGGCCGCGGTCGGCGAGGCGGAGGCCTACTATGGCCAGGCCCTCACGCTGGCCGAGGAGCTCGAGATGCGCCCGCTGCAGGCCCGCACGCATCTGGGCCTGGGCCGGCTCCTGCGGCTGGCCGGCGACCGGGACCGGGCCGAGGATCACCTGGCCACCGCGCTCGGGCTGCTGCGCGAGATGGACATGCGGTTCTGGCTGTCGCGGGCCGCCGAGGAGCTCTTGCATCTGGGGCACCTCTTCGTGGTGGCCCGCCACAACATCCAGCTCTTCGACTACCTCAAGCGGGAGTACGCGGGCGAGCCGGTCACCGTGATCCTGGATCGGCGTCACGCCGAGCGGCGTGAGCGCGACGAGACCACCGCGACCGAGCGCCGACAGGCCGATCGCCGCCGTCAGATCCGCGTGGACGAGGCCATCCGCACGCGCGGCTTCGCGGTGGTGCCCGAGATCATCGGGGGGGCCTGACCCCGCCCCCGACGGCCTCGCGCCCGATGGGCGTGAGCCCGCGGGTCACCAGCCGCACCTCGGCCGCGCGCTTGCCGTCCGGGGCCGCCTGCGGCTCGAACGAGACGCGCTCGCCGACCCGGAGCGCGGCCCCGCGCCCGTCGCGCCCCCGGACGACGTAGAGATCCTGGTCGTCGCCCATGATCAGGCCCCAGGCCGTCGGCCGGTCGTAGAACTCGATCCGTCCCGTCTTGATCACCGCGCTCGGATCCTACGGCGCCGGGCGCGATGGCCGCAATGTCCAGAATGTCGGACAGGGGTCGGCCTCTTCCGTGAAACCGGTTGACCGGCCGCCGGGCATCGGTACAGTGAGGTCCGGGAGGTGGCTCATGACGATCAGCCAGAACGAGAAGGCCGCCCGGTTCCGGGCGCTCCACGAGGCGCCGGGCGCCTTCGTGATCCCGAATCCATGGGACGCGGGCTCGGCCCGCATCCTCGCCGCGCTCGGCTTCCAGGCGCTGGCCACGTCCAGCGGGGCCTCGGCCGGCACCCTCGGCCGTCGCGACGGCAAGGTGACCCGGGAGGAGGCGCTCGCCCACGCGCGCGCCATCGTGGCCGCGACGGACCTGCCGGTCGCCGCGGATCTCGAGAAGGGCTTCGGCGACGCTCCGTCGGCGGCGGCCGAGACCATCCGGCTCGGCGCGGCGGTCGGTCTGGTGGGCGGCTCGATCGAGGACGCGACCGGAGACCGGCAGAAGCCGCTCTACGACATCGGCCAGGCGACGGAGCGCGTGGCGGCGGCGGTGGAGGCCGCGCGGGCGCTGCCGTTTCCCTTCACGCTGACCGCGAGGTCGGAGAACTTCCTGCGCGGCAATCCGAGCCTGGAGGACACCATCAAGCGGCTGCAGGCCTTCGAGAAGGCGGGGGCCGACGTGCTCATGGCGCCCGGCCTGCCCGACCTGGCCGCGGTACGCGCGGTGTGCGCCGCGGTCTCGAAGCCGGTCAACTTCATGGTGGGCATCAAGGGCAAGTCCTTCACGGTGGCCGAGCTCACCGCGGCGGGAGTGAAGCGGATCAGCCTCGCGACGTCGCTCTATCGCACGGCGATGAGCGGCCTGATCGACGCGGCCCGCGAGGTGGCAGACAAGGGCACCTTCGGCTACGTCGACCGCGGCGTCTCCTCGCCCGACCTCGCCGCGTTCATGGAGGGCTGACCCTATCGGCCGATCAGCGTTTCCAGGCGTTGCAGCTGATCGCCCGTGCCGAGCGCCAGCAGGTGGTCGCCGGCGGCCAGCGCCAGATGGCCGGGCGGGCTCACCAGCGGGTTCCCGTCACGCAGGATCGCGAGCACGGTGGCGCCCGTCGCGCGCCGGATGTCGAGGCCGTCCAGCGTCTTGCCGAGGCAGGGGCTGTCGGCGGACAGGGCAAGATCCTCGATGTTGAGCGTATCGTCGCCGCGCCGCAGCGCGGTCTCGAAGAAGTCCACCACCGCCGGGCTCAGCATCAGGTGGGCCAGGCGGTGGCCTCCGATCGCGTAGGGACTCACGGCCCGGTTGGCGCCGGCGCGGGCGAGCTTGGTGACGCCGGCCTCGTCGGCCGCGCGCGCGACGATGTAGAGATCGGGGCTGAGCACGCGCGCCGACAGGACGACGTACATGTTGGTGGCGTCGTTGGCGGTGGTGACGATGAGCCCTCGAGCCCTCGCGATCCCGACCCGGCGCAGCACCTCGTCCTCGGTGGCGTCGCCCAGGAGCGCCAGGTAGCCGTGCTCGGTGGCGTGGCGGATGGCCGGCTCGCTCGGATCCACGACCACGAAGGGGGTGCCGGCCGCGTGGAGCTCGAGCGCGGCCTGCCGCCCGACCCGGCCCAACCCCGCCACGACCACGTGTCCGGTGAGCTCTCCGATGCGACGCTCCATTCTGCGCCTCCCCATGGGGTCGGCCAGGCGGACGCTGACCAGGTACTCCATGACTACGCCCAGCGTGTAGAACAGGCTGCCGATGCCGGTGAAGGCCAGGAAGATCGTGAACAGCCGGCCGGCGGTGGTGAGGGGCTTGATCTCGCCATAGCCGATGGTGGTGATCGTGGTCACGGTCATGAAGAGGGCGTCCATCCACGTCCCTCCCACGTCCTGCCACAGCCCGCGGTAGCCGAGCGTCCCGATGAGGATGACGGCCAGCACGAGCGACAGGGGCAGGAGCAGCCGTACCTTCAGGGACCGGCCGACCGGACTCTCCGCCATCGGCACTCCGGGGTGAGGGCGGCCGGCCCTACTCGGCTCCGAGAGATCGCCCAAGAGATCGCAGGATCGCGGGCTTCACGAACCAGCGCAGCTGGCCCGCCGCGGATGGGCCGTGCGGGAGATCGATCAGTGCGGCGCCGCCCTTCTTGAATGCGAGCCGGTCGTCGCCCTGCCGGATGTCGAGGAAGCGCGCGAGCAGCCGGGACAACGCCGGCTCGTGCCCGACGATCGCGATCGTGGCGTCGAGGGGATGCTTGCCGAGCGCGGTCAGGACCCCTTCGGCGCTCTCCCGGGCAAGGGCGGGCTCGATCCGGGGCACGAGTCGCTTGAAGGCGGAGGCGGCGATCTCCGCGGTGGCCCGCGCACGGGTCAGCGGGCTCGTGAGGAGCACGTCGGGGTGATCGACGATCCGGGCCAGTCCTCGCGCGGCCACGCGGAACTTCTCACGGCCTCGCCGCGTGAGGGGACGCTCGTGGTCGCGGACCCCGTGGGTTCCCCGAGGGACCGCCGCGGCGTGGCGGATGAGCAGCAGCTTCACGGGCGTCTGGCGCGCGCCCGCGGCTCGCTACGGCGCGGGTCGCACGCTCCAGGCCTTGCGACCCCGGCGCTCGAGCCGTGGCCACTCCTGGAAGAAGGCCGCTCGCGCTTTCTTGCGCCGCTTGCGCTGCCCTCGGAGGAGGGTCTGGGCCAGCGCGTGGCCGGGCTCGGTGCGGTCCATGACCTCATGGAGATAGCCCTGGAGTACCACGGTGTCCTGATGTTCTCCAAGAATGTCCTGGATCTTCCTCGCCTGGTCGAGGAAGCGCTCCGCGTGCCGGCCGACCGTCGCGCGCACGAGCTCCGCCGCGTACCGGGCGCGCTTCACCCGGATGCGGACGGCGTGCAGGTCCTCGGCGCTCGGGCGGCCGGGGAGCGCCTTGACCGCCCGGCGGAGCTTGCGGAACTCGGTGGCGGCGCCGCCGAGCAGCGAGACGTCGGGGCTGCCGACGCGGGGGCGCCGGAGGGCCGCCTCGAGCCGCGCGATCAGTCTGGGGTACCGGGGGCTGTCGAGCACGGACCCGAGCGCGCTCCGCGCTCGGGCGCGGTCGGCGTCGAGCCGGCGCAGGAGCCGGCGGCCCGCCGGGCGCTTCGAGGCCCCGAGCGCGGCCACACGAGGCCCGAGATGCGCGCGGAGGATGTCGAGATCGCGGACCTCGCCGAGCGCGGTCCCGAGCCAATCGAGCTCACGCCGGAGGCCTTCGACCCACCTTCGCTCGAAGAGCGGCCGCCCCGCGCGGAGGATGGCCCGGAGCCGGCGGACCGCGACGCGCATCTGGTGAAGGTCTTCGGAGTCTCGTCCGGTCCGCGCTCGCCGCGCGCGGGCCTGGATGACGTCCACCTGAGCGCGCATCGCGGCCAGGAGGTGATGGAGGCTCGCGTCGATTGCCATACGTGGTCGGCCCGTCGGGTCCGAAGAGCAGGGCGGACCGTAGCATGGGCGTACGCCCGTAGCCAGTACGTGGCGAAAACGTCATCGAATCGTCACGAAGAGCCGTCGGCCACCTCGGCGAGAAGGTCGAGCAGGTCCTCCTCGGTCAGGACCCCGAGCAGCTCCTCACCTCTCACCACTGGGAGTGCCGCCAGGCGCCTCGCCCGCATGAGCCGGATGCCCTCCGTGAGAGGGGTTCGAGGGCCTACCGCGTGACGCTCCCCGACAGGATCCCCCCGATCGGGGCCTCTTCCAGTCGGAGCCGGTCACGTGCGGCTCATGCCGGAGGCTGATTCCACCTCATGCCGAGAAGGTCGTCGTGGAGGGCGAGCCGTTTCACCGGCGCTGCTGGGAGCGGATGCGCCCAGGGGCGTGACCGCGTAGCCGGGCGCCCGACTCGCTAGGAGGCGCGCAGGACCTCGCCGGCCCGTTGGGCTTCGAGCTGCGCCTCGGCTATCAGGGTAGCCAACGCACGGGGCTCGATGCCGAGCTCGGTCAGCGCGGCAACGTCCGGTCGGACCGTCAGGCGCTCATCCGTCTCGGCGCCATAGCAGCGATAGTGGAGGGCGTCGGCCAGATGGACCACGAGAGTGTTCCAGCGGTGCTCCGGCGCGACGGTCGCGACGCGGTGATGGCCCCCGATGGCCGCGCAGACGGACGGAGGGAACAGCCACTGCGCGGCCAGCCTGGCCCCGATGGCGGCATGGTCGATCCCGAGCACCTCATCCTCCACCTCGTGAATCGGCCTGGCTTCCCGCGCGGAAGCGTCGCAAAGTCTCTGATAGTCGCTCGGGTAGTGACTCGCGAGGACGAGAAGTCCCAGGTCGTGGAGCAGCGCGGCGAGGAAGACCGCGTCGGGATCGCCGCCCTCCGGGGCAGCCGCCACGTGGCGCAGGATGACTTCGGAGCACACGGCGGTGCCCACGCTGTGCGGCCAGAACGCCTCGGGAACCCGCTGGGCCGGGAGCGCATTGAAGAGGCCCAGAAGCATCGCGAGGCGGCGGACCCGGATGACGCCCAGGCGGAGGAGGGCGTTGTGGATGGAGTTGGTCGCGGAGTACCCGGCGAAGGCCGCCGCGTTCGCCGCCTGGATCACCCGCCCGGCGAGGACCGGATCCCGGCCGATGAGATCCTCGATCTCCCTCACGTCGACGTCCTCGCGCCCGAGGGTGGCGGTGAGCTTCACCAGCACGGGAGAGGGCGAGGGGAGATCGCTCAGACCACCCTCGATCTCGCGGTTGATGCGATCCGCCAGGCTCGTCATGGGACTAGGCGCGTGCGCCGCCCGGGCGGATGAGGATCTTGAAGACGACTCGCCGGCTCAGCTCCCGATTCGGGCGCTGCGGGCCGTCGTAGATGATGTCCTGCTTGCCGCGTCCGCTGGCCGAGGCCAGCTGACCGAAGCAGGCGTGGGCCGATGGGGCCGAGGCCTGGATCGCCTGGAGTCCCCGGATCAGCACTTGGAACGAGCGCTCCTGACTCAACCTGAGATTCAGCGCGTCTCCCCCGAGGTCGTCGGTGTGGCCCTCGATGACGATCCCGGCGATCAGCACCCGCGAAGGTCCGCAGGCCGCCGTGGCGAAGGCCGGCATGGCCTGAGTCAAGAATCGATCGGCCGCCGCGGTGAGGGTCGCCTTGCCGAAGTCGAAGTTCAGAAGGCGCTCGGGGATGACGACTCTCAGGGCCTGGGGATCCTCGGGATCCGACTCCAGCGTGAGGCCGGGCTCCATCGCCCGCTGGATCGATCCTCGGAGCTGCTCGATGTCGGCCTGCGCGCTGATCCCCCGCGGCGGATCGGCGGCCCGCGGGGCGCTCGCGAACACGACCAGCAGCAGCACGAAGATCACCGCCAGCGAGGTCATGAGGTCGGCCAGCCCGGCCGACATCGGCTGTCCGGGTCCCCTCCACTCCGCCCGCCCGGCTCGAGAGCTTCCGATCATGCGGGCCACGGGACCGTCGGGGCTTCGTGCGCCAGTGAGCTGGGGCGGGAGGGACGGGTGTCCGGCCCGCCCGTCCGGGGCCGCGCGGGACCGGCCGCCCGGGGGCCCACGGCCTGCGGAGCGGTCGGGTCTTTCATCAGGTCGGAGAGGGTGCGGATGGCCGCCGTCAGGGCCTCGATCGGGGCGCCGAGTCGCGTCTCGAGCTGGTCGCCCGCGCCGTCGGCCGCCGTCCGGCCGCCCCGGCCCCGACGCAGCTCATCGAGCAGATCCTCCACGGTGCGCCGGGGGAACGATTCCTCGAGGAGCGCCAGGAATTCCCGGTAGCGCGCGAGCAGCCGCTCCACCACCGGCCGCTCCAGGAGGACGAAGGCGTTCGCGCAGAGCAGCCCCACGATCGACGTCAGGAATTTTCCGGAGAGCCCGTTGATGAGCCCCTGGATCCCGGTGATGGTCTGGCCGTCGGCATGGAGCCGGCTCAACCCGACGCAGATCGCCACGAACGTGAGGAGCAAGCCGAGCCCGGCGATGAGCGACGGGACCTGGCCATAGAAGCCCAGGTCGACGTGGTCCCCGATCACCGCGTCCTGCGTGAAGAAGTCACCCGCCTGCCGCGTGCTGAAGATCCGCGGCTCCTTGCTCCAGGGGACGCGCTCGATGAGCAGGGTCTTGCGGAACTGCACCCACGGACGCCGGAGCGCGGTGACCTCGCGCATCGCGTGATCGAGCGCGGTCAGCCGATCGAGATCGGTCTCGCCGGGAGTGTACTCCGGATCACTCACCGTGATCCCATGCTCGTCGGAGAAGGCGCGCTCGAAGGCCCCCTGGAGATCGGAAGCCTCGACTCGCTGGGCGATCGGGACGAGCTGATCGCGGAGCCGAACGATCGGCCCGGTCGCCCGCGCCACGTCGAGGAAGAGGCGGACGAGATGCCAGATGAAGAACATCACGAGCGCCGCCGCGCCCAGCCAGGTCAGCATGGGGCTCTTGAGCTCGCCCCAGAGCGAGACGTCGCTGACCAGAAACATCACGATGGCGGGCCAATCGATCATGTCGCGCCGACCGTGTCGGTAGCGTTGCCCATCGCGTTCGTGCTCACGGTCTGGTTTGGCTGAGGTGCGAATGGATCTCGAGCACGGAATCCAGGTAGCCGAAGTCCACCGGCTTGGGGACGTAGTCGGCCGCTCCCATCGCGAGAGTCCGTTGAGCGATCTCGACGTCATCGTTGGCCGAGACCATGACCACGCAGGTGTCCGGTAGCAACGCCTTGATCTGCCGGAGGCTCTCCAGACCCCCCAGCCCCGGCATCGCGATGTCGAGCAGTACGAAGTCCGGCTGGAAGTCCGGCGCCCGGTCGAGCGCCTCTTCTCCGTTGTTCGCGTGCGCCGAGTCGAATCCCCGTCCCCGCAGGTATTCGGCGAGGACCGCGCCGACGTCGGGGTCGTCGTCGACCACGAGGATCCGGCGGCGAACCCGCGGCCCGCCATCCGCGGTGGGGCCGCCCGCGACGCGGGGCGCTCTCATCGGGGTCACCCCGAGCCCGATCAGCGTCTCGAGGATCCGCCGCAGGTCGAGCGGCTTCATGAACGCGCCGGCCACCCTCACCCCGGCCTTGGCGGCCAGCTCCAGGGCTTGGGGATCGCCGCCGATCAGGATGATCACGACTCCGGGGTTGATCCTCCGGATCCGCTCGAGCGCTCCGAGGCCCCCGAGCCTCGGCATGAACAGATCGAGGATCACCGCGCGTGGCGTCCAGCGCTTGACCTCGAGGATGGCATCGAGCCCGTTCGTGGCCGTGCGCACGGCGAACCCCTGGCCCGCGAAGAACTGGCTCATGACGTCGAGCCCGTCGGGCTCGTCGTCCACGCAGAGCAGTCTCGAGCCGCCGTCGGGCATCATCCTCATCGGAGGCTGCTCCCCGCCGCCCATGGTGACCGCTAGGCCTGCAGGGCCGCGAGCGGGGCGTCCAGCAGGTAGAGCGGCGCCGGGATGGCCCGGGCCTCCCGGGCCTTGAGGCCGCTCACGGTGGCCTGGAAGAAGCTGCCCTTCTCGATGATCAGCGAGTCCGTCTGGATATGGCCGGTCACGTGTCCGCCGGCCATGACCTCCACGCTGCCGGTGGCCACCAGGTTGCCGTCGTACCGGCCCATGACGACGATATCCGCCGTCTTGACGTCGGCGCTCACGGTGCCGAGGGGGCCGACCACGAGCTTGTTGCCGACCGTCAACTCGCCGGTGACCTGGCAATCCACCTGGAGCGAGTCCGCGACGTCGAACTTCCCGTCGATCCGCGCCGCCGCGCCAAAGACGCTCAGCAGGGGGGCGGAGCTCGGGGCTGGATCCAGCAGGAAGGCCGGGATCACCGCCGCCAGGGCCGAGCCGCTGCGACTAGACGGCGTCAGCACGGGCCTGTACCGGTTCGATGAGGTGGATGGGGACGGGGCGCTCGGCATGGCCGCTGCGCCGGGCCACATTGCCGTTGAAGATGCCGCCCTTCTGGATCACGAACGAATCCGTCTCGAGATTGCCGTTCACGCGGCCGGTCTCGGTGATCTCGATGTTGCCGGTGGCGATCATGTTGCCCTCGTACTCGCCGCGGATGACCGCGTCCACCGTGTGAACGTTGGCGGTCACGACGCCCCGGCTGCCGATCACGAGCTGAGCCCCGATGGTCAGCTCGCCCGCGATCTCGCACTCGATGTGCAGCGATTCGCTGATGTCGAACTTGCCTTCGATCCGGGCGGTGTGGCCCGCGACGGACAGGAGCGTGGCGGGAGCGCCGGACTTGCCGTTCTCCGACGCCGGCGGCCATGGTGTGGAATTCTGCGCAACGGTTGTGCCGAGCATGGGGGCCTCCTGTGGGCTGGATTGGGTCTGGGTCGCGCTCTGCTTGCCGATCATGCGATCGAAGGAGAGCAAGTCGAGTGCCACCGGAGACGCGCGGCGGGATCTCGTGTACGACGCCCACTTGCGGGAGAGTCCTCGGCCCGCCGCGCCCGTGACCCGGCTAGAAATCGTCCGCTGACCCGGGGGCGGGCCCGGCGCGCCGGCCAGAATCTGGCCGGTCCCGTCCGCGTCGCGCTCGTCGAGCCGGTGGGGTAAGGATTGCCCGGACCGATCGGTAGGGATCGCCCAGCCGCCCGCGACGCGGCGGGCCCTCACCGCGCAAACCCGCGATCGATCGGATGAGACCCGCGGCACAGCAATTGCTCGTTTCCCCGTCCACGGCTCCCGGTTGTTGTTGCACTCAAGTCCCTGCCGTATGTGGCCGATAGGCCTGTTGAGGGAGGCATGCAGCCGCACGCATGCCCGCCGCCGTGCGAGCGCAACCTTATAAAGAGAGAGGAACGCCCCGAATGCCGCCCAGGAGTGTGCGCCACAAGGCCAACGGACATCGCCATCTGCCCAAGACCGTGGTGCCCGCCCCGGGGGCGCTCATGGGTCTCGTTCACTCGGATCCGACGGGTCTCTCGGACCTGAATCCGGACCTGTTGAGGTTCGCCGCCATCATCCGGACCGAGTGCGCGCCGGGCGGTTGGGCGCCGGGCGCCGTCGGGGCGGGCTGGCTTCCCGAGCCGCTGGCGCGGTCGCTGGCCCGCACCCGGGAGAAGCTCGCCCGCGGCGAGATGTCGGACATCCGGCAGGGTCTCGCCGCCCTCCGCGCCCAGGCCGACATCGCGGCCCGCATGATCACTCGTCTCGTGGACGATTCGGGGGCGGGCGCGGCGGGGACGGTGCGACCGCAGGAGCGTGCCCTCGTGAACGTCAACCAGCTGGTCATCCAGACGCTCGACCTGCTGACCGCGGAGCCGATCAAGGGCGTCGCGGTGTCGAGCCGGCTGGTCCCCGGCCTCCGCCCGATCGTCGGCGATTTCGAGGAGCTCCAGGACGTCCTGGCGATCCTCATCGCCTCCATCGGCCGGGTCATGGACGCGGCCGGCCGGGCCGGCATGATCACGGTGGAGACGTCGGGCGAGGAGGGCGTGCTCCGGGGCGAGGGCGTCGTGCGGATCCGGATCATGGAGACCGGCGGGCCGGGCGGTGGCGAGAGCGACCACGGGGCGGAGCCGCTCTGGGCGGGCGCGGCCGGAGGAGGGGCGACCGGCCGGCTTCACCTCGTGGCGCGCATCGTCGGAGAGCACGGCGGCGCGCTCTCGGCGGTGCGGCTCCCCGGCGGGGGCGTGCGGTTCACGCTCGAGTTCCCGGCGGTCTGAGGGCGACATGCGCGATCCGCAGGAGCACGGGACGGGGAGGCGGACATGAGGATTCTCACGGTGGACGATTCGGCCACCATGCGCCGGATCATCAAGAACCAGCTCAAGCAGGCGGGATTCGAGGAGGTGGACGAGGCCGGGAATGGCCGGGAGGCGATGACGAGGCTCGCCCAGACCCAGTACGACCTCCTCATCACCGACTGGAACATGCCCGAGATGTCCGGGATCGAGCTGGTCAAGGAAGTGAGGAAGACGGAGGCGATCAAGGGCCTCCCGATCCTGATGGTCACCACGGTCGCGGAGAAAGAAGAGATCGTCGTCGCGCTCCAGGCCGGCGTCAACAGCTACGTCGTCAAGCCGTTCGATACGCCGACACTCCAGTCCAAGATCTCGCAGGTCGTGGGGAACAAGTAGACAGGGGGCATGTGATGGCCGATTCCACCGACGGGCGTGTCGTGACCGGGCCGGCCGAGCCGGCGCCGGACGCGCGATACATCACCGTGCCCGCCAGCGCCCGCGACGCGATCGCGGACCTGGCGTTCTACCTCGACCACGTGAGGCAGAACTTGCTCGAGGTCAATACCCAGCTCACCGGCAGCTCCCGGACCGTACCGGGGGTCCTCCGCGAGCTGCGGGACATCGTCCAGATGACCGAGCGGGCCACGGTCCGGGTGCTGGAGGAGACCGAGGCCCTGCTCGATGAAGGCCGGCTCGTGTCGACGCTCCTGGTCCAGGCCCGCGAGGAGGCGGGCCGCAGCGGTGACGACGGAGGACCGCGCGTGGGCGCGCCCCTCGCGGAGATCCAGGCGCTGATCGAGCGGGGCAATCAGCGGTCCCTGGCCATCATGGCCGCCCTGGAGTTCCAGGATCTCACCTCCCAGAAGATCCAGCGCGCCTTCGAGGTGCTGGAGGAGGTCGGCGCGCGTCTGGTCAAGATCCGCAGCCTGATGGCGCTCCGCGAGGAGGCCGTTCCCGAGGCCGAGCCTTCGCGGGTGGTCGAGGCGGGGCCGTCCGACGACAAGTCGGGCCAGGACCTCGCCGATGAGATCCTCCAGCGGTTTCGAAAGTAGGCTGACCTCCCCGCGGCCGGGTCGGAGGGTCCATGCTCGCGCTCATCGGACTGGTCGTCGTCACCGTGAGCGTGTTCGTGGGCTTCATGCTCGAGGGCGGGCCTCTGCTCGTCCTCTTCCAGCCGGCCGAGTTCCTGATCATCGGGGGCGCCGCGGCGGGAACCCTGTGCATCGCCACGTCACCGAGCGTGCTGCGGCAGCTCGTGCGCCAGAGCCTCGCCGCCTTGCGGCCGAGCCAGTTCAACGCGGTGTTGTACCTGGACATGCTCCAGCTGCTCTACGAGCTCCTCGTCAAGGCGAAGAAGAGCGGCCTGATCGCGCTCGAGAAGGATCTCGCCGCCCCGGCGGCCAGCCCCATCTTCTCCGCCCATCCCGCGTTCCTCGCGCGCCACGAGGCGGTGGTCTTCACCTCTGAGGCGCTCGGGATGCTGGTGGACGGGACGATGCGGCCGGACGATTTCGAGATGGTGCTGGGCGCCCACCTCGAGACGCACCACGACGAGGAAGGCCGGGCCGCCGCCATCCTGACCAAGGTCGGCGATTCCCTGCCCGGGCTCGGGATCGTGGCGGCGGTGCTCGGCATCGTGATCACCATGCAGTCGGTCGACGGCAAGGCGGAGGAGATCGGCCACAAGGTGGCGGCGGCTCTCGTCGGGACCTTCCTCGGCATCTTCTTCTCGTACGGCTACGTGCAGCCCCTGGCCGCGAGCCTCGAGGGCCAGGCGGCTTCCGAGGCCCGCTTCCTCCATTGCATCAAGACCTGCCTGGTGGCGTTCGCCCGGGGCGCGCCGCCGCTGGTCGCGGTGGAGGTCGCCCGCCACGTCATGTTCAGCGATGACCGTCCCGACGCCGAGGCCCTTGCCGAGGCGTGCCGGACGGCGGGGAAGCGCGCGGCATGAAGGACGAGACGCCCCGACCACGGGTGATCATCAAGAAGGGCCACGGGGGCGGCCATCACGGCGGGGCCTGGAAGGTCGCCTACTCGGACTTCGTCACGACCATGATGGCCCTGTTCATCGTGCTCTGGATCGTCGGCCAGAGCGAGGCGACCCGGGAGGCGATCGCGAAGTATTTCCGGGATCCCGGAGCGTTCCGTGAGGGACGCGCGCCGTCTTCCGGGAAGGACGGGGCCGGGATCCTGCCCGGGCAGCCGGTACCGGGGCGGGGAGCCGAGGGTGAGGACGACGAGGCGCAGGAGGACCGGGCCCTGCGCGAGGCGGCCGAGCGCTTCAAGGAAGCCATGGCGGACTTGAGCCTGCCCCAGACGCTTCGTGACCAGGTCCGCATCGAGGTCACTCCCGAGGGCCTCCGGATCGAGTTGGTGGAGCGCGACGGCTCCCCGTTCTTCCGGGTCGGCAGCGCGATCGTCCTGCCCGCCATGAAGCCCATCCTGGAGCAGCTCGCCGTGGTGGTGGACCGGCTCCCCAACCACATCACGATCGAGGGGCACACCGACAGCCGGCAGTACAGCGATCGGCTCGGTTACTCGAACTGGGAGCTCTCGGCCGATCGCACGAACAGCGCGCGGAAGGTCATGGAGGCGGCCGGCCTGACCCCGGGCCGGATCGACCGCCTCGTGGGCCACGCCGACCGCGTGCTCCTCGTGCCCGACGACCCGATGGACGCGAGCAACCGGCGGATCACCATCCTGGTGCGGCGCCAGCCCCATCCGGAGAAGGCTGGCACGGGTCCTGCGTCGGACAAGCCCTCGTGAGAGCCGAACCGCGCGCCGCCGCCCGCAAGTGTACCCCGCGGCACGTCCTCCTGGTTCGTCGGGCCCATGCCCGATCCGGGCGTGAGCGCGTGGAGCCCGGCAGAATCTGCCGAGAGGGATGGAGCCGATGCCCATAGTCGCCGTGCTCGCTCCGCTCGCCCTGTCCTTCGCCGTGAAGATGGGCGTGCGGCTCGCCGCCAAGGCCGCCAAGGCCATGCTGGGAGCCGGGGCCGCCGCGTCGAGCCCGACCGCCACCGCGTCGTCGACCCCCACCGGAGCGCGATCGGGCCAGACGTTCGCGGCCACGCTGAAGGACGAGGAAGCCCGGCTTCCCGTGACCGCGGTGCCCGTGTCGGCCGCGGCCGTCGCGCCGGCGGGCGGCACGCTCCCGCTCGGTCAGGTGGCCTACCAGCAGGGCGTACGATCGCTCGCGCTGGGAGCGCAGGCCCGCGCGCGCCTGGCGTGGCCGGAGCCGACCCGGCACCCGTCTTACGTTTCGCTGGCGCATCGTCGGCCGCCCGCCTCGACCGTCTAGCTCGCGTGCGCTGCTGCGCTCGCGGCGGTGCAGATTTTGCTTGGGGGTTCGCGGCGACCTGAGTAAAGTGTCCACGGGTGAGCATCCTCAGGGCACTCGGAAGAGAGCACAAGGCACTCGCCATCTCGGCATGCTCACGTCGACCGCGACGTAGAGCGACCGCAGCGACCTCGCTTCTCGATCCGAGCCCAGCGTAGTGGCCCCGCGAGCCCGCTCGACCTACGATCGATCAGCCGCTCCTTTGCGCGATCGCGGTGGTGTCCCGGGCAACGCTGCGCTCACGACCGGGCGCGATTCCTCGCGGCCCGCGCCGCTGAGCCTCGATGAGCTGTTCGACCGCCTCTGCGCGTCGGCCCGGGAGCTGTGCGGCGGTGACAGGGCCCGGATCGCCTGCCGGGATCCGGTATCCGGGGACGTTCTCGTCCGGCGTCGCGCCGGAGGGTTCGAGGAGACGGTGTGCGTCAAGCCCGGGAAGGGAATCGGCGGGCAGGTGCTGGCGACGGGTCGTCCGGCCCGGACCGCCGACCTGGCGGCGGACGAGCGCTTCGCGGGAGCCTACGACGACTCCATTCACTACAAGGGCTCGGTCCTCGTGGCTCCCGCCCGGATCGACGGCGAGATCGAGGCCTTGCTCTACGTGCGCCGGCTCTCGGGCCGCCCGTTCACCGATCACGACGAGCTGATCCTGGTCGCGCTGGCCGACCACGTGGCGACCACGATCCGGAACGCCAGGCTCTACCACGACATCAGCCGGCACCAGCGGGTCCTGGAGAGTCTCACCCGGCAGCTCGTCACGGTGCAGGAGGCCGAGCGGACGCGGCTGTCGCGTGAGATCCACGACGAGGTGGGCCAGTCGCTCAGCGCGATCAAGATGTCGCTGGTCCTGCTCCTCGACGATCTGCAGGGTCTCGACGGCAGTGTCCACACCCGGATCGCCACCGCGGTGAACGCGATCGGGGACACGTTGCGGGAGGTGCGGAGGATCTCGTCCGACCTGCGCCCGCTCTCCCTGGACACGCTCGGCCTCGATGCCGCGCTCCAGGGGCACGTCGACCGCTTCGCCACGCTGACCGGGCTCCCCGTCCAGTTCTCCATCGAGGGGCGCCCGCAGACCCTCGATCCGGAGATCTCCACCCTGCTCTACCGGGTCACCCAGGAGGCCCTGACCAACGTGGCCCGTCACGGGGCGGTGACGCGGGTGTGGGCCCGCCTCCGCTACCGGGAGTCCCTGGTCGAGCTGACGATCACCGATGATGGGCGGGGCTTCGATGCCGAGTCGGTCATGGAGGGTGGATGGAAGGACGGGCGCTTCGGTCTGATCGGAATCCGGGAACGGGTGCGCCAGCTCGGAGGTACGTTCTTGGTATCGGCGGCCCCCGGCGCCGGGACCAGGGTGATGGTCGAGATCCACCAGTCGGATGTGGCCCGCGTCGACCCGCCCCGCCCTGCACGAGGAGACAAATGACCCAGCTCAGGATCTTCGTGGCCGACGATCACACGCTCTTCCGGGAGGGGGTCCGCGCATTGCTGGAGCGCCAGCCGTCGATGACCGTGATCGGCGAGGCCGGCGACGGCCGCGAAGCCCTGAAGCGGATCGAGGAGACGTCCCCGGACATCGTGATCATGGACATCGTTCTTCCCGGGCTCAACGGGATCGAGGTCACCCGGCAGATTCGACAGATCCGGCCGCTGACGAAGGTCCTGATGCTGTCGATGTACGACGACCAGGAGTACGTCCACGAGGTCCTCCGGGCGGGTGCGTTGGGCTACATCCTGAAGGATTCGGTGGGCGTCGAGCTGATCGCCGCGATCGAGACCGTCTGGCGCGGCGAGTGCTTCCTGTGCCCCGTGATCGCCAGCAAGGTGGTCGAGCACTTCGTCCGCCGAACCGAGGAGCCCGGCCCCCTCCCGCTTCCCGGGGAGCTGACGCCGCGCGAGCGCGAGGTCCTGCAGCTCGTCGTCGAAGGGCACAGCAATGCCCAGATCGGCGGGCGCCTGGGGATCAGCCCGAAGACGGTGGAGGTCCACCGGTCACATATCGGCTCGAAGCTCGCCATTCGCGACCTGCCGGGCCTCGTCAAGTACGCGATCCGGAGAGGTCTCATCAAGGTATAGACCGGGGCGCCGTCCGCCCAGGCTCACGCCTTTGATCGGGACCGGTAGCTTTCCCAGGTCCAGCTCGAAGGGCTCCACCCGCTCCCCGCTGGGATCTTCCAGCAGCCTGATCACCGGCTGGGCGAGCGCATGGCGGTCCACCCGCGACACGACTCCCGTATGTCCGCGCCAGCGGCCGCCGGTGACCACGATCCGGGATCCCAGCGGGTAGGGAGGAAGGACCGACAGGAAGAGATCGACCATCTCACGATTGAAGTGGCTGCCGCCTCGTTCCCGGATCATGTTCCACACCTGGTCGGGCGCGCTCGCCTTCCGGTACGGGTGATAGGACGAGCGCGAGTCGTGGAAGTCGGCGATGGCCGCGATCTCGGCCAGCGGGAGGATCTGGCCGGGCACGTGGATCTCGAGCCCGTGGACGACCCGGTTGGTACCGGTGAGGCCCCGGGGGAAGCCGGTCCCGTCCTGCCGCTCGTGGTGCTGATAGGCCACGTGGGCAGGCAGGATACCGAGCCGCAGCGTGTCGCGGAGGAAGAGGTAGCCCAGCACCGTGTGCTCCTCGACCCGCCGGGACTCCTCCAGAGTGAGCGGGGCGACCTTGTTCAGGATCCCATCGCCGATGAAGATCTTGCCGACGTCGTGGAGCATGCACCCGATCGCCAGCTTCTTGAGCGTCTCCATGTCGTACCCGACCAGGCGCCCGAGCATGGTGGCGCTGGCCGCGACATCGAGGCAGTGGTGGAAGGTGTAGGTATCCCAGCTGCGTAGCGAGCCGAGGCCGGTGAGCAGCGGCCGGTCGAGCACCTCCCCGACGAGGTGGTCCACCTGGGTCATCAGGCGCTCGATGGCCGGGTGATTGTCGAAGGTGCGCTGGAGCCAGCCTCCCTGGAACGCGGCCCGGATCTCGCCGGCCGAGGCCGCGCCGGGTCCCGGGCCCTGCCGGGCCGCGAGCGTGAAGGTGCGGTGGATCTCCGCGGCGGCGCCCAGGCGCGTGCTCTCCGAGAGATTGTGCTCGTAGGGGATGTCGCGGGTTTCCTCGTCGTCGATCCAGACCGCCCAGCAGCCCAGCTCCCGGAGCCGCGCGATGTACGCCGCCGTGAGGGAGACGCCGGGCCCGAGAAGGGTGTGCCCCTCCCTGTTATGGAGCCCGACACCCAGCGTCATTCCGACGCGGAGATCGTCCACCGAGATCAGGATCATGCACGTCTCTTTTCTGTCAGCTCCGTTCCCTACGGGCTCCAACCCCGGTCGTGTACGACGAGACCCCCACACGATGTACGGGTGCGTGTCGTGGCGACCGTACGGGAACACCCTTACGGACGCGCTCGCCCCGCCCGCGGTACGGACATTGCTCTCCGGTTATCGGTCATGGACCGACAACACCTCATCGGCGGAACGAGACCCGAGCATGAGCCGCAGCCGTGGCCCCCTTCCGGGACCCGGATCCTGATCGTAGAGGACGACCCCATGATCCGGGGGCTGGTCGTCCTGATGCTTGCCGCGGGCGGCTTTCCGTCGCTCGCCGTCGACAGCGTCTCCGAGGCGGTCGGCCGCCTCCGGGAACGGCCGCCCGAGCTCGTCCTCGCGGATCTGCTGATGCCGGAAGGCGGCGGCCTCCATCTGCTCCGCGCCATTCGGGGGGCTCAGCAGGAGACGCCGGTGGTCGTCCTGACCGCCGCCGGCGATCCCTCCCTCCACGACACCGCGCTGGCCCTCGGGGCCAAGGAAGTCCTGCTGAAGCCCTTCACCCTCACCGACCTCCATGAGGTCGTGCGGCGGTGGGTCAGCCGCGCGCCGGCCTGGGGAAATCTGGCGCCCGCCGGAGGGCTGCTGCGGTGAGACCGCTGCCCGACCTGAGCATCCGCGCCAAGCTGATGGTCGGGCTCGGACTGCTGACCCTGCTCGTCGTGTCGGCAGCCGTGGTCGGCTACTGGGGGCTCGGGGCGGCCAGGGGCCAGATGATCGAGCTGAGGGACCGTGACGACGAGCTGTTCCGGCTCGCCCGGCTGAACTCGAGCCTCTACGCGGCCCGCGCCAAGCTGTTCGAGATGATCGCCGCCGGCGACGCCGAGACGCAGACCACACGCCACGTCGAGACCCTTCGGCTCTCCGGTGAGATCGACGAGCTCCTCGAGGAGCTGCTGCGCCGGGCGGCGCGGGCCGACGTCCGCGGCCGGCTGGAGGCGATCCGGGCGGCCTGGCACGAGTACCGGACGTTGCGGGAGCAGCAGATCATCCCCGCCGTGTACGGCGGGCGCCTGCCGGAAGCCCGGGAGCTGGCCGTCGGCACCCAGGCGGTACGCTTCGTCGCGCCCGCCGGCCAGGCGGCCGACCTGCTGGACCGGCTGATCACGGACGCCCGCCAGGAGACCCTGGAGTTCAAGCGGCAGGGCGAGGGCCGCTACTCCCTCTCTCTCGCGTTCTTCATCGGCCTGTCCGGCCTCGCCGGCCTCCTCGCGGTCGGGCTGACCGTCTTCTACACCCGCCTGATCAACCGGCCGCTCGTCTCGCTGGTCAGCGTGCTCGAGCGCGTGGCGTCGGGAGACCTCACGGTCGCGGTGGAGGCCCGATCGAAGGACGAGATCGGCCGCGTCACCGAAGCCACCGCGGACATGGTGACGAGGCTGCGCACCGTTCTGTCCCGCACGGTGTGGCACGAGCGCGTGCGGGCCCTCGGGGAGATCACGGCGGGCGTGGCCCACGAGTTCAACAATCTGCTGGCCGTCACGCTGGGACAGGCGGAGATGTTGCTGCTCGATGAGCCCTCGAACCGGGAGGGCCTCGCGGTGATCCGCCAGGCGGCGCTCGACGGGCGCGAGACCGTGCGCCGGCTCCAGCACTTCACCGGCGGAGGCCAGTCGGAGGAGGAGCAGGGCTGGGCCGATCCGTGCCGGACCGTCGAGGAAGTGATCGCGTTCGCCGCCCCCCAGTGGAAGTACCAGGCGCAGGCGCGCGGGGTCACGTACGAGATCGTCACCGACCTCGCCCCGACCCGCCCCGCCCGGCTCAGCGCGGCGGTGCTGCGGGAGGTGCTCCTGAATCTCCTGCTGAACGCGCTCGAGGCCATGCCGGGCGGCGGGCGGGTCGGCTTCCGCGTGCGGCAGGAGGCCGCCGGTCTGGCGGTCAGCGTCTGGGACACCGGCCACGGCATTCCCGAGGCGATCCGGACGCGGATCTTCGATCCCTTCTTCACGACGAAGACGACCTCCGCCAGCGGGCTCGGGCTGACCATCTGCTCCCAGATCGTGTCCGATTGCGGGGGCACGCTGGAGGTCGACAGCCAGCCCGGGCAGGGCGCCACCTTCCGGATCGTGCTGCCCCCGTCGGCGGCGACATCGGCGGCCGCCCGGGGGGACGGCCGGCCGCCGCGGCTGCCGATCCGCGCCAGCATTCTCCTCATCGACGCCGATCCCGGAGCCCGCGCCCTGACCGCGCGGGCGCTCCGCGGGGCCGGTCACGATGTCGAGGCGGTCGAGACCGGGGCCGCCGGCATCGCGCGCTACCGGCAGCGCCGCTTCGACTGCGTGATCACCGATCTGGTCATGCCCGGCCTGAGTGGTCTCACGGTCAGCCGCGCGGTCAAGGACCACCGGCCCGAGACCTGCGTCGTGCTGCTCACCGGGGAGCGGGTGGAGGCCGACCAGGGCCACGCGGCCGGCGTGGACCGGATCGTCATGAAGACCGCGAGTCCCGAGCGGCTGCTCGAGCTGTTGGGCGCGGGGGCGGCATGAAGAAGATCGCGGTCATCGACGACAACCGGGAGTTCGCGCGGATCCTCTCGAGCGAGCTCACCCGGCGTGGCTACGTGGTGGAGGCCGCTCACACCGGTCAGGACGGGCTCGCCCTCGTCACCGCGAGCTCACCGCGCCTCGTGTTCCTCGACCTGCGCCTCCCCGACCGGGCGGGGGTGGACGTGCTCGGGCACATCCGGGCCTCCATGCCCGGAGTCGACGTGGTGATCATCACCGGGTATCCGCATCTGTCCACCGCGCTCGCCGCCTTCAAGAACCAGGCGGTCGACTACCTGTGCAAGCCGTTCACCTTCGAGGAGGTCGATCCGATCCTCTCGCGGGTGTTCGACGAGTCGGAGCCGGCGCCCGCGCGCCCGCCGCGCCCCGGACCCACGGGCGCCGCCGACCGCATCGAGATGATCGGTCCCTCCGAGGCCTCGCGAGCGCTCCGGACCCTCGCCGGCCAGCTGGCCGCGAGCGGAGTGCGCGCGGTCCTCGTGACGGGGGAAAGCGGGACGGGCAAGGAGCTCGTGGCCGGTCTCCTGCACGCGGAAGGGCCGCGCCGGGACGGACCGTTCGTGGAGGTCAACTGCTCGGCGATCAGTGAGACGCTCTTCGAGAGCGAGCTGTTCGGCCACGAGCGGGGCGCGTTCACCGGGGCGGTCGGCTCGCGACGCGGCCTCTGCGAGGCCGCCGACGGCGGCACGCTCTTCCTGGACGAGATCGGCGAGATGCCGCTGTCCTGTCAAGCCAAGCTGCTGCGCTTCCTCGATGACCAGACCTTCCTCCGCGTCGGCGGCTCGCGCAAGGTCCGGGTCCACGTCCAGATCGTCGCGGCGACCAATCGCGACCTGCGGGCGATGGTGGCGGAGGGGACGTTCCGGGGAGACCTCTACTATCGGCTCAACGTCGCGCCGGTCGCGCTCGCGCCCCTGCGCTCACGCCCCGACGACATCCTGCCCCTCGCCTACTACTGGCTGCGGCGGATCAGCGCCCAGCACGGCAACCGGGTCATCGGGCTCGCGCCCGACGCGGAGCGGCGACTGATCGCCCACGCGTGGCCGGGCAATGTCCGGGAGCTGCGCAACCTGATCGAGCGGATGGTGATCCTGTGTCCGGGAGACTGCATCACCGCGGATCAGCTCCCCGAGGAGATCGACGCCCGCGGCGCGGCGCCGGCCGCCGAGACCTCCTTCATCGGCCGGATGGAGCGGGCCCGCGACGGTCACGATCCGGACGACCCGCGGGCGGAGGAGGAGTGGGCGGCCACGCCCACTTCGCTCGACGAGCTCGGGCGCGCGCACATCCGCCGCGTCCTGAGCCAGGTGAACGGCAACAAGACGAAGGCGGCCGCGTTGCTCGGCATCTCCCGCCAAACTCTGCGCTCGAAGCTCGGCTCGCTCTAGCCGCGCCCACCGGTCGGAAACTTGCCGCTCGAACTGGACCACCCGTTGCCGATCGGCAAGATTTCCCCCGTTCACGCTCGCGCCGCGCTCGCGCGAGGCCGTCGTTCGCTCGCGAGAACACGCGCTTACGGCGCGCCGGTCAGTGGCACCCTCCTTGCTCCACACGCTGCCGGATAGTTCAACCGGTTCTTTTCGGCCCGGCACGAGATGCCCAGCGCAGATCGGCCCGACCAACGAAAAGGAGAGGCGTCATGGAGATGAAGGGATCACGGGACCGCCAGCTGAGCCAGCTGCGCGAGCTGTGCGAGACGGTGCGCCGGTTTCCTCTCTTCGCGGATGCCGCGCACCAGTGGGATCACCGCCGCCGGCGACTCCTCTCCGCGCGTGAGACGGTGGGCGCGCACGCGTGCGCGTGGAAGGTCGCCGGCCTCGTCGCGCTTCCGGTGGACGAGCGGCGTCCGCGGCTCTCGACGCTCGTGCTCGAGCAGTGCCGCCACTGTCCCGCGATGCGCTCCGAGATCCGCGACGGGCGCTGGATGCCGAGCCGGAGCGGCGCGCTGGTGTCGGTGAGCGACGCAGATTCGCCGGTCGCCGCGGCGGCCACCGCCTAGGCGCGGGCGATGGACGTGCGAGCGCTCGAGATGAGCATCACGACGCCGGAGCCCGCCCCCGCGCCGCCGATCATGGTCGTGGCCGGCGAGGCGATGGTGCGGCGATCCCTCGCCCGCGCCCTCGAGCGGATCGGGGCCGAGGTGGCGACGGTCGCGACCGACCAGGAGGCCCTCGCCCGGCTCCGGCGCGAGCGCAATCCGCTGATCTTCGCGGACGCCCGCCCCGCCGACGGCGCCGATCTGGCCCTGCTTCGCTCCGTCAAGGCGGTTTCGCCCGACACCTCGGTGGTCCTGATCACGCGGGTCGACGCCCCGGAGCTGGCGACCCGGGCCATGCAGGAGGG
>Ga0214473_10001855_pt1 | contig 26952 bp, 23 predicted proteins | sample RVTome_7_FD_203509 | JGI IMG/M metagenome (GOLD analysis project Ga0214473, IMG submission 203509) | Soil microbial communities from uranium-contaminated site in the Upper Colorado River Basin, Wyoming, United States - RVT98D197 | ecosystem: Environmental > Terrestrial > Soil > Contaminated >...
TCGCTACCATCACCATGTAGACAGCGGCGCGACCGCCAACGACGGCGTAACTCCATGCCACTAAAGCACAATACGCTCCGAGCAAGAAGGAACTTCAGGCTAGGGTTCCACAATACGCGATTGCGTCCCCGCGTCCCCAGCTATACGATGTGTCGCAGCGAACTAGTATGCGATCGATATGGGCTGGTACCTTCATATTGACATGGACGCCTTTTTCGCGTCCGTGGAACAGGCGCTCGATCCGAGCTTGAAAGGGAAACCGGTCATCGTCGGCGGGCACGGCGGCCGCGGTGTCGTCACTTCGGCGTCCTACGCAGCGCGCAAGTTCGGCGTCCACTCCGCGATGCCGGGCTTCCGAGCAAAAACACTTTGCCCTCATGGAATCTTTCTGCCCAACCGGCGTCGCGTCTACGCGGACTTCTCCGCCAAAGTGTTTACGATTCTGGAACAGTACTCGCCGGCAGTGCATGCGCTTTCCATCGATGAAGGATTAGTCGATCTCACCGGCACCGAACGCCTTTTCGGCCCGCCGCTCAAGACCGCGGATACCATCATCCGGCGCATCGAGGGCGAGCTGGGCTTGCCCTCCTCCGGCGGAGTTTCCACCAGCCGCGTGACGGCCAAGATCGCGGCCACGCTCGGGAAGCCGCGGGGGCTTGTTTATGTGCCGTCCGGATCGGAGGCGGATTTTCTCACGCCCCTGGCGGTCGAAATGATTCCGGGCGTCGGACCCAAAACCCACAAGACCCTGTTGCAACACGGCATCAAAACCATCGGCGATTTGTTGAACAAACCGGAGTTGGCCGAGCGTTATCTGGACTTGACCGAACATGATGAGCCAAGGCGTCGCCACGATCACTCCATCGGCAACGAGACGACGCTCGACAAGCCGCTCAAAGACACGGCAAAGATGGAAGAGGTTCTCTGGGAGCTGGTCGAAGAAGTCGGCGGCCGGTTGCGCAAGCAGGACCTCTATGCCCGCTGCCTCACGGTGAAGATTCGCTACACTAATTTTCAGACCATCGCGCGCTCGCGCACGCTGGCCGCTCCTACCTGCTTTGACAAGGAGATCTTCGAGGTGGTCAGCGATCTCTTGAAGCGCAACCTCGCCCAGGGCCGCGCCGTGCGCCTTTTAGGCGTGAGCGCCAGCGCCCTGCAGAGTAGGGGCTGGCAAGAACCGCTGTTGAACCAGGAGAAACGAAAGTCTTTCGAAAAACTATACCAAGGCATCGACGAGCTGCGCCTTAAGTATGGCGAAGATGCCGTCGGCGCCGCTACGCCGCGGACCCGCACAAGTTGATTTTCCCGCTTAAGCTCCGTACTGTTTCTAAAATCCGCAATGACGAACATGACTACCAATAACCACCCCTTTCTCGCCGCCTGCCGCTGCGAGCAAACTCCGTACACGCCGGTGTGGCTCATGCGCCAGGCCGGACGCTACATGGAAGAGTACCGCAAGCTGCGCGCGCAGTATGGCTTTCTCGAATTGTGCAAGAACTCCGATCTCGCCGCCGAGATCACCGTGACGCCGGTGGAGCGGCTGGGTGTCGATGCGGCGATTCTGTTCGCGGACATCTTGCTTATTCTGGAGCCCATGGGCGTCGGGCTCGAGTATACGAAAGGGGATGGACCGGTGATTCGCAGCGAGATTCGCAGCCGGACCCACGTCGAGCAGCTCGTGGAATTCGAGCCTGCGGAAGCCCTTCCTTTCGTTTTCGAAACCGTGCGCAAATGCCGCGCCGCGCTGGGCGGCAAGGTGCCGCTCATCGGATTCGCCGGCGCCCCGTTTACCCTCGCCTCTTACCTCATCGAGGGCGGCAGCTCGCGAAATTATCTCAATACCAAGAAGGTGATGTATTCCAATCCCGGCGCCTGGCGTCCGTTGATGGAGCGCCTCTCATCCCTCACCGCTAAGTATCTTAACGCGCAGATCGCCGCGGGAGCGCAGGCCGTGCAGCTCTTCGATAGCTGGGCCGGCTGTTTGTCTCCCGACGACTACGAGAGATATGTTCTGCCGCACACCCGGGCCACCATCGCCGGCTTGACTCCAGGCATTCCAGTCATCCATTTCAGCACCGGCACCGGCGGCTTTCTCAAGTTACTGCGCGCCGCCGGCGGCGACGTGATCGGCGTTGACTGGCGGGTCCATCTCGACGAGGCTTGGGAGCGTCTGGGACATGATGTCGCGATTCAGGGGAACCTCGATCCGGCCGCGCTGCTTTCCTCGCCGCGGGAAATTCGCCGGCGAGTCGAAGACATACTCAGACGAGCCGGTGGCCGGCCGGGCCATATTTTTAACCTGGGTCACGGCGTGTTCCCCGAAACTCCGGTTGAGAACGTGATCGCCATGGTCGAAGCTGTGCACGAACTCAGCGCGCGCTGATTGGTGACGATGTCGGTGCGCTATCAAGCAGTTTTGTTAATCGCCTTCGGCGGGCCAACCTGTCGCGAAGAAATTCGTCCTTTCCTAGCCCGCGTCACTCAAGGCATTCCCGTTCCATCCGAACGGCTGGAAGAAGTCGCCCATCACTATGAGGCCGTCGGCGGCAAGTCGCCGCTCAACGAAATCACTACCCGTCAAGCGGCGGCGCTGCAGCAAACCTTGAATCACGGACACAACCGGCTGCCCGTCTATGTCGGCATGCGCAACAGTAAGCCGTTCTTCACCGAGACGCTGGGGCAATTGCGGACTGACGGCATCACGCGAGCCCTCGGATTCATCCTGTCTTCGCACCGCAGCGAAGCGAGCTGGGAGCGCTATCAAAAAAATATCGCCGACGCGCGCGCGGAGCTTGGGAACGACGCGCCGGAAATTGACTACTGCGAGGGGTGGCATAATCATCCACTTTTTATTCAATGCTGGGCGGAACGCATCGCCGACGCGTTCGCAAAGATCGCGCCCGAGCGAAGAAATTCGACGCCGCTGATCTTCACGGCCCATAGTTTGCCCATGGCTATGGCTGCGCGCTCGCCTTACGTCGAGCAGTTGCAAGTCACGGCAGAGCTGATTGCCGGAAGGCTCGAATGCCGCGATTGGTCCCTCGCCTACCAGAGCCGCAGCGGCAGACCGAGCGATCCTTGGCTCGAACCGGATATCGGTCAGACGATTCGAGAGTTGGCCACCCGCAGCGTCAAGGCTGTCATCGTGGCGCCCATCGGTTTCGTCTGCGACCATGTCGAAGTGCTTTACGATCTCGATATCGAAACGAAAAAGCTGGCCGCAGACTTCGGCATGAACTTCATCCGCGCGTCATGTCCCAATGATCACCCGACGTTTATTAGGATGATGGCTTCGATAATTGAAGAACGCATAAGAAAGGCCGAGGATCGAGGATAGAAGATGGGAGATCGCGATTCTCGATCCTCGATCCTCCATCCTAGACCTGTATTATGAATCGTCGCATCGTCGTTGTAGGCGGAGGAATCGCAGGTCTTGCGGCGGCCCAACGCATCGTTGAGATCAAGAATGAAAGAAGACTCGAGCTCGACATGACGCTGCTCGAAGCCGGGCCGCGCCTCGGCGGCACCATCGCCACCGAGCGGGTCGGCGATTTTATCGTCGAGGCCGGCCCGGACTCCTTCATCACGGAAAAGCCCTGGGCGCTTCGTCTCTGCGATCGGCTCGGCCTGACTTCCCGTCTGGTGTCGACGCAGGCGGCCTATCAGAAGATTTACATCGTTCATCGCGGCAAGCTTGAGCCGCTCCCCGAAGGCTTTTTCCTGCTCGCGCCGACGCGCCTGTGGCCCTTCGTGCAAACGCCGCTTTTTTCCTGGGGCGGTAAACTGCGCATGGCGTGCGAGATTTTTCTCCCGCGCGGCAAGCACGAAGACGAAAGCCTCGGTTCCTTCGTGCGCCGGCGCTTCGGCGCCGAGGCGCTGGAACGGGTGGCCCAGCCGTTGGTCGGCGGCATTTATGCCTCCGACCCCGACAAGCTCCGCCTTGCGGCGACCATGCCGCATTTTCGCGAAATGGAACGGGCGCACCGCAGCATCCTTTGGGCCATGTGGTCGGAGCAGAGAAAGCGGGCGCGCCATCGCCAAACCGGCAGCGGCGCGCGCTGGAGTCTTTTCGTCGCGCTCGCCGGCGGCATGCAGGAGTTCGTCGATGCCCTGGCGCGGAGGCTTCCCGAAGGAAGCGTTCGTTTGAACTCCGAAGTTAAAAACCTTGAGCGCAATGGGAGTGAAAAAGCCTGGCGCGTAACGACCGGCGGAAGTGAGAGTGTCGAGGCCGACGCCGTCATCCTCGCCGCGCCGGCATTCAGCTCCGGCGCAATTCTAAGCTCGCTCGCGGCCGCCGCGGCGGCCGAGCTGAAGAGCATCCCCTACGCGTCCACGGCTACGGTGAGCCTCGCCTATCGCCAAGGCGATTTTCCCCGCGCCCTTGACAGCTTCGGCTTCGTCGTGCCGGCGTTAGAGCGGCGGAAAATCATGGCCGGCACGTTCAGCAGCCTGAAATATCCCGGCCGCGCGCCGGATGGTCACATTTTGCTGCGCGCCTTTGTCGGCGGGAGCTTGCAGCCGGAATTGTTTCAGGACGACGATGCAAAGATGGAAAAGAACGTGCGCCAGGAACTGGCGAGCCTGCTCGGCGTCACGGCTCAACCGCTTTTTTCTCGCGTCTATCGCCACCCCCATTCCATGCCGCAGTATCACGTCGGCCACGAAGCGCGCATCCTGCGGATTGAAAACGATCTCGCCAAATTGCCCAACTTGGGTCTGGTCGGCAGCGCTTATCATGGAGTCGGCATCTCCGACTGCGTGCGCACGGGCGAAGAGGCGGCGGAGAAGATCATCAAACAAGTGTAGGGCGGCTTTGAACCCGGATTCCGCAGTCGGAAAGTGACGCCATGACCGAGGGGCAAACCTTGCGCAGCGAAGACAATGCTTTTCTACCCCTGAGATCGGGACAGAACTCTCAGTTGTGCGAATTTTGTCGGAATAATAAGGCGTTGTGTCGAGCGGCGAAAAAAACTCTGAAACAGCACACCTGAGTGTCTTCGCTGCTTCAGGTTCACCCCTCGCTCATGTTCGACTGCGGAATCCGGTTTGAATCCCGCCCCGTTGCCTCTTACGGGCATCTTGACGAGTGAACAATAACTGGACTATCACTCCAATATCGTTCGCATGTGGTACGGGCCGGTATTAGCCAAGGTAACATCGCCATGATGATCATCGATTCTCAAGTTCATATCTGGGCGCCGGAGACGCCGGCGAAACCCTACGCGACCGAAAATGCGGCCAAGCCCCATCGTTCGGTCCCGCTGGGTCACCAGGAGCTGTTAAGGGAAATGGATGGTGGCGGGGTGGCGCGTTGCGTGCTCGTGCCACCGACCTGGGAAGCAGACCGCAACGACACTTCGCTCGAAGCGGCGCGTTTGCATCCGGATCGTTTCGCGGTGATGGGTAAAATCACGCTTACCGCGCCCGAAAGCCGCGCGTTGATGGCGACCTGGAAAAGCCAGCCGCACATGCTTGGGATACGATTGGTTTTTAACGCTGGCCGCTCGAAGGAATGGCCTACGGACGGCACCGCCGATTGGTTTTGGGACGCCGCCGAGAGATACGATGTGCCGGTGATGGCGTTCGCGCCCAACGCGGTGCCCAAGCTGGGCGCAATCGCCGAGCGCCATCCCGGATTGCGCATGATCATCGATCACCTGGGCTTGAGCTCGGCGCTGCGCGGAAAAACCCTCGAACCCGCAGTCGACGAAGTGATCAAGCTCGCGCGCTTGCCCAACCTCGCGGTGAAAGTTTCCGCCTTGCCCTGCTACGTCGCCGAGCCATATCCCTTTCCGACCTTACACCCGATCGTCCGCCGCGTGGTCGACGCCTTCGGCCCGCGGCGCTGTTTCTGGGGCACGGACCTCTCTCATCTAACTTGCCCGTACAAACAATGCGTGACGCTGTTTACCGAAGAGATGAAATCGCTGTCGCCGACGGAACTCGAATGGATCATGGGCCGCGGCATCGCCGAATGGCTCAACTGGCCGCTGCCTAAGTAACGGAGGAACACATGCAAATGATCAATCGCGACCTTACATCGGACAAGGATGGCATCCCGGGTTACATCGCCCACCCCAACCGCAAGGAACCGGGGCCTGCCGTGCTGATCGTGCATCACCATTTCGGCGTCACCGGCCATATGAAAGCCAATGTCTGCAATTTCGCCAAGCTTGGTTACACGACCATCGTGCCTGACCTATACAAAATTTTGGGTATCGCGGACGGTGTCCATGAAGGGCAGAAGAAAATCACCGACAGCCAGTTTATCGAGGCCATCAACCGGAGCTGGCGTTACTTGACGGAGCGTAGTGACGTGGACGACAAGCGCTGCGCCGTCGTGGGTTACTGCATGGGCGGGCGCGTCGGCATACATTTCGTCGCCGCTACGCCCAGCGTGCGCGCCTTCGTCGGTTACTATCCGTCGGTGCGCGACGAAGGTCCGAGCCCGTTGCGCCCGCGCCATCCCAACGACGCGGCGGGTGACATTAAATGTCCGTCGCAGATTTTCTTTGGCGCCCTTGATCGCGTCGCTCCCGTTGCCGTGCAGCAGCGCTTGATGGCGAGCTTTCAGGCCAATGGCCAGCCTGTGGATTGGCACTTCTTCCATCGCGCCGGCCACGGCTTCGCGCTCGCCGACGGCGAGTCCTACGACCCGAAGCTGGCGGAACTCTCGTGGGAGCTGGTGTCGGATTTCCTGGGGCGGGAGTTGGACACCCGGTAATGTCGTTGCCATGCGGTCGAAACGCAACCGATCAGAACCGGCGGTGTCCTCCGAGTGATCGGCCAGTGCGCCAGTAGCGTAGGCTGGTTCCGCATCGCCTCTCTCGGAGCGTGCCCCCTTCTCCCGAACTCAGTCATTCGCTTTCATCTTGCAGTCCCTGGCGGTAGCATTGGAATAGACAGCGCCCGCGCCTTAACTTATAGCGAAAACTGTCGATTTGAGGATAAGGAGAGATGCCTTGGCGACGATGCCACCCGGTAAAGGGGTTGAACCACCGCGGTCGGATGCCGCGGCTGATTTCTGACGCGGTGGCTGCCTGATCGTAAAGAAGGATTGATTTTCATGTCGAAGGACCCTTCACGCGAAATCGCGATGGATGCCGCTCTCGAGCGCAGACTTGAGAGATTGGGCTTAGCGGGGAAAGAAAATGGCTGGACCGACCGCTATCTCCTGTGCGGCCACTTGGAGGATGAGCAAACGGCTAGTCCGCGGCAACGTTTCGAAGCCGTCGCCCGCTTCATCCGCGACTTGCTCTCCCACCGCTGGGTGAAGACCCGCAGGACGCGGGAAACCGCCAACCCGAAGCGGATCTATTATCTATCGATGGAGTACCTCATCGGCCGCGCGCTCAAGAACAACATGATGAACCTGGCTGCCGAGCCGCTCGTCCAAACAACCCTGCAGCGCGAGGGATGGGACCTGGCCCAGATAGAAGAGGAAGAGCCTGACGCCGGCCTCGGCAACGGCGGCTTGGGGCGACTCGCCGCCTGTTTCATCGATTCGCTGGCGACACTCCAATACTCGGCGATGGGCTATGGCCTGCGCTACGAGTACGGCATCTTCCGGCAGTCGATTCGCAACGGCTATCAGATGGAACAGCCTGACAACTGGCTGCGGCGTCCCGACCCCTGGGAGATCGCTCGTCCGGACATCGTGTATTCAGTGCCATTCCATGCGAGCTTCGAGTTGAAGGGTTCGACCATCAACATTATCCCAGACCGACCCTCTACGCTCTTAGGCATCGCCTATGACCGGCCGGTCGCCAGCTACGGCTCCCGCTGCGTCAATACATTGCGGCTCTGGGCGGCCGCCGCCCCCGAGTCTTTCGATTTCGCCGAGTTCTCCCACGGCGACTTCGTCGGTGCCGTAATCGGCAACGTTGCCGCCGAGTCGTTGACTCGGGTTCTCTACCCCGACGACTCCACCACGGCTGGACGAACGTTGCGGTTCCTGCAGCAGTACTTCATGGTCAGTTGCTCGATCCAAGATATCGTCTCCCGCTTCCGGAAAAGAAACGGCACTAATTGGTCCCTTCTGCCCGAACACGCGGCGATTCAGCTCAACGATACTCATCCCGCCTTGGCCGTCGCCGAGTTGATGCGTATTCTGCTCGACCAAAATTATCTCGATTGGGATGAAGCGTGGGACCTGACCGTCCGCACGCTCGCCTACACAAACCATACTTTGCTCCCCGAGGCACTGGAGAAATGGTCCGTCAGGTTATTCGAGCGGCTCGTGCCGCGCCATCTCGAAATCATCTACGAGATAAACCGCCGCTTCCTCGACGACGTGAAACGATTGCACCCGGGGGACGAAGATCGGCTAAAGCGCATGAGCCTCATTGAAGAAGAGCCCCAGCGAAGGGTTCGTATGGCCCATCTCGCCGTGGTCGGCACCCACAGCACGAACGGCGTATCGGAGATCCACACCAATCTGCTGCGCTCGCATCTGTTGAACGACTTCGCTGGCATGTTTCCCGAGCGCTTCAACAACAAAACCAACGGGGTGACGCCCCGGCGCTGGCTGCTTTTGGCCAATCCTCTCCTCGCACGGCTGATCACGGATGCAATCGGTGATCAATGGGTCGCCGACTTGGATCGCCTCCGGGCGCTAAAACCTTTCGCGGGCGATCCCAACTTTCGCGAGCGTTTCATACAAACCAAGCGGCAGATCAAGAGCCGGTTCGCCGATTGGCTGAGATCGGCTTTCGATCAAACGGTCGACCCCGACACCATTTTTGACAGCCAGATCAAGCGCATTCACGAATACAAACGCCAACTGCTAAACGTTTTGCACATCGTTGTTCTGTACAATCGGCTCCGCCGTAATCCCAACGATGACTTTACGCCGCGCACCTTCTTTTTCGCCGGCAAGGCGGCACCGGCCTATCAGCTCGCCAAGCTCATCATCAAGCTGATCAACAGCGTCGCCGCCGTCCTCGATGGCGATCCGGTGACGCGCGGCCGGCTGAAGATTCTGTTCCTGCCCGACTACAACGTCAGCCTCGCGGAGCGCTTGATCCCCGCATCTGATGTGTCGGAGCAAATCTCCAGCGCGGGGTATGAGGCGAGCGGCACCAGCAATATGAAATTCATGATGAACGGAGCATTGACTATCGGCACGAGGGATGGAGCAACCATTGAAATGGCCAGAGAGGCTGGCGAAGAGAATTTCTTTCTGTTCGGTCTCAGCGCCGAGCAGGTAGCGGAAAGCCGCGGTTGGTACAATCCGTTATGGCACTACCGCAATGAGCCGGAAACCCGCGAAGCTCTCGATTTAATTTTCAATAACCATTTCAGCCGTCACGAGCCGGGAATCTTCGCGCCGATTCGCGATATTTTGTTTACCCAAGGCGACTACTATATGCACTTGGCCGACCTCAACTCCTACGTCGAAGCTCAGGGTCGCGTCGGAGCGCTCTACGCGGACGCGGATGGCTGGGCAGAGAAAGCGATCATCAACGTCGCCTCTTCCGGCCGTTTCTCCAGCGACCGCACCATCAAGGAATATGCAGCCGAGATCTGGAACATTAAGCCTTGTCCGGTGCCGTGACCGCTGCCAGTGCGGGCGGGAGAAGCGTTCGCTTATTTCTTGAACGCTTTTAAATACGGCTCCGCCTCCTTCAGCACCCGTTGAAACGAAGGACGTTGTGCAAGCCGATTGAAATAGGCGGTGATGTTCTTGTGCGCCGCGAACGGATAAACCATTCGGCAGTAGCCGAAGGCTGGCGCCGCGGCGCAGTCGGCCATCGAAAACAGCTCGCCCATCGCCCAGCTCTTTTCTGCCATCTCCTGTTCGATCATCGCGAACACAGTATCGAGCCGGTCTTTGGCCTGCTGGACGCCGTAGGGATCTTTCCGCCCTTCAGGCCGAAAGCCGTCGAAAAAGATTTTGACCATGGGATCGTTCACGTAGAGATCGAAAAAGCGGTCGCGCATGCGCACCTGCCGCGCCAGATCGGGATCGTCGGGAATCAGCTTGGTGCCACCGGGGTAGTGGCGGTCGATGTATTCGATGATGATGCTCGACTCGGGTACGCTCCAATTTTTCTCTTCGATGCGAAGGAACGGCACCTTGCCCATCGGATAGACTTTCTTGTATTCTTCCTTCGCCTTCTCATCCATCAAGTTGACGAGCACCGGCTCGAACGCGCAGCCTTTCTCGTATAAGGCCATCAGCGTTTTCTGCGAGTATGAAGAAATAGGGTGGTAGTAGAGTTTCATTTGCATCGCCTCCAACTATTCAGATGATACCCTTTTCCTTGAACTCGGCGAGCTTTGCGTCGTCGAAGCCGAGCGGCCTTAGAAACTCCGCGTTGTGCTCGCCCAGCTCCGGCGGCGCCAGCGGATGGGGAATCTTGGTATCGCTGAACTCGTTGGGATATTTCACCGTGCGGATCGTCGGCTTGTCCTTGCGCTCGATTTTGATCTCCAAGCCCATATGTTTGATCTGGGGGTCTTCGAACACTTCGAGCAGGTTGTAAACCGGCGTATGCGGCACGTCGTTGGCTTCCAGTTGCTCCATCCAGTAGGCGCGCGGCTTTGCTTTAAAGAATTCTGCGAACACTCGATTAAGCTCGTTATAATTCTTCCGGCGGTTCGGCCGCGTGTTGAAGCGCGGGTCATCGATTATTTCGGGATGCCCCGCGGCCTTGCACAGGCCTTCCCAGAATTTTTGCGGCGACGAGAGATGAATCGCGAAGGGCAAGCTGTCGGAGGCGCTGAACGCGTAAGTCTGCGACTGCATCGGCCGGCTATATGGACCCGGAATCCTTCCGGTGGCGAGGGCATCGGTAGCCGGCGCGATCAAGAATGCCAGGATCGACCCTGCCATCGTCGTGTCGATCTGCTGGCCCTTACCGGTTTTCGCCCTAGCGGCGATGGCGCCGAGAACGCCGATGGCGGCAAACATGCCGCTCAAGCTGTCGGCGTAGTTGGGCCCGATGGGCCGCGGGTTCTTCGCGTCCATGAGCACGCTCAACATGCCGCCAAGCCCCTGACCAACGGTATCGTAGGCGGGCCGCTTGACGTAAGGACCGGTGGGGCCGGTGCCCGTGATCGAACAGTAGATAACCCCGGGATTCGTCTTGCTGACAGTGTCATAGTCGATGCCGAGCTTCGTCATGACCCCTGGCCGGTAGTTGTCGAGCACCACGTCGGCTTTTTTGGCGAGCGCCAGAAAGATTTCTTTTCCTTCGGGAGTCGGCAAATTCAAGGTGACGCTTTTTTTGCCGCGGTTGTAGGCCCAAAAATTTGGCTGATCGCCGCCGAGATCCCAACCGCGAAAGGGGTCGCCGCCCTTCGGGTTCTCCACCTTGATTACTTCCGCGCCCATGTCCGAAAGCAGCATCGCGCCGTACGGCCCGGAAATAAAGTTGCCCAGCTCCAATACTCTGATACCTTCTAAACAGCCTCGCATCGTTCCCTCCTTATCAATTTTTACCGCGCAGGCACGGAGGACGCAAAGAAAGAATTATTGAAGTAACCCTCTGCGAATTCTGTAATGCTACAGTTTAAAGTTCTCGCGGCCTGCGCAAGTGTTCTGACGCATCATTCCTAACTTCCTGAATCAAAAATACTATCTCACCACGAAGCACACGAAGGCCACGAAGGTTTCGGATATTGATATTTTTAAACTTGTTAACTTCGTGTTCTTCGTGACCTTCGTGGTAAAATTTGCTCTTTCATCTTTGGTTGCGGCTTCACCGCGCTGTGTCTCTGCGGTGAATGAATTTCCGAAATCCCGCCACGGCGCCCTAGATAATACCCTTCTCTTTGAGCTCCGCCATCGCTTTGTCGTCGTATCCCAGCGCTTTCAAGAACTCGCCGTTATGCTCGCCCAGCTCCGGCGGCGGCAACGGATGAGGCGCGTTGGTGTCGCTGTAGTCCAGCGGAAACTTGACCGTGCGGATGGTCGGTTTGTTTTTGCGCTCGATCTGGATTTGCATTCCCATATGTTGCACTTGGGGGTCGTCGAAGACTTCCTTCAAGTTGTAGACCGGCGTATGCGGTACATCGTGCGCTTCCAGTCGTTCTAACCAATGAGCGCGCGGCTTTTCCCTGAATATCGGCGCGAAGGTCTTGTTCAACTCTTCGTAATTGTTGCGCCGGTCCGGCCGCGTTTTAAACCGCGCGTCTTCGATCAACTCCGGATGCTCCACGGCGTTGCACAATCCTTCCCAGAACTTTTGGGGCGAGGAGAGATGAATCGCCAGCATCGCCCCGTCCGAGCCGGCGAAGGCGTAGGTCTGCGACTGGCGCGGCCGCGTGTACGGGCCCGGCACCCGCCCATGCGAAAGGGTTTCGGTCGCCGGCGCATTTAAGAAAGCTAAGATAGAACCGACCATGGTGGCGTCGATCTGCTGTCCTTTGCCGGTTTTCGTTCGCGCCATCAAAGCGCTCAAAACCCCAAGCGCCGAAAACATACCGCTCAAGCAGTCGGAGTAAGCCGGACCGACGGGCTTGGGATCTTTGGGATCCATCAGCACGCTCATCATCCCGCCCATGCCTTGTCCCACCGTATCGTAGGCCGGTCGGTTGACGTACGGACCCGTCGGGCCCGTGCCGGTGATCGAGACGCAAATGATCCCTTTGTTGATCTTGCTGAGCGTCGCGTAATCGATGGCGAGTTTCTTCGTCACGCCGGGACGGAAGTTGTCCATCACCACGTCGGCGGATTTGACCAGGCCGTAAAAGATTTCCCTGCCCTCGGCAGTTTGTAAATTGAGCGTCACGCCCTTCTTGCCGCGGTTATAGGCCCAAAAGTTCGGCTGATCGCCGCCGAAATCCCAGCCGCGAAACGGGTCGCCGCCTTTCGGATTTTCTACCTTGATGACCTCCGCGCCCATGTCCGCGAGCAACATCGCGCCGTAGGGACCGGAAATAAAGTTGCCCAGCTCCAAAATTCTGATGCCGTCTAAACTGCCGCTCATTCTTTCTCTCCTGATTCGATTGTTTTCTGAGTAATGCCTATTTCAGCCTAAGGCTCATCCGCCTCTGGCGGAGCCTAATGCCTATTGCTTACTGCCTGCTTGTTCGGATAATGAATTTTCATACCTCGCAATTCACAGGAGAACAAGATGGCAACACCGCCACCCGTAACCGACACGCTCGCGCGCTTCGTAAGCGACACTGATTATTCGACGATCTCCGAGACGACACTCGTCAACGCTAAGATTCATATTCTCGACACCTTCGGCGCCGCGTTGGCGGGGGTCGCCACGGACGCCGCGTCCATCGCCCTCGATTACTGCCGGCGCACCGGCCACAGTGATGAGGCATCGATCTGGGGAACGCGCGTCAAATCCTCTGCACCTATGGCCGCCTTTGCCAACGGACTTCTCGGCCACGCCATCGACTTCGACGATTGGGATGCCTATATCCACGCCGGCCACCCGACCTGCATGGTCGTCGGCGCGGCGCTGAGTCTTGGCGAAGCCATCGGCTCCTCGGGGAAAGATTTGCTAAAGGCCTACGTATTGGGCATCGAAGTGCTCACCAAGATTTCCGCCGCCGGTCCTAATCTACAAGATCGCGGCTTTCACAGCACGCCGGTCTTGGGCGGCCTCGGCGCGGCGGTTGCGTGCGCCAGCTTGCTCCGGCTTGATCCGAGCAAGATTAAAGCCGCGCTCGGCGTCGCCGCATCAAGCTGCAGCGGCATTCACCGCCAGCAGGGCTCAATGGTCAAACCCTTTCACGCCGGCAACGCCGCGCGCAGCGGCGTCGAAGCCGCCCTGCTCGCCGAAAAAGGCTTCACCGCCGATCCGGCCATCTTCGAGGCGCCGCGCGGTTTCTGCGATACCTTTTTCGGCAAGGGCACGTGCGACTACGAGAAAATGATCGCGGACATCGGCAAGCCGTTCTTTCTTGAGTCGCCCGGCCTCGGTCTAAAACTGCACCCGTGCAGCGCGCCGCAATTTCTCGCCGCCGACGCCGCGCTCCATTTGAAGCGCGAGCACAAAATCGACTTCGCCGAGGTCGCAAGAATCGAAGTCCGCATCCCGCCGGAGCGCTACCAGCGCCACTACCACGCCGAAGTCAAAACCGGCTTGCGCGGCAAGTTCGCCATCAACTATGTCGTCGCCCTCGCGCTTCTGGACGGAAAGTTGGAAATCAAAACTTTCACCGACGAGAAAGCCAACTGGCCACAAGTTCAGGACGCGCTCAGCAAAGTAAACGTGATCGTCGACGAATCGATCCCTGAACCGGGACCCTACTGCCCAGTGAGCGTAGAATTGAAAAACGGCGCGCGCCACAGCTACACCGCGCGCATCGCCAAAGGCGATCCGCGCAATCCGATGACCGAAAGCGAGGTCTTGGAGAAATTCCGCGGCAACGCGAAATCCCTCATCTCGGAAAAACAATCAGAGGAGCTGATCGCCGCGGTGCGAAATCTGGAAACCATCGGAAATGTAGATAGTTTGGCTTCCCTGCTGCGACCCGCGTAAAATCTCTCCCTGCCGTACTGATTCCGGGGACGTTCAGCTTGGCGCCGCGCAACACTCGCATATCGTGCTCGAACCGCTTACCGATATGCTTCGTCGGGCATATTGAAGTCTGCGCCTTCCTTTGCCAATTGCTCTTGGAACATCTTGCGGATATGCGGGTCCTCGTCACGGTACTCGATGGTATGGCCGCCCTGTTTGATGTCGAGATTCAAACCCCACCAATCTACGCCAGGGACACCCTTGACTCGCCTGGGATATCCGCCCAGGAAGGCCAGCACACGCAAAGGTTCCTTGGATGCGCCAAAGTGACCGTGGAACCAGCCGGCATCGCCCGGGGCAGCGCTCACGATGCCGCCATGCTTGTAGTCCTGTCGCTGGACCAACTCGCCCTTGCCGTCCGCCCACGGCGTCGTCCCCGCTTCGCCGGGCCACGTGATCGTGTAGCCCTTGCCGCCTAGACATAGTAGCACCGGGCCGGCTTCATGGGCGTGACACCGGGAATAGCGGCCAGGTGCGTATTGCGCGATGAACCCCTGAAAACTATTCCCGGACAGGTTCCAGAAGAAAGTTCGGTGACCCACGCCCCGCTGGCCATCCAGCGGGAGATCTACGCGGTCCGCGTCCGGGATAATATTACCGTAGTTGCGCGCACGGCCGTGGCGCGGATCCTTTCCGAGGTCGGTATGCGCTTTGAAATAATCCGCACTCCCATCGTACCGATCCTTGAACTGGTACGGATTGTTGAACAGCGCGTCCTGACTCCGGTACATGTGGAAAATCGGCGGCGCGTTGGTCACGCCTAGCAGCAAGGCAGGGCTGGAGGTTGCGTTGACGATCCGGTGCCAGGTATTCAGCGGCGGAGAGAAGAGGCTGCCCGCCTGCCACTCGAAGGTCCGCTGCTTGTTGGCATCGTCGCCGGTCCAGATCTCCGTCGTGCCGCGCCCCTCGAGCACGTAGAAGATTTCCTCGTACATATGCTTTTCAGGAGTAATGGCGCCGGCACCGGGCACCTCGATAACGTACACCCCCTGGAACCCGCCGCAGCCGTTAAGCTCGATGAACGCGCCTTGAGCGCCCATGCGCTTCCAAGATCCCAAAGTCAGGTCGCGGATGTCGTAGAACCCCACCGTGCCGCGATGGATTGGGAGTTTTTGCTCCTCCATGTAAACCTCATAGGGAGTGGCCGGCCGTATCCAGCGCTTGGTACCAACGAAGTCTTGCTCCATGCTTAATTACCCCCTTTGATTGTCCCGTTTGTTGCACTGAGAACCGGCTCAGTGCAAGTGTTTATATCCTGCGCGTATCGAGGGTTCCAGCTGTTGATAGATGCTATCACTGGGCACATGGGTGAAAGCAAACGATTTAATGTCAGAAAATCTGGAGCGGTCGACGCGGATCGAACCCGTGACGTACGGTTTGGGACACCCCAACTAGAATTGCTAAGAACAAATCGGGATTCAAATACAGAGTTCGTCCGTCTTGTCAGCCGCGACCCAGACTTCTACCAAAGCACGCGCTACCAGTTGAACATCGAAACAAGTTAAACAAGATAGTCGAGACGTAGAAGTCTGCTAATGAGTGACCCCGGCCAACATTGGGGACCGATAGCGCCAAGTAAGTAAAGGACCCATGATCTTCCCGTAGCAAGCGGAAAACGCTTGCCCCTTTAGTTCTCCTCACCGTCGCGTAGAATGAGTGCCAGCGGCGTTAACTTATTTCACGGTCCACTCGTCTAAGTAGATTGCACCACGTGAATTGCGACGCGCTTCCGAAAAACCTAGGGAACAATCGTGGCTGAAAACGTACGGCCTCCCGGAGGGGTCAGGCGCTTTTACCGGCGGCTCGCGGGCTACTTCAGGGCTGCGATCGATCCCGCCTTGAGTACGCGGCTCAGAATTATTTCAGGCGTGAAGGGAGTGGCCGCGTTGGGCATGCTCGGAGCCGTGCTGTTGTGTGTCTACGCCGTCATTTTGATCCCGTTCACGCCCAGTATTTCCCATATACGAAAAGCCAACATCGACCAGCCCAGCGTGGTGATTTCCGCCGACGGCAAGCGCCTGGCGACTTTTAAGCCGATGAACCGCGAGTGGGTCCGCTTAAATCAAATCTCTTCACATGTCATCAATGCCCTGCTCGCCACGGAGGATCACCGCTTTTACCAGCACTACGGCGTCGATTTGTGGCGCCTAGCGACGGGCCTCGGGCGCTTATTCATCGGCGATCTTGAGGGCGGATCCACTCTAACCCAGCAACTCGCGCGCAACCTGTATCCGCGGGAAGTCGGCCGGAAGCGGACGATCACGCGGAAAATCAAGGAGACCATCACCGCGATCAAAATCGAATATGCCCACACAAAAAAAGAAATACTGGAAACCTATCTCAACACGATGCCGTTTTTGTACAACGCCTTCGGTATCGAGATGGCGGCGCGCACTTACTTCGACAAGTCGGCGCAAAAGCTCAATGTGCTTGAAAGCGCAACCTTGATCGCCATGTTGAAGGGCACCAGCTACTACAACCCGGTGCTCAATCCCGAGCGCGCGCTTCGGCGCCGCAATGTAGTGCTCTCGCAAATGGTCAAGCGCGGGGCATTGAGCCAGGCCGATTTCGACAGGCTACACGCCCGGCCGATACGCCTCGATTTCGAGCGCCAGATGGAGGCCGTCGGTCCCTCCCCTCATCTTGCCGCGCACATTCGGAGATGGCTGATCGATTGGGCGGACCGTAACGACCGCGATATCTATTCCGACGGATTGATCGTATACACCACCATCGATTCGCGCTTGCAGGCGGTGGCCAACCAAGCCGTAAACCGCCAGATGGAGGCCTTGCAGGCCGTCGCAGACGTCGAGTGGGGACTGAGCTCCGAACGATTGCTATCGTCGAGCCCGAACGCGTACGTCGATCAGCGCCGGCGCGTGCAGCCTTTCGCTTATTTTTGGAAAACCAAGCCCGGCTTGATCGACACGTTCATTCGAGAATCCGCGGCTTACCGCAGCGCGGTGGATGCCGGCGCGGCGCCTGAAGCCGCGCTGGCGCAGTGGCGGAACAACCGTGAGTTCATGGCCAAGCTGCGCGCTGAAAAAACGCGTCTCCAGGCGGGCTTTGTGGCGATCGATCCGGCCACCGGCCAGGTAAAGGCGTGGGTCGGCAGCCGCGACTTTAATACCGACCAATTCGATCATGTCGCCCAAGCCCGGCGGCAACCGGGTTCGACGTTCAAACCGTTTGTTTACGGCGCGGCGCTTGAGCAGGGGATGTCGCCCGATAAACGTTTCATCGACCGCGCCGTGGAGATTCCTCTGCCGGACGGCAGCGTATGGCGCCCCGCCGATTTAGCTCCGCCGAGCGGGCGGTCGATGACGGCGCGCGAGGGTCTCATCTATTCGAAAAACACGATTACGGCGCAGGTCATGCAGGAAATCGGCCCGAGAAAAACCGCGGAGCTTGCGCGCAGAATGGGAGTCAACCAAAGCAAGCTCGACGAGGTGCCCTCGTTAGCGCTCGGAACCAGTCCGGTTACGCCGTTGGAAATGGTCGCCGGTTACAGCACCCTCGCCGCCGGCGGCAAGTACCGCCAGCCGATTTTCATCACCCGCGTCACCGACAAACAGGGCCATGTGCTCGCCGAATTCAAGACCGAGAATCAGCCCGTCATGTCCGACAAGACCGTGGAAAATCTGATCAACATGCTGCGCGACGCAGTCGACCAGGGCACCGGGCAAGCTATAAGAGCGCAGTTCGGCTTGCGCGCCGACGTTGCGGGAAAGACGGGCACCACGCAAAAAAATACTGATGGCTGGTTTATCTTGATGCATCCACAGCTCGTCGCCGGGTCATGGGTCGGCTTCAACGACTCGCGGGTCACCATGCGCAGCAATTATTGGGGCCAGGGCGGACACAACGCCGTGCTGCTGGTGGGTGATTTTTTTCGGGCAGCTCTCGATATGCAATTGATCGACGGCGACGCCCGGTTCCCGTATGCAAGGCCGGGCGATTCGATCCTGGAGCCGTATTTGGAGGCAGTCAAAGAATGGTTGTTCGACCCAGTCTTGGACTGGCTGTTCGGCGACAAAAGCAAGCTGCCGCCACGTCGCGACCTGGAGCGCGAAGTCCCGCGATCCGAAGATACGAAAGGCGAAAGAGATCGATTAGGGGAAACGCAAGAGCAGAGAGGGAAGGAAAGACAACGGGAGAAGGAGCGGCTGCTGGATCTCTTAAGGCAGAAGCGAGAGCAGCGCGAGCGGGAGCAGCTGGAAAGGGATCGATAGCGTGAAAAAACAAATTCTCAACGACGACACAAGGCGGTCGCGTCCTATCTCGTCGCTGCACAATTCCAGACGAAACGGGTTCGGACCCCAATCGTTTCTCACAGCTGGGTCGATGAAGAAAATTGCCGAGGCCATTGACAAATTACTCACAACTCAGGCCTGACTCCCAACTTCGCGTCCCTCTACCAGTTACCATTGTCTGTAACGTCGAAGGTAAAGACGACCCCCATAACGCCTTGACCGAACCCGCTTCAACTTTCTCTAAGTCTGGTTTTTTCCTGCGCGTGAGCCGCGTTCTTATTCGCCGCTTTCTTGACGAGTAGCAGGCGCGTTCACTAGCGCCCGGGAAGCAGATTTTGCGCGTCGAGCGCTTTCATGACCGCTTCGACATAGGACTTAATCGCCGTTTGCACGTTTTCCAGCTCCGTCGTCTTGATGGTGCCGGTCCAGACCACTTCGTTCTTGGCGACGTCGTACAGCGTGGTCTCCGAGGTATACTCGTTGTAACGATAAGCGCCGGGCGCGCCGGAGAGTCCAGACCAGGAAGCGCCGACGTTGGAGCCGAAGATACCGAACGAAAGATACGGAAACGTCGGGCCGTAGTTGGTCTTCTGTTCCATCTTTACCGACCGCGCAAAGAGCACCGCATCGGCGCGGGCATTTTGCGCGGCCTGTTTGAGGTTGTTTTCATCGATCCCTTCGTCCTCCGGAATGTACCGATAGCTCGCCAACGCGTCGATTCCCGCTGCCCCGAGCTGAATCACGAATTCATCTTCGAAGTTACGCCGCACGCTGGTCTCCCTGCTTAGACCTCCGACCATGATTCGCTTGAAAGGACCCAAGGCGTAAGCAGGATTGCGCCATTCACTGACAATTGGAGTAGCGGTCGAACAAGCGCTGAGAGTGAGCGTGACGGAGACAATTCCCACCATGCCCAAAAGCGACGTTTTCATAAGCTTCATGCTTCCATGATCGCGCTAAATCGATTGTTATTAAAGACCCCCCCGCGACGGATTCTCAGCAGTTGCTACGTAGCCGTGGGAGGGGAGAGAATTAGGCTGGTATAAAAGGTCGCGGGGTCGGTTGGGGGGTCGCGCCTTTACTTTTGACATTTACCGTTGCTGATCCACGCCAGCCGGACGATCCGCTGAATTCATGCAAGGACAATCGAGACCTGACCATGGGAGAAAAATGTACCGGGAGTCTTTTCTCGTCTCAGTCTCAGTAGCTCGTTTTGCTGAGGCTTTCTCAAGCGATATCGGCTGTATCTTTCGCTTTAGACAGGATCGAGAAAGCCTTTGAACCTGTCTTTGAAACGACCCCGCAGTCTTCTCGTAGCTACTGTTATTTTCCGGCGAGGGATCGCACCTGCCTACCTAGACTTCTCGCAGTGATTACATAGCGCGGGCTCACGGGCAGTCCCGCGGCGCTTAGTGCCTCTGCTACCCAGGTATTGCAGGTTCTCAAGATGCTGAATTTCCCTTCGGCCGGATAAAGCCTGCCGTTAGGGGAAAGCCCCGGTCGGGCCTCGGCCGGAGCTTCCTGAGACGATCGCGAAAAAGTATCGGATATGAATTTGATCAATCGTTGGAAACCATCCTCAGATAGGCCGATCTCTAAAATCTCGGCGCCAGGAAAGATGTTTTCCAGAGAGCCGTTGGACCCAACAACGTGAAGAATGCTGCCGCTTGACCAGAACGCCGCCTTGAGCGCCAAGCTAATACCTGGGTCCGTCGCTGGGAAATAATCTCTGTCTCCCCAACTGAATTCCAAATGCACCGCAGAAGGGAAATCCCTAAGCTCGGGCAAAACAGCAGCCGGGATATCGATTGTTCTTATTACGATGCCCGCGTGCCACGCGTCATGCACGATAAAAACATGCTTGGCGTGGTTTGCTTGTGTACGAAAACGTGCCGGCGTGACGGAGTTGGCACAGCCGCAGATCAAGAGGACGATAAGGAAGATCCGACGAAGAAGGCACCAGCGAGTCCACACCGGCCAAGTATGGCTTCGCCCGTCTGAAAATCAATACGAGAGCAATTATTCGGAGCAAAAGGGGACAGGCTGATTTTCAGCGGAAAGCACGGACGGTTTCTAGAACAATTCCATCGATCGAATATTAAAGTCGTGTCAAAAGTCGTGTCAGGCTTGACAGATGGGAAAGATGCGCATCCTGCGCTGCGCTTCTTGCTGGATCCATACACGACTCGAGATATAGTGTCCTAACCCAATGCTTGGAAAGCGCCTCGCAAAATAGCAAGATGGTTACTCGGTGAGTTTTGCAGGAGCTGCGTAAATTCGCAGGTGGAGGCAATGGCTTTATGAACCCCATGATAAATATGTACGACACGATTCGGGAGAATTTACATTTCAATAAATTCACGGTGGGGGAGCTGCTTTTTGTCGAGTACAAGTGCCCGATTGAGCAAGATGCCGCCAGCGTGTGGACGCCGATGGATCATTTTGTTCATGTGCTTAGCGGCAGAAAGACCTGGCGTACTACGGATGGAACCTGGAGGTTAGAAAAGGACTACCTCAGACTTTGATATCAAGATTTTCTCGCACGGACGACGCCGAATTCTCGTGTTGCCGTCTTCGCCGCGATCGTTCGGCGCGTTGATCCGCTCGTGGTTTCCCGTTTGGTGAAGATCTCGATGTATTGCCCCTTGTAGAATTCCAGAAACATCAACTCCTGCTCTCGCCCTCGTGCGGTGCGTGAAAAATTTGCTTCGCGCCGAAAGCGTCATCATATCAGCGGACAATGCGCTCCACGTCCCCTGTCCTTAGCGCACATGCCCGAAACGTACACCATGCTTGCCCATGAACTGTCCCCTTATTCCGTTCGCGCGGCGATCACTTCGCGAGAGATGTGTGCAATCTTCACGGTGCTGATGGCATGGCACCTTTCAATGTTGATGTCCGACGTGGATATCGCCGATGTGTTATCTGCAATGCCCCTCTCCGTTCGAGCGACCTTATTCGGCTCTCCTAGCGCCATTTCTCGTGGGTTTCGAATATACGCTCAAGCGCATAATTATGTTTCATACTAAATAGCGTATATTGACAATTATACGCCAAAGCGTATATAGTCAGCAAAAAGGGGAGTGCGCAATGGAGCAAATTGCTAGAACTTCAATGCAGATCGGCGCCGCGCTCCGCCGGTGCCGACGCAGCAGCGGCCTGTCCCAGGATGCGCTGGCGGCCAAAACTAAGCTGCGCCAGGCAACCATATCGGCGCTGGAGAAGGGCGAGGCGGACACGCGACTTCACACGCTGATCCATGTAATGGCCGCGCTCGGCCTTGAGATGGTGATCCGCGAGCGCACCAAGGCTGCGGACAATATCGAGGATGTGTTCTGATGGCCCGCCCTCGGACGCGCATTCCTCTGAACGTCTATCTGAACGCGCGGCTCGTCGGACAACTTCGCCGCCAAGCTAGCGGCGCGATCGACTTCCAGTACGAACCGGCCTGGTTGTCGTGGGAGCACGCTCTGCCGGTGTCGCTCTCTTTGCCCCTGCGAGAGGATCGTTACACCGGTGACCCTGTGATCGCGGTCTTCGAAAACCTCCTGCCGGACGGCGCGGGGGTCCGGCGCCAGTTGGCCGAGCGGGTTCATGCGGACGGGTCCGACGCCTACAGTCTTCTGGCGAGAATTGGCCGCGACTGCGTGGGCGCCCTCCAATTTCTGCCCGAAGGCGTTGAGCCAGAAGCGGCCGGCGCTGTAAAAGGGCGGCCCGTCGGCGAGGACTACATCGCCCGCAAGATCGGCGATCTCACCGCCACACCGCTTGGCGTCGATGAGGATGAGGAATTCCGAATTTCTCTCGCGGGGGCGCAAGAGAAAACCGCCTTGTTGTTCTGGAAGAAAAAATGGCACGTGCCGCACGGCACCACGGCCACCACGCACATTATGAAGCCGCAGATCGGCGTATTGCCGAGCGGCATTGATCTCACGCGCAGTGTTGAGAACGAATATTTTTGCTTGAAACTCACTGCCAGCCTTGGCCTGACAAGCGCCAACGTCGCAATCGCCGACTTCAATGGAAACCGCGTCCTCGTAGTCGAGCGCTTCGACCGGCTGTGGACCAGGGACAGGAGGCTGCTGCGCCTGCCGCAGGAAGACTGCTGCCAATCTCTGTCCGTACCGCCGACGCGCAAATACGAATCGGATGGCGGACCGGGCATGGCCGCGATCTTGGAACTCCTCAAGGGCAGCGACGATCCGGAAGCGGACCGGCGGTTCTTTCTCAAAGCTCAAATCGTTTTCTGGCTTCTCGGCGCGCCCGATGGTCACGCCAAGAACTTCAGCGTTTTCCTGCGTCCCGGTGGCCGTTTTCGTCTCACTCCACTCTATGACGTGATGTCAGTGCAGCCCGCAGTCGATGCGAGCCAGCTCCACAGGAACAAGATGAAGCTGGCACTCGCGGTGGGAGACAACCGGCATTATGTCGTCCATGAAATCATGCCTCGGCATTTTCTGCAGACAGCCGCCAAAAGCGGCATTCCGGCCTCTGTCGTCCAAAGCATCCTCAACGAACTTCTGGAAGCCGAACAATCGGCTGTAAGCAAAGCTATGGAGGACCTACCTGCCGGATTTCCTGAAGAGCTGGCCCAAAGCATCGTGAGCGGCTTGCGCGCACGCTTGCGTTTGGTCGATCAGTCTGAAATTCGTGATCAATCATAATGCGCGGCGCTGCTATCACTTGGGATCACCCCCATTAACGTAAGCTTGGTTCGGACGAGATAGCGGTTTCTTTCGATTCACTCCCGATAAATCCCGACCCTGGGCGGATCTGCATCAGCTCGATCAGTTGCCATCGGGGTCGGAGATGAGCGCACTGCAGTGTTGCGAGCGGCTCTCGCCCGCCGACCGCTGCGGCTGCACATTCATCGCTGCAAGTTGTTCGAGCGTTTCATCGTTTAGTTTCCCAAACCAAGCTTGGAATGCACCCCGCAAAAGAGCAAAATGGTTGCGTGGTAAGTCTTGCAGGAGATGCGTAAATATTCAGGCGGAGGCAATGGCTTTATGACTCCCATGATGAATATGTACGACACGATTCGCGCGAATTTGCATTTCAATAAATTCTCGGTGGGGGAGCTGCTTTTCGTCGAGTACAAGTGCCCGATTGAGCAAGAAGCCGCCGGCGTGTGGACGCCGATGGATTATTTTGTTCATGTGCTTAGCGGCAGAAAAACCTGGCGTACGACGGAGGGAACCTGGACGGCAGAAAAGGGCCAGACATTGTTTTTCAAGAAAGGCGCCGCCGTCCTCTACCAGGATTTCAAGGACGATTTCTGCGTTTTGGTCTTTTTCGTTTCGGATAATTTTATCCGCGAGGTCGTCAGGGAAGTTTCCGGCCAGTTGAGCGGCCAGCACGATGGCGACGCGCTCCACAAAGCCGCGATTATCGTCAACGGCGACGTGACCTTGGCGGCTTATTTTCAATCCATGCTGGCCTATTTCACGGGGACGGCAAAGCCGGCGGAACATTGTTGACCCTCAAACTCAAGGAATTGATCGTGAGCATATTGTTGGGACGCAACAATCCCGAGCTCGCGGCCTATTTTCAATCGCTCCTCAAAAGCGATGCGCCCCCGTTGTCGCAAATCATGGAGGCGAATTTTTGTTACAATCTCGCGCTGGAAGAGTTCGCGAAATTATCCCATCGCAGTCTGTCAACCTTCAAACGCGACTTTCGCAAGTACTACAACCAGTCTCCCGGCAAGTGGCTCTTGCAAAAGCGACTGGAATACTCAGCCGTGCTGCTAAAAAATCCCGCGCTGAACGTTTCGCAGGTCGCCCTGGATTGCGGGTTCGAAGACCTCTCGCATTTCAGCCGGGCGTTCAAGGAAAAATTCGGCATGTCCCCGGCGCATTACCGTAAGGAAACTTACGGCCGGGCCCCTCTATAGCAGGGTGCTGAAAAAAGCCTCCTGCAGGCTGCTCAAAAAGATCCAGAGGCGAGGCGCGCGAAAACTCGACGAGCGGAGGCGTACTTACAGTACGTCGCAGCGAGGCGATTGAGCGCAACGAAGCATATGGGTCTTTTTCAGCAGCCTGCTGGGCGAAAGAGCCGCTCAGTCAAAGATCTGGCCTCTCAAACAAAGCACCGTTCTGCGCCCCGCTGTATCTTCGGCTTCAGAACAAGCCATTAAGGAGGTCAATTATGAATCATTCGAAAGCATCCCATTGGATCGAGGTCGCTCACAGTCTCGGCGAGGAATTCGCCGGCCGGGCTGAAGCCCATGATGAGGACGACACATTCGTCAGCCGTAACTACGCGGCGCTGAAAGAGCGGCGCGTGTTCTCCGCGGCGATCCCGGAAGAATTGGGCGGCGGCGGAGCCTCACACCACGAGGTCTCCGACATGCTGCGCACACTCGCCCAATACTGCGGCTCTACGGCGCTGGCGCTGTCGATGCATCAGCATCTCATCGCCGCCACGATTTGGAAGTACCGGCGCGGCCAGGGCGGCGAGGCGATGCTGAAGAACGTCGCCGAAAACCAACTCGTGCTCGCCAGCACGGGCGCGCGTGACTGGCTGGAGTCCAACAGTTCGACGACCAAAACCGCCGGGGGCTACCTGGTCAGCGCCCACAAACACTTTGCCAGTCAGTCCGCGGTCGGGGACATGCTGGTCACGAGTTCGCCGTTTATGGACGAGGTGCTGCATTTTCCGGTGCCGATGAACGCGCAAGGAGTCACGGTATTGAACGACTGGCGTGCGATGGGCATGAGAGGTACCGGTTCTCATACCGTCAAACTGGAAAACGTCTTCATACTCGATGCCGCCATCGTTTTGAGGCGACCGCGGGGCGCGTATCACCCCGTGTGGAATGTTGTCTTGGCCGTGGCGATGCCGCTGATCATGTCGGTGTACGTGGGTATCGCGCAGAAGGCGACGGAGTTGTCTATCGGCCATATCCGGCAAAAAAAACCGCGAAGCCGCATGTGCCCTATTTGATCGGTGAAATGAACAACGATCTCGTGGCCGCGGAGATTCAGCTGAACGACATGCTGCGCATCGCTAACAATTACGATTTCGAAGCGATCGACCAAAACGGCCATGATATTCTCACGAGAAAAACCAACGTGGCTAACGCCGCCATCCGCGTCGTCACCAAAGCCATGGAAATCGTCGGCGGTGAGGGTTTTTATCGCGGTTTCGGTTTGGAGCGGCTCTTCCGCGACGTTCAGGCCGCGCGGTATCATCCGCTGCCGGAACGTGATCAGGTGATGTTTTCGGGCGAGTATCTACTTCGGGATTGACCCATGTCGCGCGGAACCGGATTAGTTAACCGCAAAGAGCGCAAAAAGTATCCGAATACAAGGGGCGGGTTTGAAACCCGCCCTACGTCGGAACCTTCGTGTCCTTCGTATTACTATATCTCAAAGTTTGCGCGGCTTGCGCAAATTCTCCGAAAGTCGAAGACCCTCAGACTCGGAACTTCCTCGCGCCAAGACGCAAAGACGCCAAGTTCGGAAGAAAACAATAACATTCCTTAAACAAATTCGTTTCCTCTTATCCGACCTTTGCGCCTTGGCATCTTTGCGGGAGATCTCCCGGTTTTCGGTTGCGGCTTGGCCGCGCTGGGCTCTTCATGGGTCTTTTGAGCGGCCAGCTAGGCGCCTGATCGGAGGCTGCCATAGAGGCGCTCGGGGGTAACTAGAACTAGGTTTCGTTCTTCATCCCGCATTTGCTGGCCAAATTCCTCGTCTGTACCCTTGGGGGCTCGGCCCATGGCAACGTAGAGCTCCTTCAGTCGCTTGATGTGCGCTGGCGTATCTTGCCAAGGCTCGATGGACGCAGGGCCCTCGACGGTGACGTAGCGCCGGGTGTCGAGCTTGATGACCGTGACAGTCGCTCGGCCTGTCCGTTCGATGTTCTTAGCCTTCACGGTGTACCCCCGCGACGCGAACCCGACCTTGCCGTCCAGCACGGCCGTCGAGACGACGGTCGCCTGCGCGCGGCCCTTCGACGTGACACTAATCGCGACACCGGTGTGGTTCTCTTGGAGCAGGGGGAGTGCTTCTTTCCATTCCATCTAATCGTTCCTCCCAACGTTTACGAACTACGATGTTGAAACGCTCTGCTCGCTCTCTACACTTTTCTTGACCGTCGGGCGCTTCATCATGCGCTCCTGCCATGCCGTGTAGGCGCCGAGCTCTTTCACGGGAAATCCGCTGCGCGCGCCCCAGCCGTAGAAAACCAGCGCGTAGCCGTCGACC
>Ga0214473_10001856_pt1 | contig 26950 bp, 19 predicted proteins | sample RVTome_7_FD_203509 | JGI IMG/M metagenome (GOLD analysis project Ga0214473, IMG submission 203509) | Soil microbial communities from uranium-contaminated site in the Upper Colorado River Basin, Wyoming, United States - RVT98D197 | ecosystem: Environmental > Terrestrial > Soil > Contaminated >...
TAGTACTTATCAGCACTTTCAGAATAAATAATGTAGATATAGAACATAACAGCGGAAACAAGAAAAGGGTTATTACACCCCTTTTTTGCTCCCCAGGTAAGACTCGAACTTACGACCCACGGATTAATCCCGAGTTCTCGGGATTGCTCTAACCATTTCAATAATTGATATGAAATTTTCAGGCGAACTATTTGGTTCTCAATAAATGAACGACTCTTCATTTTTTTAATATAATTTTCAATCTTTCGGGCTTCCCCACGAGACTCAGACACCATAAAAACAGATTTAAGGATCCATGGTCTGAATTTGAAAGTATAACTGTTTTTAATTACAGTATTATGTTCAACAAGTCTTCTATCGGGATCATTAGTATATCCAATATAGTACTTATCAGCACTTTCAGAATAAATAATGTAGATATAGAACATAACAGCGGAAACAAGAAAAGGGTTATTACACCCCTTTTTTGCTCCCCAGGTAAGACTCGAACTTACGACCCACGGATTAACAGTCCGTTGCTCTAACCAACTGAGCTACTGAGGAAGGTTTTTAAAATAAAACGCTATATTTTAGCAGGCCAAAAGTAAGGGCTTTTACTGAATTAAGCAATATCTTTGATAAAAAATTTTGAAATGAAGCAAATCCTTGGTATTGGCAACGCACTGGTCGATATGATGACTTTGATAGATAATGATAACATACTGGAAATATTCGAATTGCCAAAGGGTAGCATGCAGCTGGTAGATCAGACTAAATCAGACCTGGTGAAATCAGGGACATTGCACTTTAACAGAAACCTTACCTCAGGAGGATCTGCTGCAAACACAATACATGGCCTCGCAATGTTAGGTGTAAAAACAAAGTTTATCGGGACAATCGGTAAAGATGAGATGGGCGATTTCTTTGAAAATGACATGAGTAATGCCGGAATAAACACCAGATTATCGAGAAGAGACACTGTGACAGGAACTGCCGTAGCTCTTATATCACCTGATACGGAACGGACATTCGCTACCCATCTGGGTGCTGCAGTTGAACTTGGGCCTTCTGATCTTGACCCGGAAGATTTTACGGGATACGATATACTCTATCTTGAGGGGTATTTGATCTTTAATAAATCACTTGTTGATCGGGCATGCACCATTGCGAAAAATAGAAATATGAAGATTGCCCTTGATCTGGCAAGCTATAATGTGGTTGATGCAAAACTAAAAGACTTCAGAGAAATAGTTGAAAAATATATTGATATTGTGTTTGCAAACGAAGAGGAGGCAAAATCATTTACAGGGATGAATCCTGAGGAGGCGCTGGATGATATTTCAAAGTCTTGTGAAATAGCAGTTATAAAGGTTGGCAAAGAAGGATCGTGGATAAAACGGGGAGGGGAGAAGATGAAAGTAGGCACTGACCAGGTGATGGTAAAAGATACAACGGGAGCCGGTGATCTTTATGCTTCCGGATTTCTTTACGGATATGCGAATGATCTGGATCTTGAAAAATGCGGACTCCTGGGATCGCTGATGGCTTCCAGGGTTATTGAAATAGTCGGAGCAAGAATGGATGAGTCGAAATTTAAAGAAATCTGGGAGGATATTATACAGATAATTAATACGAATAAATAACCTTTAAAAATGTAAGCATATGGTTTATTCACCATCAGAAAATCGTTACCACGAAATAGGATACAGGCGCTGCGGGAAAAGCGGGATACTGTTACCTGAAATTTCACTGGGCTTGTGGCATAATTTCGGATCGGTTGATGTTTTTGAAGATTTCCGTAAAATATTATGGAGAGCCTTTGATGCAGGAATAACCCATTTCGATCTTGCAAATAATTATGGACCACCTCCCGGATCCGCAGAGGAGAACTTTGGCCTGATTCTCAAAAAGGATTTCAGTTCATTACGCGATGAAATGATAATCTCAACAAAAGCCGGATACCTGATGTGGCCCGGACCTTATGGTGAGTGGGGTTCCAGAAAGTATCTTCTGTCCAGTCTCGATCAGAGTCTTAAACGGATGAAACTGGACTATGTAGATATTTTTTATTCTCATCGTCCCGATCCTGAGACACCACTTGAAGAGACCATGGGAGCACTTTCTCAGGCTGTTTGCCAGGGGAAAGCACTATATGTTGGGATTTCCAACTATCCTGCAGAAGTGACTAAAAAAGCAGCGGAGATACTAAAAGGGATGGGGATTAATTGCCTTATTCATCAGCCAAAATATTCAATGTTTGAACGATGGGTCGAAGATGGATTACTCGATGTGCTGGAGGAGACAGGAATGGGATGCATTCCTTTTTCGCCACTGGCCCAGGGACTACTCACAGACAAATATTTGAAGGGCATACCCGAAAAGTCAAGGGCGGCTAAATCGCATGGTTTCTTAAAAATTGAAGAAGTAACCGATCACAGAATTACAAAAGCCCGCAGCCTGAATGATATTGCTGTAAATCGTGGCCAGTCGCTGGCTCAGATGGCAATTTCATGGTTACTTAAGGACTCCAGGATTACATCGGTACTTGTCGGTGTGAGTAGTGAAGAACAGCTCGACGACAATCTGAAAAGTCTTAAAAACCTTAGTTTCAGTGATGAGGAGCTGGGAAAAATTGAACAGATTCTGGCAAAATAGTATATAGAAACAGAGCTTATTCTAATATCCTGCAGAATGAACTTAACTTCAAAAGGGCACTTGTTAAAACCTTTTGCTATATTCCTCTTTTTGTGGGGAATACTGAACTTTTTTCAGGCATTCCTGACACCCTTGAACAATGATGAAGCCTATTATTGGATGTATTCAAAATATCTCGACTGGGGATTCTATGATCATCCTCCGATGGTTGCTTTAATGATAAGGATAGGCTGGCTGATTTTTCACAGTGAGTTGGGAGTTAGATTATTAGTAGTTATTGGCACGATTGCCGCTTTAATAGTTATTGTTTCGCTTATAAATGAAGATCAAATCCGGCGGCGGAGCAATATTTTGTCTCTTATAATGCTGGTTGCCATACTCCCGGTATTCAATATCTTTGGATTTATGGCAACCCCCGATGGGCCGTTATTATTCTTTTCTGCTCTCTTCTTTCTTGCCCTTAAAAGATTCCTTTCAGATGACAACTGGTTTAACACATTATTCTTCGGCTTTTCAATGGCAGCCCTTGTCTATACCAAATATCATGGTGGATTATTAATTATTCTTGTTCTTGTTTCAAATCTGAGTTTTTTAAAGCGCCCGAAATTTTATTTTGCAGCCATTTTAGCACTTATTTTATTTATGCCTCATCTCTATTGGCAATACTCACATGGTTTCCCTTCCTTTGAATATCACCTTGTGGAGAGAGTCTCAGGATTTAAACCCGACAATGTCCTGGAATACCTGCTAAATCAACTGGTTTTTCATAATCCTTTAATCTTACCACTTTGTATCTGGTTGATAATAAAAACAAAGGCAAAAGACGCTTTTGAAAAGACCCTTAATTTTGTTGTTGCCGGATTCTTTATTTTCTTTTTTATCGCAAGCTTTCGATATCATATTGAACCACAGTGGACAGTGCTGATTGGCATTCCCATGGTAATTATTATGATCAACAATCTCGATCATAGAAAATGGATAACGAGTTACATCAAGTGGATCACAGTTGTTCTTTTCCCAATAATTCTGTTTGTCCGTTTTGCCTTTATGTTCGATTTCCTGCCAGTTCAGTTTCTGAAAAAAGAATATCACAATAACAAAAAGTGGGCAAATCAGATAAGCAGCCTGGCTGGTGAGCGACCGGTAATATTTACCAATTCATATCAGGATCCTTCAGAGTACACATTCTATACGGGCAAGTTTGCACATTCCCTGAATAATCTGGCTTATCGCAAAACCCAGTATGACCTCTGGGATTTTGAAGAGAAGGTACATGGGAAAGAGGTATTGTATATACCGCATTATCTTACTTATAGTTATAAACAAAACCTGGGAAAGCATATATTACCTGATGGAGACTCACTCTTTTTCAGGGTTTTCAGGGATTTCCAGTCGCTCCAACGTGAGTGTGTGATTTTATCCGAAAATCAATATACATTCAGTAAAAATGGCACTGATACAATCAGCTTCCGGATATTCAATCCATATCCATTCCCGATTAATCTAAAACATCCCGAATTGCCTGTTGTTTTTCAACTGGCTGTCTTTAAAAATGGTTATATGGAAGTTAAAAAGAACCTGGGGCTTCCCGATCAGATATCAACACTTAATATTGGCGATACGATTTCAGTTACCTGCACATTTAGTCTTGGAGATTTGCCTGCGGGTAGCTATAAACTTGCTATCTGTTCTGAGACAGGTATATTATACGATATATATAACAGCAAATTCAGAGATGTAAAAATCACAGATTAAAAGTGAGATATGAGTTCGCTATGAAATTCCATATGGTGGTAACAACTATTGCAAAGAATTTTGCCAGATAAAATTTGAACCTCTTTTCAAAGATGTAAAGGAAGAGATTATTTATACCCAATCCTATAACGGAGATAAATATGAAAGTACCGTATTCCATCAGTATCCTGGGATTACTGCTTTCAAAGGTCCATATTCTGTTAAAAAGATAATTTGAACTTGCAGCTATGATAAAGCCCACAGAACTTGAAAGGTATCGATGGAGTTTAAGTTTCTCTTTAAGCAGAATGGTTACTGAAAAATCAATAACCATTCCAGAAAAGCCAACAATTACAAATTTAAAAAACTTGAAGATCATACCATAACCTTAATACTTAGGTAATTTATAACCGTTATTATATTCAGGTATTATAAGTTTATTTGCTGTTTCCGTGTTAAACATCTGTTTTGAATTATTCCATGAGACTTTTTCTCCAGTACGGTATGCAATATTCCCCATCTGCGCAACCAGTGCCACATCTCTAGCGATGTTAATACCGGCATTAAGTTTCTGAGGAGTATTGTTTTTGATACAGTCCAGGAAATTTTTGGTATGTATATCCAGGCCAACACCAACATTTGTTTGAACCGGAACAGCTTTAAGCCTCTGTTTCTCGGGAAATACTTCCCAGCCCTTTCTGTCAAGAACAAGTGTTCCGTTTTCACCGATATATGACATTCCGTGAGGTCTGGCCCAGTTTCCCAGGCCTATACCTATTGTATGCTCCCAGATCATTGTGAAATCCTTGAAATCATATACTGCAGTCATGGTATCAGGTGTTACCATTGCATCGTCAGGAAATGCATATTTACCGCCAATTGCCATAACAGATTCCGGGATGGTCTTCCCCATACCATATAATATAAAGTCGATAAGGTGAACACCCCAGTCAGTCATAAGTCCATTACCATATTCCCAGAACCATCGCCATGTGAAATGAAAGCGGTTTAAATTAAACGGACGCATTGGCGCCGGGCCCAGCCATAAATCATAATTTACTCCCTGAGGGACAGGAGAATCAGGAACTTTTGGAACAGCCCCCTTCCAGTCTACATAAGACCATGCCTTGCAAGTCCTTATACGCCCTAGTTTTCCTGATTTAACATAATTAATTGCATCAACAAAATGGGGCTGGCTTCTCTGCCACTGTCCTACCTGAACGATCTTTTTATGTTTTAGAGCTGCTTTATGCATTATGTTGATTTCGGCAATGGAATTACCTAGAGGTTTCTCTACATAAACATGCTTACCAGCCTCAAGAGAATCAACGAAGGTAAGGCAATGCCAGTGGTCAGGGGTTCCGATAATTACTACATCAATATCTTTATTTTCAAGCATCAGCCGGTAATCAACATAAAGCTTCGGCATGGGGAAACCAAGCTTTACAAGGGCATCGGTTTGATTATTGAGGATATTACGGTCTATATCACATATCGCAACGCACTCAATATCGGGGTTCTTAAGCAGTGACGTCAGATTGGCGAAGCCCTGACTTCTTGCCCCTATAAGGCCGACGCCAATTTTATCGCTGGGAGAAATACCCAATCTGGCTTTTGTGAAAGTGTCAAATGGTAAAACAGTTCCTGCAGCCAGTACAGAAGCCGTCTTGATAAAATCTCTTCGAGAAGAACTCATAGTTGATATATTTAGAATAATTAAGCAAGGTAATATTAATATTTAAACTAACAATCCGGGATATATTAAAAAACATTAAAAAGAAAGTACTACCTAAAGATAACCTCTTTTGAAAATTATTAAATTGGTTGTATTAATGACATTAATTTTCTAAATTTACTTTTTATAATCTACGCTCGATATCCTTTTAGTGCTGCATACTAAAATTAGGTGAATATTTATTTTTAATATAAGATTTGTCTTCAATAATTATAAAATCATTACAATGAAAAATTTAAAGCTTCTTTTTATTTTAGTTTTCTGGGGATTTGTCTTTACAGGTATTTCTGCTCAGATCCAGGATCTTAATAAACCTATCCCTCCTGATCCGAACATAAAAATTGGTAAACTGGATAATGGACTCACTTATTACATCAAGGTAAATAAAAAGCCGGAGCAGCGTATTGAGTTACGGCTTGCGATAAATGCCGGGTCAATTTGTGAAACAGATGGGCAGCAAGGATTAGCACACTTTGTTGAACATATGTGTTTTAATGGTACTAAAAACTTTCCCAGTAACAAGATGGTAGACATGCTTGAGGAGATGGGAGTTAAATTCGGTGCTGAGCTTAATGCCGGCACAAGTTTTGACCAGACTGTCTACATGCTTAAAGTCCCTACTGACAAAATTGAATGGATAAACAGAGGATTTCAGGTAGTGGAAGACTGGGCACGCCAGGTTAGCATGGATGATGTGGAGATTGATAAGGAGAGGGGGGTTATTGTTGAAGAGTGGCGGTTAGGCCTTGGAGCAGATGACCGCATGATGGCAAAATATTTACCTGTTCTGTTCAAAGGGTCAAAGTATGCAGATAGACTTCCGATAGGTAAAATGGATATAATAAAGAGCTTCCCTTACGATACATTGCGTGTTTTTTACAATACATGGTACCGTCCTGACTTAATGGCCGTTGTTGTGGTTGGCGATATTGACCCTGACCTTGCAGAAGCTAAGGTTAAGGAGTATTTCGGAAGGATACCAAAAGCAGTTAATCCCAAAACAAGGGTTGAATTTCCCATTCCTGATAATAAAGAACCCCTTATAAGTGTAGTGACTGATAAGGAAGCATCAGGGTTCAATGCAATGATATTTTTTAAACATCCGAAATCTGATAATATCACTTATGCTGATTACAGGGCGCAACTGATGCGGTCATTGTATACAGGAATGTTAAATAATCGGTTCCAGGAAATAGGCCAGAAACCGGAGGCCCCATTCTTATATGCAGGAGCAGGTTACGGACCCTTTATTGGCAGGACGATAGATGTTTATTCACTGCAGGTGGGGGCAAAAGAAAATCAAATTGAAAAGAGTATAGAGGTCGCTTTGAGTGAAAACGAAAGAGTACGCCAATTTGGCTTTACCGACACAGAACTGGAAAGAGAGAAAAAAGATCTCATTTCATTTTATGAGAAAATGGCAAAAGAAGCGGACAAATCCGAATCACGATCATATGCCGACGAATTTGTAAGGAATTATCTCGACCAGGAGTGTATCCCTGGTATTCTGAAGGAATTTGAAATAGTAAAAGAATATTTGCCCGGGATAACTCTGAAAGAGATAAATGAATTGGGCCAGTTATGGACCACCGACGATAATGTGATAGCACTGATTACTGCTCAGGAAAAGGATGGGGTAAATGTGCCGACCGAAAAACAGGTTTTAGATTTAATAAAAGCTGTCAGAAGCAAAAAGATTGAGGCTTATGTTGACAACGTTTCAGATGCGCCTCTGATAGTTGATATGCCAAAGGCCACTAAAGTAGCTAAACGGACTGATAACATACCATTTGGATTTACTGAGCTGGTTTTTGGAAACGGAGTCCGAATGGTATTAAAGTCAACTGATTTCAAAAATGATGAGATCGTATTATCGGCTTTTAGCCCTGGTGGAACCTCTCTTTATGCTGATAGTGAAATAATGTCAGCGACCCTCGCTGCAACAATTATTACTCAAAGTGGATTAGGCGAATTTGATTTAATAGGATTACAAAAGAAGCTTTCCGGGAATACGGCAAAGCTTAGCCCTTATATAAATGAGTTGCGTGAAGGTGTTAATGGCAATTGTTCCCCAAAAGACCTTGAAACAATGCTTCAGCTTAATTACCTCTATTTTACCAAAATCCGTAAAGATGAAGATGCGTTCAACTCATATATTTCGCGAATAAGGAATATGATAAAGCCAATGAGATCAAATCCTCAGGTAATATTTAGTGATACATTATCGAAAATTGTGTCAATGAATTCACCGAGAGTGATCTCTCTTCCAACAGAAGCTCAACTTGACCAGATAAATTTAGACCGGTTGATCGGGATATTTAAAGACCGTTTTGCTGACGCAAGTGATTTTACTTATTTAATGGTTGGTAATTTCAAGGTGGATGAGGTTATGCCTCTCCTTGAAAAATATATCGGGGGATTACCTTCGATAAAGAGAAAAGAGACATGGAAAGATGTGACTCCCGGCTTCCCAAAAGGATTGGTTGTAGTTGATGTTCCAAAAAATTCAGAACCTCAGAGTACTGTTGCGATGATATGGAAAGGCGATTTTAAGTGGAATGATAAAGATCGTCAGTCTTTTTCCATGTTAATGGACATCCTTTCTATAAAATGCAGAGAATCGATGCGCGAAGATCAGGGTGGAGTGTATGGCGTAAGTATTAACGGCAGTTCATCCAGACTTCCAAAACCAAAATACTCAATATCTTCCACCTGGGGTTGTGATCCTGAAAAGATTAATGAACTTACTCAAACAGTTCTTAACGAAATGGAAAAGATTAAGAAAGAGGGCCCTACTGATGTTGATCTGAATAAAGTGAAGGAGACCTTAATCCGCGGACGGGAAACCCGGTTGAAAGAGAACGGTTTCTGGCTGGGAGCTCTTCAAAATCACTTCCTGTATGGTGATAAACTTCTTTCCCTGGAAGAGTACAAAACGTTTATTAACTCATTCACAGGAGCTGACATAAAAGCCGTTGGCAATAAATATTTAAATACTTCAACTTATGTGCAGGTAGCTTTAACTCCTGCCGAAAAGTAAGATGCAGGATAAATCTATTATGAAAATCAAAACACCGGAGTTACAAAATATTTACTCCGGTTTTTGTTAGAAAAGGCCGTGTAATTCAGCGTTTATCTTATCGATCACCTCGCTTAGATGATCTTTGTTATTGGGAAAGTTATAATGGTCGGCTTCAATAATCAGGACCTTCCCAAGATTATATGATTCCATCCATGCTTCGTATCTCTCGTTTAGTCTTTTCAGATAGTCGATGCGAATCGAACTTTCGTATTCACGTCCCCGTTTCTGGATCTGGTTGACAAGCGTCGGTACTGATGCTCTCAGGTAGAGTAGCAGATCAGGGGGTTGAACAAGAGAACTCATCATCTTAAAAAGTGCCGAATAATTATCAAAGTCACGGGTCGACATCAGACCCATTGAATGAAGATTCGGGGCAAAAATATATGCGTCCTCGTAAATTGTTCTGTCCTGTATAATTGTTTTATCCGACTTCCTTATCTCCAGTATCTGGCTGAAACGTGAATTCAGGAAATAGATCTGCAGGTTAAACGACCATCGTTGCATATCTTCATAGAAATCATTCAGATAGGGATTGTCATCAACATCCTCATAATGTGCCAGCCAGCCAAACTGCTTTGCAAGCAGACCTGCCAGCGTAGTTTTTCCCGATCCGATATTTCCTGCGATAGCTATATGCATTTTCTGTTTATTGCATTTCAAAGGTTTTAAAATTACTAAAAAATGAATAAGAATTAGATGTTTTGTTTAGAATTTATACCAAAATAACAATGTGGGGTTTGCAATAGTGTTAAAATTAAAAAATGGCACTAAGACACCAAGCCTCAAAGTAATTAAAAGTCTAAATTTGGCTTAACTTTGTGCCTTATTTTCTTCCCCCCTGCCCCCCTGAAGGGGGGTTAATACTCTGCAGGCAAGTGAAATTCAGGAAAATAGTGATGAATTAATCCCCCTTTAGGGGGAAGTCCCGCTTCAGCGGGACAGGGGGCAATATTCTAAGAATTTCCTATTCCCGCAATAACATACAACTCCTCAATATATTCACGCGAATTTGAAAGACGCGGCACTTTGTTTTGTCCCCCCAGTTTATTATTGGCTTTGAGCCATTTATTGAAAGTTCCTGTAGGAGCTGTTCTGACAACAGGCATAACAAGATTCAGATCTTTATGCCTTTTAGCCTCGTAATCTGAATTTACCGATTGCAGTGCGGCATCAAGACTTTTAATAAAAATCTCCAGATTTGGTGGTTCCTTTTCGAATTCAATGATCCATTCGTGAGATCCTTTCGAAGAGGTGCTCATGAACACAGGACCTGCAGTATAATCTGCTATTACTGCCCCTGTGGTTTTGCAGGCCGATTCCAGAGCCTTGTCGGCATTTTCTATAATTACCTCTTCGCCAAATACATTTATAAAGTGTTTTGTACGTCCTGTAATCCTGAATCTGAACGGATTAAGAGATGTAAAAATGATTGTATCTCCCATCATATATCTCCAGAGCCCTCCATTGGTGGAGATGATTATTACATAATTCACTCCCTTTTCAACCTCACCGATCGTAAGAGCAGGAGCGGAGTCTGTATTGATTTTATCCGCAGGAATAAATTCATAAAAGATCCCATAATCGAGCATAAGCAGCATGTCGTCCGAGGAGGGATCGTCCTGTATGCCGAAAAAACCTTCAGAGGCGTTATATGTCTCCATATAATTCATCTGATCACTCATGATTAGTTTTTTAAACTGCTCTTTATATGGGATGAAACTGATGCCACCATGAAAAAATACCTCAAGATTGGGCCATACATCGAGTAAATTTGACTTTCCTGTATAGGCGAGAATCTGTTTAATTAAAACAAGGTACCACGACGGGACTCCTGATATGCTAATAACATTTTCATCGACTGCAGATCTGGTTATCAGGTTTAGCTTTTCTTCGAAATCCTCAAGAAGGGCAATCTTATGTTTCGGGGTTCTGATTAACTCTACCCAGAAAGGTGCATTTTCAATTAGGATTGCTGACAGATCACCATACAGGGAGTCATTGCTGAACTGGTTTATTTTATGACTTCCTCCAAGCGTAAGGCTTTTACCATAGAAAATCCTGGTATCCGGTCTTTGCATGGTATAGATAATAAGAACGTCCTTACCTGCCCTGTAATGACAATCTTCAAGTGCTTCCCGGCTCATGGGAATAAACTTGCTTTTTGTTGAGGTTGTCCCGGATGATTTTGCAAACCACTTTATTTCACCGGGCCATAAGAGGTTAGTCTCTCCCTTTCGAAGCCTTTCAACATAAGGGATAATGTCCTCGTATGTCTGGACCGGAAACCTCGATTGATAATCCTTAATTGATGTGATCGACGCGTAATTGTATTTCTCCCCCCATTCTGTTGATGCAGCTTTTGCAAGAAGTTTGTATAAGGTCTCCTCCTGTGTTTCGAAAGGAGATTTTTTAAAAAGTTCAATCTGGGCTATTCGCCTGGTATTAAGCCAGTTGATTATGGAGGGAATAATAGCCATCAAAATAATTCATTTGTTGTTTAAAGATATATAAATCTTTGGGGACAACCTATAACTTAACTGAATACCTCCTTAAGTACTTCAAGTGAATTTATTTTTTTCAAACCGGGGAGGTGCAGTGAATAATATCTGACAAGGTCTTCAAGAACTTCATTCCGTTGCGTTCCGGTTAATGCTATTTTACTTATTGAGTCATATGAAGTTACAAAAAATTCGGCCAGGATGCCCGAAATTTCTTCATTTGCATAATTGCCATGAACAGGAGGTATAGCTACAAATATACCATTGGTCATATCAAAGAATTTATGCTCTGCATCGGTCCGGGGACCTGGTTCAAATCCAAGATAACTGCTCAGCCCTGCAAGAAATGCGATGTGAAAATTTGCATATCCATCCATGCAACCATCGAAATAAATTATAGATTCTTCGATATAGTCGAACATCTCCTCATGCGGACTCTCCTCTTTTAATACTGTGGTCAGAACTTCACCAAGGAATAAAGCAACACTGCTCTTTTTAATATTGGAATGAATATTGTACGGTGCAAAGGGGACAGAAAATTCTTTAATTATCTGCATCTCACGGGATGCTTTATAATACATTACCAGATCAAGAATGAACATAGGTTGAAACAGGATATTATGTTTGCCTTTCTTCCTGCTTCTCATTCCCTTAATAAGAAATGACTTCCTTCCGAAATTCCTTGTATACATCCGGGCAACAATACCTGAATCGGTATATTTAATTTGATTAAGTATTATACCCCTGGTTTTTTCGATCATAGTGGATAAAGATAATCATTTGAATTTATTATATTTACTGATCAATCAACTGGATTATGACGGTACCTAATAATGAGGAGCTAGTAAAAAGGATTGCACGGCTTGCCAAGCAGAACCAGGAGCTTGATGAACAGGTCAAGAAACTTGAAAAGCTAAATGAAAAGCTGACCAGGGAAAATGAAAAAATCAAGGCCAATTTGGAAAAACTTTCTCCGGATGGCCTCAAGGATCTTGGTGACTCTGATAAAAAAGAAAGGTCCTTAAAATTCAATATGGCTACTGTCCTGTTCGCCGATATACATGGCTTTTCAAAACTTGTTGAGGGAATGGATTCATCAGCCATCATGGATGAGCTCGACGAGATTCTTTTTGAGTTTGATGCCATTGTAACAAGGTTTAAAATTGAGAAGATAAAAACCATCGGTGATACATTTATGTGTGCAGGAGGGATTCCGGTTAAAAATATAACAAATCCTGTCGATGTGGTAATGGCTGCAATGGAGATGAGAAATTTTCTTACACAATATGAATTGAATACAAAGGCTAGAGAGAAGGGGATATGGGATCTCAAAATCGGGATCCATACCGGTCCGGTGACTGCCACTATATCAGGTAAGAAGAAGGTTAACTATGATATTAAGGGAGATACAGTAAATACTGCCAGCCGGGTTGAGGCAGTCTCCGATAAGGGGTCAATACTGATTTCGGTAATGACTTACGAACTGGTAAAGGAATTTTTTGATTGTGAGTATTTTGGCAAGCTGCCTGTGAAATACAAAGGTGATCTCCAGATGTATAAAGTAAAAGGCCTCAAACATGAATTTTCAGTCGATGGGGAAGGAGTTTTACCAAATGGATCCTTCAGGATAAAGTTCGGGCTTATTCAGTTTACAGATATACAGGAAATAATACTCGATAAACTTGAAAAGGAGCTACCCGATTATCTCTTTTATCACAATGTAAAACATACAGTCGATGTTGTAACCGAGGTGGAACTCATTGGCTGGGGAGAGGGATGCTCTGATGAAGAGATACTACTCTTAAAAACGGCAGGGTTATTCCATGATGTTGGACATACCGTTGCCTATGATAATCATGAGTATTTTGGAACTGAAATTGCCAGGGAGATGCTTCCAAAATACAATTATACCCCCGAACAGATTGAAAGGATCTGCAAGATTATAATGTCAACTAAATTACCTCCCAAACCAACAGACCTTCTTGAGAATATTATTTGTGATTCAGACCTTGATTACCTGGGGAGAAGCGATTTTATCCCTGTTTCAAACACTCTGTATGAGGAGTTGAAAGCGCAGAATAAAATGGGTTCGCTCAATGACTGGAATAAAATACAAGTTAAATTTATATCAGGTCACCAATATTTCACTGAAACAGCCAGAAGTCTCAGGGAAGTAAACAAGCAGCTTCAGATAGAACGGATACAGAGCCTCATTACAGAGTAATTTTATCTTATAACCAGCATCTTCGTTACATATGACTTAGAGCCGTCACTGCTGGCACAGAAAACTAGATAGACACCGGTTGTGACTCTTCGACCGTTATAAGTATTCAGATCCCAGGTTGCCTGGCCTCCATCAGAAACAGTTTCAAATACCAGGTTCCCGCTAATGTCAGTTATTCTGATCTGTGTATCCCGCAATAGTCCTGAAATAGTAACATTCCCATAAAAATCTTCTCTGACAGGATTAGGGAATGTATAAACATTTGAAAATCTTTCCTGGCCTGATGTGGCATCTCCCCTTACAGACTGGATACCTTTTGAAGTTCCGAACCAGACATCTCCTGTTTTATCATCAACAGCAACACTTGCAATGGAATTTGAGAAAATCGGGCTGTTTTGTTCGTTATAATTCTTCAGCATCTTTGTTCCATCAGGAGAAAGAAGATAGGCCCCTGAGCTTTGAGTTCCAAGCCATTTCCTGTTTGCCCCGTCAATTGCTATCGAAGTTATTGCCTCAGTGCCGAGCATATAATCTGCCAGACCGGTTCCGTCATTCCTTGGAATCTTTATCCTGTAAGCATTCAGATCATCATCAAACACTTTTTCGGGATTGTAATAGATCAATGGACCCTGGTCCGTTCCTACCCATATATTTCCGTCAAGGTCTTCCGCAATGGAGTAGACAAATGAAATAATTTTACCCTCTGTATCTTCTACAAGCATTTTCTTATACCTGTCGTCGGTGAAATTTTCAGGAGTGTCATTGTCATCCAGGACAAACAGCCCGTGACCTCTGGGCAGGACAACCCATTTGGCTCCTCTTTTTATAATAATGAGATCGCCCACAGACGGAGCGTCAACAGTTGCCGGATTAACAATCCAGCTGCCATCGGGTTTAAGGGCTTTCAGTGTACCCGGGACTTCAGTCTGACTGATCCAGAGATTCTTGTCTTTATCCATCGCAAGTCCGCATATTCTCACATAGGGAGCGCCTGGTATGACTGTCTGCAAAGGAGAATTTGAATCTGTATACTGATTGACAAGTTTGTTATTTTGATATTCAAGCAGACCTCCACCCCAGCTTGATACAAAAATATGCTCGCTGTTATCAGGATCAATAAAGGCTCTCATCGGATCTTTGATCTTAGCATCGGTTAGATTGGTCCAGTTATTTCCCTGATGGATGGATACCTCCAGTGATCTGTTAAGATTGTTCCATGAATTATCTACCGCACCTCCGCAAATCACCGTTTTCCCATCGCGGGAGGTTATATTTATCACATTGTTCGAAGCCGGACCAGGAAGGGTCAGAGATGAAAAACTTGAAAAATTTTCACCTTTTACTAGACCTGTGTTTATATCTGCAATCCACATATCACCATTATAAGCCACCGCATTAGATATATTTGGGGTTCCGAGATTATCATATGATATGGTTTCTTTAAGCGAACCATCGCTATTGAAGCATCTTACAAAAGCTGTTGAGGAAATTGTGAAACCATCACTTGCCGGCTCAAAAGAGTTGTTATAAACACCCGGCAGAAAAGAGAAGAGAGCACTGCTTATTCCATCGAATTGATAAACAGAGTCTCCAGCAGAGAGTGGGACTGACTGGTTTGCATATAGCCTGTTATCTGAAAAAATCAGGGAGGTAAATTTTGCAGACGGATTTGGCTGGATATTAACAAGGCTCCAGTTTCCGAAATAAGATAAGCCGGGATTTGAATAATCGCCTGAAAATACTCCAATACCTGTTGCCGCAAATATTTTTCCATCTCCAAATGCAATATCCCACACTTCAACATTTTCATTGCCATTTCCTGGTTTCCACGTGTCAAATATTTCCCTTCTGCCAATGTCTATAACAACAATTCCGAAACTACAAGCCAGGTAGGCATATTTCCCTTTTATACGGATCCTGTTGATCTCTTTCTTCCCGGGAATATATTTTCTTTTGATATCAGGGATATTATAAATTGTACTGTTTCTTAAAAGGTCTACATTTGAACTTCCATAGGCAATAATAAGTGTTTCATTCTCCTCTGACCAGGATATTGTACTTATTCCGGTTTCTGTAAGACCATTTATTGGAGATATTTTTTTAAGCTCCGCGAACTCTTTATTGTAGACAATTATTGATGACCCTGTTGAAGCATATACATCTATGGCACCAACAGCAACGCTCTTTGCTGTATTATAAATAAGGTGATCAGACCACGATCCGACAGGTGTTTGTGCATTCAGGGAAAGTATCAGCAACATTTGCATGGGTATGATCAATTTTATTCTCATTTGAAATAGGAAGTGGTTGACCTGCATAATACTGGATTGCCTTTACTCAAGCTTTTATAAGCCAATTAATAATTACTAATAAACATTTATATTGTCTCTTTATTGTCTGAAGGAGTATGCTGATTAAGGAACTCTTTTAATTTATTAAAAGCTCTTGCCCTGTGTGAAACAGTGTTCTTTTCAATAAGTTCCATCTCGGCAAACGTTTTACTTTTTCCCTCAGGGATAAAAACCGGATCATATCCAAAACCCTCTTTCCCTCTCTTTTCTTTAATAATAGTACCTTCAACAATTCCTTCAAACAAGTACTCTTTATTGTCATAGATAAGGGCAATAACAGTTATGAAGCTGGCTCTCCTGTTTTCAGTATTGCCAAGAAGTGAAAGAACTTTCTCTATATTAGCAGCAGGATTCTTACTATCACCTGCAAATCTGGCCGAATGAACTCCCGGCAAACCAGCCAATGCATCAATTTCAAGTCCGGTATCATCAGCAAATACATTCATTCCAGTAGCATTATGGATATACCTGGCTTTATATAAAGCATTTCCTTCAAGGTCAGGTTTGTCTTCAGGAATATCTTCAACGATATTTATATCTTTTAAGCTCTTCAGCGAAAAACTATTCCCAAGGATACTTTTTATCTCTCTGACCTTATTTTCATTATTTGATGCGAAGATTATTGTCATTCAGTCTGGTTTATTTAATGTGCAAAAATACTCAAAATTGAGCTTTCCTTTTGACCAGACTGATTTATGTGCTACATTTGGATTAGGAAAAAAAATAATTGATTTTCAGGCGACACAAAATATTTAGATAATTGTTAACGATACTCATTTCCAGTATGACATATTTTGTCAGGTTCAAGAATATTTTCTGCGTTATTATTTATTTAGTTCTATGTAATAATTCAGTAGTTATGGCTGCTTCAGGATCACAAGATATTCCTTACCTGAAAAGAGTCGTTATTAATGGTGATTCAACTGTTTTAATTCCTGCAGCGACAAATGAAAGAGATCAGTTTTTCAGTAAGAATTTTGTACTGAGTTTCCGGAATAATAATATCACTCTTGAATTGATTTCCAATGATACCTTTGAGATCCAATTTTATCTGGAAGGATTTGACAAAGGATGGACTGAATGGAAAAGAAACAATTATAAAGAGTATACAAATCTGCCGGCAGGTCTCTACACTTTTCATGCAAAGTACCGAATGGCTGATAAACTGATAAATGAGATTCCTGCTCTTAAGGTAAAAATACTTCCTCTCTGGTACTTTTCAGGGGAGGCAATCATACTCTACATTGTATTATTCTCAATGATTATCTGGGCTGTTTATGATCAGCTTGCCCTGAGGTTTGCCCGTAAACAATATATGCTTGAGCAGATAATAAATAACAGGACTGAAGATCTTATTATTGAGAAAGAAAAAACTGAGGCTTTACTGGCAAACCTCCTGCCTAAAAATACAGCCGATGAGATAATGTCGAAAGGTAAAGCAACCAAGATCAAGTATAATTTTGTTACGGTTCTTTTCTCTGATATTCAGGGATTCACGAAAATTGCAGAAGAGATGAATCCTGAAGTTCTTATTGATGAACTTGACAAATTCTTTTTCTATTTCGACTCAGTGGTTGAGAAATATGGAATTGAAAAGATAAAGACTATTGGCGATGCCTATATGTGTGCGGGAGGAATTCCTGAAAAGAACAGGACCAACCCTGTTGAGGTGATTCTTGCTGCTCTTGAAATGAGGATATATATGGACAGACTTAAGGAATCCTCAGAGATTGAAGGGATGAAATACTGGGATATAAGAATTGGAATTCATACGGGTACAGTTGTTGCAGGCGTTGTAGGTCATAAGAAGATGTCGTACGATATCTGGGGCGATACAGTAAATACAGCCAGTAGAATGGAGTCGTCAGGTGAAGCAGGGAAAATAAATATTTCCGGTACGACATATGAGTTCGTTAAGGAGTTTTTTACATGCGAATACCGTGGGAAAATGCCTGTAAAATATAAAGGTGAGCTCGAAATGTATTTTGTTACAGGTATTATTCCGGAATTATGTGATGAGAATGGAGGCCCGAACAATAAATTTGTTCTTAAAATTCAGATGATAAAGCTTCAGGACATCGAGGAGATGATAATAAAACTGTTTGATGATGAAGCTCCTCCAAACCTCTATTTCCATAATTCGGCACTTGTTAAAAATATCAATAATCAGGTTGAACTTTTATCAGCTGCCGAAAATCTTCCTGATGAGGACTTTATTAATCTGAAGCTTGCATCGATATTCCTCCTTACAGGTTTCATTTCTGATTATGAGAAACCTATGGAAGCATCGGCCAGACTGGTTGAAGAGATACTGCCAAGATATGGATTTAATCAGGAAAATATTGAATCGACAAAAAGGATCATTAAAAATTCATTTTCTGATATTCAGGAATCTTTATCAGACAATATCCTGCACGATGCCAGGTATGATTATCTGGGCCGTGTTGACTATCATAAACTTACAAGTAAGCTATTAAGAGAGAGAACAGAATACGGGAAACTTGATCAGGGAAAATCATGGATAGATATTCAGTCTGAATTTTTATCCCATCATGAATTTATTACTGATACTGCCAGATTGCTCAGGAGTGTTCAGTTGAAAGATCAAATCTCGGGGCTGAAGGCATCTGGGGAATAATCCAATTTCCTAAAGAAAAAGAGCTAATATTTTGTTTTAAAAATGTACTTTTACCGGGTATTTAAATAGGTTATTTATGGAAAAGATTGATTGGGGAAATTTACCATTCAGTTATATTAAAACCGATTACAATGTCCGTTGTTTTTATAAAAACAGAAAATGGAGCAATCTGGAAATCTCCTCTTCAGAATATATTGATATTCATATAGCTGCAACTGGTTTGCACTATGGTCAGGAAGCTTTCGAAGGTCTTAAAGCCTATATGGGAAAAGATGGAAAAACCAGGTTATTCCGGTGGGAAGAAAATGCAAAGAGGATGATGGCGTCTGCGATTGGTGTAAAAATGGCCCCTCCTCCTGTTGAATTGTTCCGGGAGGCTTTGTATAAAGTAATTCATCTAAATAAAAAATATTTACCACCATATGGATCGGGTGCCACATTATATGTACGACCCTTATTGTACGGGAGCGGGGCTGAAGTTGGAGTTAAGCCTGGTACTGAATATACTTTTTTGGTATTTGTTACTCCGGTGGGTCCCTATTTCAAGGGGGGCATTAAACCTGTCAATATGTTGATATGCAGAGAATTTGACAGGGCTGCACCTAAGGGAACAGGAAATCTGAAAGTAGGTGGAAACTATGCTGCAAGCCTGAGAGCCATTATGACTGCCCGTGATAGCGGGTATGCCAATACGATCTTTCTGGATGCAAAAGAGAAGAAATATATTGATGAATGTGGTCCCGCAAATTTCTTCGGAATAAGAGATAATACATATGTTACCCCAAAATCGGAATCAATATTGAATTCAATTACTAATATGAGTCTGATTGAAATTGCTAAAAGCATGGGTATGCTTACTGAGCGCAGGGCAGTTCCGGTTGAAGAACTCTCTTCTTTTAGTGAGACGGGAGCTTGTGGAACAGCAGCAGTTATCAGCCCCATAGCTAAGATAATTGATCCTGATACGAATAAAATTTATGAGTATTGTAAAAATGGTGAACCGGGCATTATCACGATGAAACTATATAATAAACTTGTTGCTATCCAGAACGGAGATGAACCGGATCCTTTCGGATGGGTTACTATTGTGGAATAAAAGAAATTACCCCCAAACCCCCCAAGGGGGGCTTTAGGGGTGGATTTAACGGATGACAGAGTGTAACTCCGGTATTAAGAAAAATTAGAAAGATTGAAAAACAAAGAGGCAGGTCTATCAAAAACTAAGTTGAGGAGCTCATATCTGACTCTCATAATCAGTGTTTCCCTGGTACTTTTTCTGCTGGGTGCATTAGGCCTTATACTTATTAATGCAAAGGAATTGTCAGATTATTTCCGTGAGAGCCTCTCTTTCTCAGTTATGCTTGATGATGAGGCTAAGGAGGCCGATATCAGAATGTTGCAGAAAGACCTTGATGCAAAGCCCTATGTAAAATCAACCGAATATATTTCTAAGGATGAGGCGGCTGAAAAGATGAAAGAGGAACTTGGAGAGGATTTTATCAGTTTCCTTGGCGAGAATCCACTTCCTCCATCAATAGATGTCTATCTTTATGCAGGCTTTACAAGCCCCGATAGTGTGACTAAAATTGAAAAGTATATTCTTGAATATCCCTTTGTGAAAGAGGTATACTACCCGGAGTCATTATTATTTCTCATCAATGAAAACGTAAAAAAAATCAGCCTTTTCCTTCTTGTAATCAGCACATTCCTGTTTCTGATATCCCTGACCATCATAAATAACACAATAAGATTATCAATCTACTCCCGCAGGTTTCTTATCAGGACAATGCAGCTTGTCGGGGCAACCCGGGCGTTTATAAGAAGGCCCTTTATACTTCAGAGTGTATTTCAGGGCTTGCTGGCTGCACTCATAGCAATGAGTTTACTTATGGGATTAATATATCTGGTTGAAAAGGAATTCTTCCTGATGTTATCCTTCGAAAGCACCAATCTTTTACTTCTTTTAGGAGCAGCTATTATAGCTGTCGGGATCTTTATTAATATTATTTCTACATTCTTTTCCGTTAACAGATATCTGAGCATTTCAGAGGACAAACTTTATTATTGAGATATATTATGGGTAAAAAAAATGAAAATAAGGAAAAACTGAATTTTGCACTTAGTCGCGAGAATTATAAATTGCTGGCCATCGGATTTGCTATTATAGTAATTGGTTTCCTGCTTATGATTGGAGGTAAATCAGAAAGCCCTGATAAGTTTAGCGATAATATTTTCAGTTTCAGGAGAATTACACTCGCCCCGATAGTAGTACTGGCAGGATTCGTTTTTGAGATCTGGGCAATAATGAAGAAACCGAAAGATTAGGGAAGGCAGAATGTTCTAAGTTTATATCCACTTTTAACATACTTTAAGAATAAGTTGGCAGTTTGCAAAAGGCAGTTGGCAAGTGGTATTCGGGTGGATTAATATTTGCCAACTGCCTACTGCCTCTTGCCAACTTACTTGGATTGAATGATTTCTTTAAATATCACTAAAATAATTCAATATCTTTAATTAAAATGAACTGGTTTGAAGCAATTGGCCTTGGTCTTGTACAGGGATTAACTGAGTTTTTGCCTGTAAGCAGTTCAGGCCATCTTGAGATAGCAAAATCACTGTTTGGCATTGATCCCGACAGTAGTTTTTATTTCACAGTTGCTGTCCATGGAGCTACAGTATTAAGCACGCTTGTTGTATTCTGGAAAGAAGTGATGTCATTGATCACCGGTTCACTGAAATTTAAAATGAATGAAGAGACATCTTACACTCTTAAAATAATTATCTCAATGATACCGGTAATGATTGCAGGGATCTTATTGAAAGACCCGATTGAAAGTCTTTTTAACGGGAATCTTGTTTTTATCGGTTTAATGCTTCTTGTCACTGCCCTGGTTCTTACAGCTGCCCATTTCATGAAAAAGAGAGAGAGAAATATAGGATTTAAAGATGCCTTCATTATTGGTATTGCACAGGCAATAGCTGTCATTCCGGGAATATCCCGGTCAGGATCAACTATTGCTACAGGATTGTTGATCGGCAATAAGAAGGAGGAGATTGCAAGGTTCTCTTTTCTGATGGTTCTGGTCCCGGTAATAGGAGGAAATCTACTGGAGTTCATTTCCGGCGATGTCAATATGAACAGGGGAGAATTAGGCATTGCACTCGTTGGATTTGTTGCTGCTTTTATCTCGGGATATTTTGCCTGCAGGTGGATGATTGGCCTTGTTAAACGAAGTAAACTTATCTGGTTTTCTGTTTACTGTGCTCTGATAGGATCTCTGGCAATCATTATAGGCTAAAATGGAAGAAGAGAGAAAGAGCATATTTGAGGATGGACAGGTCTTGTTATTTAATAAGCCACTTTACTGGACATCCTTTGATCTTGTTAACAAAGTAAGGGTTATAATAAGGAGCAGACTCAATATAAAAAAGATAAAGGTTGGTCATGCCGGCACTCTCGATCCCCTGGCCACTGGTTTATTGATAATATGTACCGGCAAAGCCACCAAAAGGATTGAAGAGTACAGGGACCTTGATAAAGAATATATTGCAACATTTTACATGGGTAAAACAACCCCCTCATTTGATCTTGAGACAGAGACTGATAATACGTATCCGACAGATCATATCACCGAAGAACAGGTCATAGAGACACTTGATGGATTCCTTGGAGAGCAAAAACAACTTCCTCCAATGTACTCTGCCAAGCTGATTGCAGGTAAAAGAGCATATGAGTTTGCAAGGAAAGGAATACATAAAGAGCTTGAACCGGTTACTGTATATTTCAGGGAAATTAAGCTTTTGTCTTTTTCCATACCTGAAATCAAAATCAGAATGGTCTGCAGTAAAGGCACTTATATAAGGTCGTTTGCAAGGGATTTTGGACATGCTCTGAAAAGCGGAAGTTATTTATCTGCTCTACAGAGGAGTGCAATCGGATCTTTTCATGTGAGCAAAGCCTACGACATTGAAAAATTTCAGGAATATGTTGAACAAATGAAACAAATTTGATATTTATACGTATAAAGGAACTCTGTAAATCACATTGATTATCTTTTAACTATGAAATTATCGCAATTCAGGTACAATTTGCCTCAGGAGCTTATTGCTCTTTATCCTACTGCAAACAGAGATGAATCGAGGCTACTTGTCGTTAATAAAAAAAGCGGAGAGCTGCAACACAAAATATTTAAAGATATCACTGAATATTTCAAAGAAAAAGATGTCCTGGTTTTTAATAATACAAAAGTTTTCCCGGCAAGGTTATATGGGAACAAGGAAAAAACCGGAGCTGAGATTGAGGTCTTTTTGCTGAGAGAGCTGAACAGGGAACAGCGCTTATGGGACGTGCTGGTTGATCCTGCCAGGAAAATCAGAATAGGTAATAAACTATATTTTGGTGAAGACGACCTTCTGGTTGCTGAAGTTATAGATAATACAACATCTAGGGGAAGGACACTCAGGTTTCTGTTTGACGGAACTTATGAAGAGTTTAAGGATACATTGTTCAGCCTGGGCGAAACGCCGCTTCCAAAGTTCATTAACAGGAAAGTTGAACCGGAGGACAGCGAAAGGTATCAGACAATTTTTGCCAAGCACGAAGGGGCTGTAGCTGCTCCAACTGCCGGACTCCATTTCAGCAGGGAGCTATTGAAAAAACTTGAGATAATTGGAGTTGAATTTGCTGAAATAACGCTCCATGTGGGCCTTGGAAATTTCAGAAGTGTCGATGTCGAAGATCTCACAAAACACAAAGTTGATTCTGAAAGGATCAATATAACTCAGGAGTGTGTGGATATTGTAAATAAAGCTAAAGATGAAAAGAACAATATTTGTGCAGTGGGAACTACAGTGGTCAGAACCCTTGAGAGTTCAGTCTCCACCGATGGTTACCTGAAACCATTCGATGGATGGACAAATAAATTTTTATTTCCGCCTTATGAATTTAAGGTACCCGATATGATGATCAGTAATTTTCACCTGCCATTTTCAACACTCCTTATGATGGTGTCGGCATTCGCCGGTTATGACCTCCTTTTTGATGCCTATAAAACGGCTGTTAAGGAGAAATACAGGTTCGGCACGTATGGCGATGCCATGCTTATCATCTGATAAACAATACATTACTCTTTGAAGGATAAAGGTATAACGGTACATCGGTACAGAAGTATGATGGTAATACATTAACTGTCAAATACCTTCATACCATTGCACCGCTGCACCATCATACCGTCGCACCGTCCTTCATACCGTCATACCATCATATATCTCATCCACATTAAATCCATTGTCAATGATTTCTTCCCATTGATCAAAAAATGGCTTAGACATTTGAAATATTTTCTATCTTTAGATGTTATTATGCTGTTGTTACAGTGCAACCTTGATTGGTTTATAGAAGTCTTGAAATAGATATAAATTTACTCGTTTAGCAATAACAGGCGAGACGGGGATTGTAATATAATTAACACTGATCGGCTTTTTAAAAAAAAGAATAGAGGCTGAAATGTGATTTTTTTGCATTATATGAAAGTAATAGAAGATTAACTAATAGCCATTACGGCTCTTATATATATGATAAACAAGAAATTAAGATACATACACAATATTGTAATGAGGAGGTATAGTATGAAAACAACACGAAACACATCTTCAGGCATATTACATATGAGGAGATGGCAGACAAGAAGGAAAATATTTTTTGGACCTTCAGGAACCGTATTGTTACTGGTGATTCTCTTATTGACCCTGGGAGGTCAGAGAGCATTTGGCCAGCAAGGCGTTGGGATCAGTGAAGTTTCAATTGTGCCTGATGGCTCCTCAATACTGGAGCTAAGGTCAACTTTGAGGGGCTTCCTTGCTCCTCGAATGACAACTGCTGACCGGGTGGCAATTGTATCACCTGCACCTGGATTGCTGGTGTTTGATACAGATTATCAGACTTTCTGGTATTTCGATACTACCTGGAAAGCAATTGCCTCCACATCGTTAGGCGCATCCAATCAACTCCTGGGAATGAATGCTGCAGGAACAGCAAATGAGTATAAAACATTACTGGGAACCACAAATCGTGTTTCTGTTGTACATGCCCTGGGAAGTATTACACTTTCCACTCCTCAAGATATACATACTGGGGCTACTCCTGAATTTGCAGGATTAAAAGTCAGTGGCTTAACAGGGGATAGAGGAGTATATACTGACAATAACAGTTTTTTGACCACAACCCCACCTACTACCGGAGTTCTTGGTTACTGGAATCGTATTGGCGGAATACTTTCTCCCACAACAATTTCGGATGCAATTACAACAAATGGGAATATTTATACCGGAGGTTCTGGTACTATTACTTCTGCAGGGTTATTGACAGGTCAGAATGGAGCAACTATCACTGGATTACTGCAGGCTGATGACAATGTTACCCTGGGCTCGGACAACACCGATGCCCTGATAGTAAATGCCACAGCAGATTTCAATGATATATTGAATGTAGACGGAGCTACCACGCTCAACAGTAATGTTACCATTGCCGATGGCGCTACCCAGACCAACATTCTGAATAATGTTATCAATATAGGAAATTCAGCGACAGATGTAATAGACATCACCGGTGTTACCAACATCAATGGTGGTAATCTCACCCTGGCATCGCCTCAAACAGATGTTACGGGCACAATCCTGAATGTATCAGACGGGACCACAACTAACATTAACAGTGATGCTGTTAACATAGGGAACCTTGCTACCGATGTTGTAGATATCACAGGTGTCACGAATCTGAATGGGGGGAGTGTGACCATAGGCAGTGACCTGACCTTATCAGCAGGATCTACAGTGAATAACATCCGTAACGATGTACGGGCCACAGGGCTCACTGATAATGTAACACTTGTGACTGAATCCGGGATCAGAACAGCCATCAACTCTAGTGTCACAGCGGACAATGGTCTGCATGAAAATCCTGATGGTAACATTCGACTTGGTGGAAATCTTATTGAAAACACGACCATCACCAACAATGGATTTGCCCTGGTTATAGATGGGTCAAACGGCGATCTGACAGTTGCCTCAAGCGGCAATGTAACCCTTGATGGTACAGCAACGCTTACTACGAACGATCAGGTAGACTTTAACGGGAATGTAGATGCCAATTTAGGATTGGATATCACAGGAGGAGCCTTGACGGTAGATAATCAGGCCATCACACAGACCACAGGCGGTCAGGTTACATTTGCCGGTAATGTAGATGCAAATAGTGGAGTGGATGTCACCGGCCTGTTGCAGGCTGATGACAATGTTACCCTGGGCTCGGACAACACCGATGCCCTGATAGTAAATGCCACAGCAGATTTCAATGATATATTGAATGTAGACGGAGCTACCACGCTCAACAGTAATGTTACCATTGCCGATGGTGCTACCCAGACCAACATTCTGAATAATGTTATCAATATAGGAAATTCAGCGACAGATGTAGTGGATATCACCGGTGTAACGAACATCAACGGAGGTAACCTTACGGTAGATTCTCCTATTACGACAGTAAACAGTGGCGCTATTAATCTGGGTACTGATAACACAGATGACATCAGCCTTAATGGTGAAATACAGGGCTCATCACCTCTGATACTTGAAGGAGGTACCGACGATGGTTTTGAGACTACAATCAGCCTGGTGAATCCGACACAGGATAACACTATCACCTTGCCCAATAAGAGTGGTACGGTGGTATTACAGGGAGGGTCGAATTATTTAGGAGACCTGGCATTGACTACAGATGCAAGTGGGGATATTGTAGAGGCGGTAGATGGACAGCCGTTCAATGTAGAGTCTGATGCAGTGAGCATCGGCGATGACATTACGGATGTAGTAGATATCACCGGAGTAACAAATCTCAATGGAGGTAACCTGACGGTAGCCTCACCACAAACGGATGTGACGGGTACTACCCTGAATGTATCAGACGGTACCACCACTAACATCAACAGTAATGTTGTTAACGTGGGAAATGCAGTGACTGATGTGATTGATTTAACCGGTGTAACGAACATCAACGG
>Ga0214473_10001857_pt1 | contig 26928 bp, 16 predicted proteins | sample RVTome_7_FD_203509 | JGI IMG/M metagenome (GOLD analysis project Ga0214473, IMG submission 203509) | Soil microbial communities from uranium-contaminated site in the Upper Colorado River Basin, Wyoming, United States - RVT98D197 | ecosystem: Environmental > Terrestrial > Soil > Contaminated >...
CTTGAATCCCGCCTCGTGGAGCAGCTTCAGCACATCGGCTGCGCCTTTGAGCCCGTTGTCGAAGCCGCAGCCAGGCCGCAGACCCAGGCACGGCCGCTCGAAGATACGCTCGATCAGCTCCTTGGCCCGGAAGGTCTCTTCCCGCTTCTCTTTCGCAGACGCCGCCGGGCCGCAGAAGACATTGTCACGGAGCATCTTATGACTCCAGGTGTGCGAAGCGACCTCGAAGAGCGGATCCGCGAGCAGCTCTTTATACTCTTTGGCGTTCCCTTCAAGCGTCTTGCCGGTGATGAAGAACGTGGCAGGCATCTGGAGTCGCTTGTGCACCTCGACGATCTTGCGGCACGCCTGCAGGCAGCCGGGCGACTCGGTGTCATAGGCGGCGATGTAGGCCGTTTCGGATTTCGGATTTCGAAATTCGAGATTTGAAATCGGAAGGGCGGCCCCTAACACAGCCCCCATGAGGTCTCTTCGCGAAATGCGGCTCATCGTAATTTCCTCTCACGAAGCGTCACCGCGTCAGGTACGCGAGCGTCTTTCGCACGGATGACTCATGGTCGGTGGACGGCAGGTATTCGAGGCCGAAGACACCCTGGTAGCCCAGCTTTTCGATCTGCGCCATCAGGAATGGATAATCCGTCTCGCCCTGGTACGGCTCATGCCTGCCGGGCACGCCGGCCGCATGGAAATGACCGATCACGTCGATGTTCCGCTTGATATGGTTGACGAGGTCGCCTTCCATGATCTGCATATGGTAGCAGTCGAACAGCAGCTTCAGTCGCGACGAGCCGATCTCGCGGCAGATCTCCGCCCCCTCCTCGCTGCTCGCCAGGAAATATCCGCGATGATCGTACCTGGTGTTCAGCGGCTCCAGCAGCAACGTCACGCCGATCTTCTCCGCCATCTCGACCGTGGGCTTGAGCCCGGCAATCACCGACGCAAGCATCTTGCTGCGGGTCATCCCTTTGACCTGATTGCCCGTGCAGACAATGGTGGCGGGGATGCCGGCCTGCCTGGTGAATTCGATGGTCATCGCCGCCCGGGCGAGCCACCTCTTGCGGTGGGCGGGATTCGTGAGGCCGCCGCCGATGGAGCCGTCGGGCGAGCCGATTACCGTGTTCGTGATCGCGACGTTGTGCGCGTCTGCCATCTTTTCGAGCTGCTCGGGCTTGCCTTTGAAGCTCTTATCCACAAACCACATCTCGACGTTCCTGAACCCGCACTCCGCGGCCTTCCGGATCCGGTCCTCAAAAGGCAGATCCTTGAACGCCATCTCGATACACAATCCGATTTTCATAGTTGTCCCTCTCATTTGAGAATGGTCCGCAGGACCTTGTTGATGCCCAGCGCGATGGCGGCACACTCCTGCGGCGAGTAGTTCCAGCTCACATCCAGCATGATCGCCCGCGACAGCAGGTCCAGCGCCCGCGGGCACATGTCACGCGAGTATCTCGGCAATTCCGCCGCCGGCACGGCGCTCCAGGGCAGGCCGTCGCGGGCGACGGCCTTCTTGTCCAGGATGTGCTCCCAATAATTGTAGACGTGCCAGTCCCTGATCTTGGAATCGTAGATGCCGCCGGCGGGGACGCCCTCCGCCTGCATCGCCTCGATGGCCTTTCGCGTCTGGTCCGCCGTGGGCAGAAACATCACGAGGCAGATGCCCGTGTCGCCCGCCTCGTCGGTCAGCCGGCGAAAGCTCAGGCCGGGCAATCGCTCGATGGATTCCTTGATCTGCTTCTTGGCCCGCCTGTAGCCGGCGAGCATTTCGTCCGTCTTGCGGATTTGCGCCAGCGCGACGGCGCCCTCCAACTCGCTCATTCGATAGTTCTCGCCGCAGAACAGCTCGCCCTCTTTCCGTTCCTTGGCGAAGCGGTCGGGCCTCCAACAGGCGGCGCAGTCGTGCCAGCTCCGGGCTCGCGTGTAGAGCCACTCGTCATTCGTGGTGACAAATCCGCCTTCGCCGCTGACGACGATCTTGTAGTAATCGAAGCTGAAGCAGCCCATCGTGCCGATGCCGCCCAGTCGCTTGCCGCCGAACGAGCCGCCGGCGGCCTGCGCGACGTCCTCGATCACGGGAATCCCCTTCTTCCCGGCGATGTCCATGATTGCATCCATCCGGGCGGGCGAGCCTCGCATGTGGACCGGGACAATCGCCTTCGTCCTTTTCGTGATGGCCTTCCTGACCGCATCCGGGTCCATGTTCAGACTGTCGTCGACGTCCACAATGACCGGGATCGCATTGGCGCTGGCCACGGTCGCGCTGGTGGCGAAGAACGTGTAGCCTGGGACGATGACTTCATCGCCCGCGCCAATCCCCAGCGCGCGGTAGCTCGCCACGAGGGCGGAGGTGCAGGAGTTGACGGCGAGGCAATATCCAGCGCCGATGAGGTCCCGCATGGCCGCCTCGGCGGCAGCCACTTTGCTCGGCCTGGGATTGTAGTAACGAAACAGGTGAGGGCCCACCACCTCCGGCTCGTTCTCGATCAGCTCCCTGAGTTTTCGCTGCGTCGGCAGGCTGAACTGCCACATGCTCAGAATCTCAAGGAGTTCGTCCTTGCCGATCTTGGTGGGGAACGGCCCCAGCTTGCCGACCGCCTTGCCGCCGCCGTCGATGGCCAGTGTTTCCGCGCTCACGTTTTCTCCCCTTTATCCATTCACAGACCCGTGCCCACCTCAAAACGCGGGCCTATGGGTTATAACGCGCTTTCTGCGATTGTTCAAGTCGGAGGGACATCGGCATCGGGGCAAACGCAAAGTCGCCCAACATGGCGGGTGGGTGGCATCGTCAAGCGCAGATGGCGGCTTTCCCGTGCGCAGGACCAATCGCCAAGGCCTTCGGCCTTGACGCTGCCACCCGTCGGAGTGCGAGCGAGGCGAAGCAATCTCCTATGCTGAGAGTTGAGATTGCTTCGTCGCTACGCTCCTCCTAAGAAAACAGGTTTGGTGCGGTATGCTGGAAATGCCCGCAAGTACTGGAACCAGCATGGGTTACAGAGAAATGCCTCGCAAAGGCCATTTTCTTCCTGACACCAGCCGCGAAGCGGCTGACCGACTCGCAATGACATAAACGGGCACGGGGATGTCATCGCGAGCGAGGCGCACCCGAGCGCGGCAATCTCAAGCGGAGGATTTGCGGAATGCGTTAATAATACGGCAGGCGGCAGCGTCCTTACCGCCGCCGTGCCGGAGGTTCGGCCCGTCGGTTCTCCGCAAGCGACTCCTTCGGCTCGTCGTAAGCGCCGAATGGCCCGCTCAGGACATCACCGAACGCAGGCGGACCGAGGCGGCTTTGCGAGAGCTGACGAGGACGTTGGAGAGCAATAGGAACGTAAGAAGGTGAGAACCCGCTCCGACCTTCTCACCTTTTTACCTTCTTCACTTTCCGGCCTGCTCACGGCTCTCGGATACGCCGGCCTCGACCTCCACGCCCGGGCTGACGTAGATCGCTCCCTCGGCGACAGTATGAATAGCCGCCAGAAGCTCATCGTAGTCGGAGTCCTTGAGCATGTAGCCGCGTGCGCCGGCTTTGAACATCTCCGCCACGTACTGCTTATGCCTGTGCATTGAAAGCGCGACGATCTTCACCTCGGGCCATCGGCTGCAAATCCATCGCGTGGCCTCCAGTCCGCTGAGCACCGGCGGCATGCTGACATCCATGATGATGATATCCGGATGAAGCTTCTCGACGAGTTCCATGGCCGTAACGCCATCCTTGGCCTCGCCGACTACTTCCATGCCTTCCTGGCTCTTCAGGAACCTGCTGAGGGCTTCACGAATCAGCTTATGATCATCTGCGAGAAGAATCCGTATAGCCATGCGACTTTTCCTCTGCACTATCTGCGAACGAACGTAAATAAAGCTCCCCTGTTTACGCTCCTATATACGATGTAGCCCGCAAAATGGCAGCGTGGGTATATGCTGATTTCTCACTTTTCTTTACTTGGCCCATCAGCCGGCACTGAACTGCGTCTGCAACTGCTCCAGGGAAACCCCCTTCGTCTCCGGGAGGTATTTGAGCACCAGGAAAAACTGCAGGACCATCATGACAGCGAAGAACACAAACGCCCAGGCGACCGGGACCACTGGAAACGTCCAGCTCACGACGATGCAGAGGCTCCAGATCAGGAAGCACGTTGCGGCCGAGCCGGAGGCCCGAATGGCATTGGGGAGCAGCTCGTTGATATACACCCACACGATCGCACCCTGCGAATACGCATGCGACCCGACAATTCCCATCATCGCCGCAATCACGATCCAACCCTCGGCATCCGTAAAGAACACCCATGCCGCCAGTATATGGGACATGACAAACGTCACCGAGCCCAGCAGCAGAAGGAACTTGCGTCCGAGGCGGTCGATCACGACCATGGCTACGATCGTCATCACCAGGTTCGTCAGGCCGACGATCACCGACTGCATCAATGCGCTGGCCTTGTCCGCTCCGGCCATGCGAAAGATGTCGGCGGTGTAGTAGATCACCGCGTTGATGCCGTCGAGCTGATTGAACGCCCCGACCATGAACACGATCAACAGGGGCTTGAGGTACTTGCGCTGGAGCAGGTCGCGGTACGCGCCGGCGGGTTGGGAGGAGAGTGACTGCTCGATCTCATCGGCTTCCCGCAGAGGATTCTCGTGGCCGAACCGCGTCAGCACTGTCTCGGCCTCGGCGCGTCTGCCTCTCTTGACCAGCCAGCGCGGGCTTTCCGGAATCACCATGGAAGCGATGAAGAACGCCACGCAGGGAAATGCCTCGAGGCCGAACATCCATCGCCAGCCGGCCGGATGTTCCGCGCCCAGGAAATAAGACACGAGGTAATTGGAGAAGTAGGCCGCCAGGATGCCGACGACGATGTTCAATTGACTCACCGCCACCAGCAGGCCGCGACGACGGGCCGGCGCGATCTCCGTGATGTACACTGGCGACACGACGGATGTCCCTCCCACCGCCACGCCGCCGATCCAGCGGAAGAACAGCAGCGAATACCAGTCCCACGCGAACGCACAGCCGACAGCGGACACGAGGAACAGAACCGCCAGGATGGTCAGCACCGGTCGCCGGCCCCACCAGTCCGACGGCCGGCCCACCAGCAGTGCGCCGAACAGGGTCCCGAATAGCGCGCTGGAAACCGTAAAACCCAGGAGGCTGTCACTGAGTGAATAGACCCCGCGTAGGGCCTCCGTCGTGCCGGAGATCACCGCCGTATCGAATCCGAACAGAAACGATCCCAGCGCCGCGGCGATCGCGCTGGTCAAAAGCACCATACCGCCACGGGCCTCGCTTGCCCGACTTTGGCTCATTGAGAATGTATCCATAGATTCGCAGTCTCCTGTGTGACACTCTCATCGTACGATCATCTGAATTCCGCGCGCAGGGTCACGAGTCCGGAGGCGGGGACTTTGATCCGGCCGCTCACCTCTTTGCCCGCGCGCTCGCTGGTATCGCTCAGGAACACGCCCGCAGGTGGCGCGCCGCCCCACTTGAGCATGGCGGACCTCGCCTTCGTGGACGCACCGAATAACCGGACGATCACGGCCCGGCCGTCGTCGCTCGGCTTGAGGGCGGTCACGAGGACGTCCTGCGGCTCGACGCGAAGGAACGGCGCGCCGGAGGGTCTTGCACTGCGCGCGGGAACAGCGAGCAGCGGCTGGCTGAAGCCGTTGGCAAAACGCGAGGCCTCCGCCACATCGCGCCTGTCGTGCGGCCGCAGGATGAAGCGGAACACGGTCGGTCCCTCCTGGTAGGCACGATAGTTCGTGCCCCAGTGATTGTTCATGGCCCAGGAGTAGAGCTTCTGGGTCGGCTCGACGTGCTTACGCCAGACATTGGGGTCGTATTGCGAGTTGAGCAGCGTGGCGGTGATGCCGCCCACCTGTACCAGTGGGGCGTCGAGCGTCACCCACGTGATGCCGCGGCTCTTGTTCGAGACATCGGCCCAGCGGCCCACGGTGAACCAGTTCTTGCACGCGCTGGGCATCTGGTCAGCCTCCGGACGACACAGGGCCAGCGGAAGATCGAGGAGCATGTCGCCGTTCGGCACGGCAAATGGGAACGCGAAGTTCACGCTCTCCTTGCCCTCCTTCGCCATGTAGCTCTTGGCGGGCAAGCGCTCTTTGTCCACGGTGTTGATGCACTCGACGTAGTCGAGTCCGGCCACGACGCGCAGCTCGCGCACGAGCTTCTTGCAGCCCGGCGCAGCGGACTCGATGATGAGGGAGGCCACCAGCGAGCCTTCCTCGCCGGCGCGAATCGTCACCTCGCCATTTCGCTGAATGTCCTTGAGATCGTCGCCGATGAGGTAGAGATAGTCGTTCAGGGCCTCGCTCCCGCCGGTATCGGCGAAGTTGCCGTTCAGGCCTTTAGCTGTCAACTCGACAATGCCGCCGGTCTTCTCATCCACGCGAAGGCGAATGACGCCGCTATCGAGAGTCGGCCCCTGCGCGACGGCCATGCGGGTGGCATCGTCAAACGCAGCTTGGCGATGGCGTTTCGTGGATGTGAGAGAACCATCGCCAAGGCCTTCGGCCTTGACGCTGCCACCCACGGTATATCGCCTCGCGGCAAAAGGCGGTACGTCCCGCGCGAGGAAGACAAGCTCACCTGATGCCATTCGCTGCGAGGGGACTGCCTTTCCTTTGTCGTCGATCACGCGCTCGCCAACGGCGGAGAGCTCCTTCGACAGAGTCACCAATTCCGTTCGCGGCCAAGAGAGCGTGTTGAACACGTCCACCGCTCCCGGCGAGGCGCTCGAGTCGGCGCGTTCCGCCACCGCCGCAGCCAGCAGCTCGCGCGATTGCTTATCCGCCGCCAAGGCATAGCTCTGCTTGATTTCCCACTGCTCTTTCGTCTCCTGCCGCTCCGGCCCGTTGACGCTGCACCAGGCGCCCCAGGTGTGTTCCGAGTAGAGCAGCACGCTGTTCCAGGCATCCTCGAAGGCCGCCGCGGGATACCCGGAGGGCTTGAGCATCGCAAAGAGCGTTTCCGCCTGCACGAGCCGGTCGGAGCTGGCGCGATTCATCGCTGTCTCCAGCGAGGACGAGCCTGCGCCGTCCTCCCAGTACGGCGTCCAGTCTCCTCGTACGGTGGGGAGCTTGTCGCCATAACGCTGCTCGAGCGCGCGGAAGGCTTCCGTCGTGCCGCAGATGATGAAGTGCGGCCAGGTGTATTTGGCATTCCATTCCTTGACGAACTCGCAGATGGCCGGGTCGGGCACGGCGTTGTCCCCATGGCCGCTCCAGCGCACGTACGCGATGTCAAACGGATAGCCGCGTTTCTCCAAACCGTCGGAGAAGTCCTCGACAAGCTGCGGCGACATCTTCCCGTACCGATGCGACATCGCATAGCCCCAGAACGGAATCCAGACGAGCACCTTGGACCGGCCGTCAGGTCCCACCCAGTAGAATGGCTTGTTCTCCCATTCCCGCAGGATCGTGCCGATGCGGTCGAAGTAATTCGGCGCCGTGGAGAAGTACCGGATGCCCGCGTGCGCCATGGCGGTGACCGTGCCCCACGTGTAGCCGGGGACATCGGAGATCATGACCGACTCAATCGGCAAGCCAGTCTGCTCCGCCAACTCCGTGGCATAGCGGAACAGGCGGACCAGTTCCTCCGGGCGGCACAAGCCGGTCAGCTCGTTCAGGTACATGCCGTTCAGGACGACCTGGCCGCTCTTGACCGCGGCGAGAAATTCCGCCCGCTGTTGCTCATCGAGCCGGCGCAGATACAGGTCCGCCGCCCAGAGCACCTCCACGTTCCAGACGAACCGTGCGCCCGGCGGGTAGTCGGCGGTGCGCTTGGCGGCGGCCATGCCGTCGAGGAGATTCTGCACCTGCCTTTTCTCGATGGCCGTCTGGATCTCCGTGTAACCGATATCCGTATGTGAATGAGGCGTGATATACACCGTCAGCTTCTTCACCGGCTTTAGTGTGATCTCGCGAGAGGCGACGATTTTGCCACCCACCTCCACCGTGACCTGTCGTTTCGTTTCCTTCCCGACAGCGCCGGCCATCAGTTCCGCCTCTTGCGATCCCTCCTTGAGACGCACCGTCACAGCGGGCCCATCCTGCAAGCACACGACTGCATCGGTATCCTCGCCGAAGTGCCGCACGTTCACCAACACCGGCTGCAACATCTTCCCATCCTGTTCCCGCAACGCGCGGATGGGTCTCACATCGTCGAGCAGGGTCCGCGACTCCACTGGCCCCAACTCGGCGCCGGCAGGCACAGCCAACTCGACTGAATCGTAAAGCATCCAAGAGCCGCTGATCGTGGTGATGCGGATTTCGTTGTCGCCGGTCTTGAGAAGACTCGCCGGGAAAGTGCTGGCAAAGCTGTGCCGCTTGCCCTTGTCCGGCTGGCCATTCACGGAGGCGTCCCCCGCGCCGGCGGGCAGCGTCTGCTCGAACGGCTTCGCGTTGACTTCCACACGGAGCTTCGGCGCACCCGCGTTGTGGGTGTCGATCAAGTCGAACTGGAGCCGACATTCCCCTGCGGCGGGCAGGGCTTTGAGTCCGAAGAGCACGACGAAGGTGTGCGGCCGGCCCCCCGCCCAGCCATCCACCGGCCCCGGCTGCACGTACGGCCAATCCTTCTTCGCATCCGAGCTGCCAACGACGAAGAAGCCGTCGTTCTTGAATTGCGCGTAACCGCCCGGCGCCAGCGCGAATTCTGCGTTCTTCCCGTCCGCCTCCCCGATCCGCCACAGGGATGCGAGATCGCCCGCGAGAGCGTTCCCCGCGATGGTGCTCACAAGACAGAGCACGAGGGTGATGGTTACGAATGATTTTGCATTCACGACAGTCGATTTGCTGTTGCTGATCCTCATAAGCAGGTCCTCACAATCACAATCAGGGCCTCATGCTACCCGGCGAACGACCGCCGTGCCAGTCCTGAGTGTTGGCCATCCTCCATTTTTTTCCCGGAATCTGGCGAGTTCTTAGGCCACGGCCCTTGCATGAAGACTTCTATCTCATAGAATCGCCCGATATGGGTTGGAAACAAGGAACAGGGTACCGGCCGGAATTCTCCGGGTCTTTTGGAGGCCGATCTTCTCATGGATAAGAGGACCCCCTTCCCTCGCGTGTTCTGGGTAGCCAATAGCATCGAGGTGCTCGAACGATTTGCGTACTACGGAATCTACATGGGCTTCGGCATTTACATGGAGTATCTGGGATACTCCAAAAGCCAACTCGGCTTCGCCCAAGGCATCTTTCTGCTCTTCTCCTACGTCGTCCCGATCATCTCGGGCAGCTTCGCGGACAGGTTCGGCTTCAAGAAGGTGCTCATCGTCTCCTATCTTGCCTACCTGCCGTCGATCCTGCTGCTGCTGCTGACGAAATCATTCTCCGGTATCGCCCTGACGATGTTGAGCATCGGCCTGGCCGCCGGCATTTTCAAGCCGCTCATCTCGGGAACTGTACGTGCCGTGACCGACGGAACGAACAAGACCCTCGGATTCGGCATCTTCTACGCCATGGTCAACGTCGGCGCCACGTTCGGACCCATCATCGCCGGCAAGCTGCGGGCCGTATCCTGGAACTACGCCTTCCTGGCGGCGGCCATCGGCATCATCTTCATGCTGATCATCACGCTCCTGTTCTACAAGGAGCCGCCCCGAAAGATTGAGGGGATCACGCTCAAGCAGAAGTTCAGGGATATCTACACGGCCCTATCCGACCTGCGGTTCCTTGCCTTTCTCATACTGCTCGGCATCTTCTTCTGGATGCCATTCTGGTCCTTCTTCAACCTGCTGGCCCTGTACGTGGACAAGAACCTGGATACAGCCAGGCTCTACAACGAGATTCGCTCGGTCTTCGGGACCCCGATTGCCAACTTCTTCTCTCAAGTAGACAAAGAGACGGGGGTGCACAGGATCCTGGGAGAGACTATCTCGCACGACGGCTACATCATCATGCTCTTTCAGGTCTTCGTCTCCCTCATCGTTCAGCGGCTTCGACCGATTCCGGCCTTCCTCGGGGGACTAGCCATCGCAGCGATGGGCTTCGTGGTCCTCGGGTACGCCGCCATCTCTGCTCCGTCGCTGGTCTTTTTAGGCATCTTCCTGTTCGCCGTGGGCGAGATGATTTCCTCGCCACGGATTCAGGAGTACATCACCTGGATCGCCCCGAAGGAAAAGGCGGGGCTGTACATGGGCTCGAACTTCCTGGCCACCGGGATCGGCGGCGTCACCAGCGGCATGACCTACACGACCTTATATGGCCGCTTTCAAACTGCTGGCCATCCCGAGTATGTGTGGTATGTCTTGGCCGGCCACGTGGTCGTTGGCATGCTGGCGATCTTCCTGTTCACACGGATCGCAGGTGAATTCCACGAGCGCAAGGAGTAAGTAGAGACGCAACAACTTGTATCTTCGCTACTGGTATTTTGGAGGATCACGCAATGAACGGCAGATCAGCAAAATCATGGTGGCTTGCAACAAGTTTGGCTCCGATCGCGACGCTGCTCTTTCTTGCCGGAGGCGCGAGCGGCAAAGACCAGGAATCTCCGAATCCCGCTCTCTCGAAGCCGGCGCCCGCCCCGGATGCCACGGACGGCAAGGTCAGGATCATCTGCTTCGGCGCCCACCCGGACGACTGCGAGTTCAGCGCCGGGGGTGCTGCGGCCATGTGGGCGGCTCGCGGTCATCACGTCAAGTTCGTCTCCTGCACCAATGGGGACATCGGCCACTGGGGCATGGCGGGCGGGCCGCTGGCCCAGCGCCGCACCGCCGAAGTCAAGCGATGCGCCGAGATCTTCGGCATCGAGACGGAAGTGCTCGACATCCACGACGGCGAACTGATGCCGACCCTGGAGAATCGCAAGACCGTCGTCCGCCTGATCCGCCAGTGGCGGGCGGACATCGTGATGTGCCATCGGCCCAACGACTACCATCCCGACCATCGCAACGTCGGGCTGCTCGTCCAGGACGCCGGCTACATGGCCACCGTGCCGTTCTTCTGCCCGGACATACCCTACCTGAAACGCAACCCCGTGTTCCTGTACTACCAGGACGGATTCCGAAAGCCCAACCCATTCTCGCCGGACATCGTGGTCGGCATCGACGAGGTCATCGGCAAGAAGCTGGATGCGGCGCTGGCCCTGGCGTCACAGACACTCGAAGGCGGTTGCGACGGCTCGGAGAATTCGTACCCGAGCGATCCGGAGAAACGCAAGGCCCGCGAGCAGCAGGTCCGCCGCAACTTCGACGGCTCGTTCGCCGGGACCGCCAACCAGTTCCGCAAGCAGCTCGCCGACTGGTACGGCCCGGAACAGGCCGGCAAGATCCGCTATGCGGAAGCCTTCGAGATCTGCGAGTACGGCCGCCAGCCCAACAAAAAGGGGATTCAGGAGCTGTTTCCATTCTTTCCGAATCCGTAGGGCGATTCGCCCCGCGTTTCCAGTCTGCCAGCAAGTGCGCATTAAAGCCGCACAAAGATGCAGAATTCTTCTGTGCGTGTTCAGCGTCGATCTTGGGTGGCATCGTCAAGGCCGCAGGCCTTGGCGATGGTTATGCCGTATCCCGGAAGACCATCGCCAAGCTTCGCTTGACGCTGCCACCCAGGCGTACTCAACGCCCTATTGGGTACTTTTATTGTCGTCTTTTGCTTCGATGCCGGTGCGAGCGTGTTCGATGGCCCTGCTGTTGGGGCCGGGTTTGCTGAGGTAGTCTTGCGATGAGGTCAATCGCCGGGGCCAGGTCGAGCTGTCCGGCGGCCGGGTAGACATCAACGATCCGTACGCGCATGGTCTGACCCAGGCGCAGAATCGCCCTCGTATGGCGACCAATGAGACATTGGCTCTGCTCGTCGAATTGCCAATGGTCCGGTCCCAGGGCCTCGCGCCGGATCAGCCCTTCCACGCCGTACTCGGGCACATACACGGCGGCCCCGAATCCGGTCAGACTTACGACGACTCCGTCCAATTCTTGGCCCGTAAATCCCTTCAACAGATGAAGGACGAAGATCGTCTTGAGCTCCTGCACGGCATCTTCCGCGGCCTGCTCGGTTTCCGAGATATGCTCTCCGATATTCGCGAGATCGGAAAAGGAATATTGCCGACGGGCGTAGTCCACTCTGCCGGTCAGATATCCATGGAGCACCCGATGCACCGTGAGGTCCGCGTAGCGGCGGATGGGACTTGTGAAATGACAGTACTTGCGTGCGGCCAGAGCGTAGTGGCCGACGCTTTCAGGGCCGTAGGCCGCTCGCTCCAAGCTGCGAAGGACGAGGATGTTCACGGGCAGCGCCGCCCGCATGTCACGGACCTGGTCCAGCAGCTTCTGCAAATCCGCGCGCTGGGGCTGGCGTGAGAGCGTCACCCCAAGCAGCCGAAGGGTCTGCGAGAGCCGGCGCAGGGCGGCGGAATCAGGCTCGGGATGGATACGCCGCATGAAAGGAATACAGTAGCGGTCGAGCAGAGTCGCCACCGCGACATTGGCCTCGACCATGAACATCTCGATGATCGTGTGCGGATAGCTGGCATCCTCGGGCTGGACGCCGACGACCTGCCCGGACCCATCCATCACGACTTCGCTGGCGAACGTCTGCAGTTGCAGCATGCCCGCCCGGCGTCGGCGGTCCTCGATCCGACGGGCCAATTCGTCCATCTCGTGCAGCAGGGCCACAACATCTGCCGACAGGCTACAGGGGTCTCCCTTCAACACCCGGTCGGCCTGCTGGTACGTCAGCCGGGCCCGGGACTTGATCATCGTATTGGCAAAGCGGGTTGCCTGGACGCGACCGTCTTTGTCATAGGTCAGGTATACGCTCTTGGTGTATCGCGGCTGGCCCGGCTGAAGCGAACAAACCCCGTTGCTCAGCATCTCCGGCAGCATCGCAAGCGTCCTGCCCGGCAGGTAAACGCTGTTGCCGCGCTGACGCGCGCAGCGGTCCAGGGCGAAACCGGCCGCGACAAAATGGCTGACATCCGCGATATGCACTCCGAGGACTGACCGCCCCTGTTCATCGGTGGTGAGGCTGATGGCGTCGTCAAAGTCCTTGGCGTCCGGCGGATCAATCGTGATGATCAGGGCTCCGGTGATATCCTCGCGGCCGCGAGTGTCCCTTGGATCGAAATTCTCCCTCGCGTTGCTGGCCTCGACCAGGCTGCTCGGGTCGAACTCCTCCTGCAAGCTATGGCGATGGATGATCGCGGAGATCTCCGTATCGAACCGGCCCGGCCGGCCGAGGACTTCCGTAATCACCCCCCGTGCCGGCTGGGAACGAGTGGGATAGACACGAATCCTCACCGCCACCTTATCCCCGTGGCGGACCTTTCGTATGTCAACGCCTTCCGCTTCGATCGGCCGGAAGAAGTCCCCGCCATCCGGCTGGACCAGCCAAAGGTTCTGTTCCTGCCGCAGTACGCCGACCACGGTTGTATGGGCTCGCTCCAGGACTCTGACGATCTCCCCGGTGTGCCGGTCCTGGTCCTTCTTTCGCGTGATTCTCGCGACGACGCGGTCCCCTGTCATCGCATTACCGGTGGCATTGGCCGGGATGAACAGATCGCCGTCCATGATGGTCTGCTGGGGCGTGATGAACCCGTACCCGCGGGCATTGGCCCGGAAGGTCCCCGTGACCTCGTTGGAAACCTCCGGCAGCTTGACCAGATTGCCCGCCCCGACGATCACGGCCCCCTCCGCGCAGAGCGAATCCATCGCCTCCCGAAAGGCGGCTCTCAACTCCCCGCGAATGCCCAGTTCCTGTTCCAGGTGAACGAGCTTGCGCGGCGAACTATCCTTCTGCAGCAGATGCAGAATATGACTCTTCAAAATCTCGTGCATCGACGCATCATATCATTCGACATAGCTGCTTGTAAGGTCCAAATCCGGCCGCTCCACGACCGAGCGCCGCCAGCCCACGCCACCAAATTGGCTTTGTTTCGCACGCCCGGCCCTCAGCCACTCCGTGTGCCCGGCAGGACAGATTGGCTTTGTTTCACAAAGTACGCCCGGCGAATTGGCTTTGTTTATACGACCCGGCCCCCGTAGGGGCGGGTTTCAAACCCGCCCTCATACTTGCCGGCACAACACGAGCCTGACAGACAAATTGGCTTTGTTTCGCACGATCGGGTCCGGGCGAATTGGGTTTGTTTTGCATGATGCACTCCTGCCCCCGGCCGGGAGACACCGGAAATTGGGTTTGTTTTCCACAGGTCGCCCATGCCAGGGTCCGTGAAGCTCTGGCATTGCGCTGGCTGGCGAGGATCGGCGATTCACCGGTCATGGACAGGCCCTCCGAAATGACCATGTTCCCACCCGCTATTCAGTTGTCTTGATATCATACATATTACCATATTGTCTGTCAAGTGAAATCAGCCGGTATAGGGATTTCTTTCTATGCCGCTAAACCCTTGGAGTCTCTAACACAATGAACATATGGCAAGGCTGCCCACATGTCATTCCCGCGAAGGCGGGAATCCAGCCACCCATCGAATGATCCTGGATCCCCGCCTGCGCGGGGGTGACGTGGAAAGGCTCATTCCGTTAGAGCCTCTTACCCTTCATGGGTTTACGCAGGATTCGCACGGTTCACCCCTCCTCCGCAACCAGGATTGACGCACGCAGAGGCGCGGAGACGCAGAGAAATGAAGGAAAGAGGTGGAGAGGATGAGAAGCCAGCGCGGGAAGTCTTACCTTCTTACGTTCTCACCTCCGCGTCCCTGCGTCTCTGCGTGAGACATGGTTTTCTGCAAAATGCCGGAAATCCTCAAAAATCCGCGTCACATCCGCCCGGCTTGTCAGACATATGGAAAAAGATGCGAAATCTTGCCCATTGTTGCTTTACAGCCGTCCGCGAGGTACAATGAACCCAAGTTGGCAGGGAGAAAGAATGAGAAGCACAGGCACATCGCGAGATTCTCTGTGGGCGTGCGCCCAGCCGCGCAGGGTCTATCCTCCAATCATCCATCATCCTTCATCAATCATCAATCCGAGGGCCTTTACCTTGATCGAGCTGCTGGTGGTGATCGCCATCATCGCCCTGCTTATGGCGATTCTCATGCCGGCGTTGCAGCGGGTCCGCAGGCAGGCCAGGGCCGTCGCTTGCCAGGGGAACTTGCGCCAGTGGAGCATTCTGTACGCGACGTACACGATGGAAAACGACGGCTATCTGCCCGGCTGGCGCGACCACCGTTCTGCCCAATACCGGGGGTGGTGGTGGTGGGACCCCTGGGGGCTTGGCGCCAAAGTATCGCGGAAATCACCGTGGTGGTACGCGGCCGCCAACACCAAGGACATCTTGTTTTGCCCCGTGGCCGCCAAGCCGGCAAACCCGACCAGCCAGGGCGGTCCGGCGGGCGGGACCTTTCTGGCCTGGGGTTGGAGCGATCCGGTGCCCAGTCAATGGTCTGATGGCCACGGCAGCTATGGCGTGAACGACTGGACTCACTGGTGGTCAGTGGATGATCCCCACCATCGCAACTTCGGCTGGTCGACCGCCAATGTCAGGGAGGCCGCCGCCATACCTGTACTCCTGGATTGTGCCTGGCCCTCGGGCGGATGGTATACTGGGCCAACGATGCCGCCTGCGGAGTTCGATCCAGTGCCGACGATATCGGCTCTCTGGAATCCCTTCTGCATCAACCGCCACGATGGCTGCGTCAACGGCCTCTTCCTGGATTGGTCGGTCCGCAAAGTCGGCCTCAAAGAGCTCTGGACGCTCAAGTGGCACAAGGAATGGAACACGCACGGTCCCTGGACCAAAACCGGCGGGGTCAAGCCGGAAGACTGGCCCGAATGGATGCGGCGGTTCAAGGACTATTGACTTCGTGGAGACGCAAGATTTTGCGTCTCTACAGTCTCGCATTGCCATGTGGCTTCAGTAGTGAAGGGAATGAACATGGAGAATTCAATACCGGGCTTTTTGCTGTGCCATGTTAAGCAATTTGCCTAGTCGCCAGCAAACCGAGGGCAGCGTATACCCTGTAACATGTTGACAAGGACGGTATTTGAAGGCTGGGGGGCAGGTGTTCCAAGCGTCAGGATGCGGCGTGTGAAAGGAGCAGTGGGATATGAGGCTGGTGGATGCAAGCAGCATGGTAAACGAAAGACCAACCACGGATTTTGAGCGGCCCTGCCCGGAATGCGGAGCAGTTATGGTCGAGTTCGACAGACGAATGGAGGATGGGGCGGTGTTCATCTGGTATGCGTGTACGAGGGAAGAGTGTACGGGACAGCGGCTGGCGAAAAAAGCTCCGCGCATGTGCGCTTTCTGAAGACTCCCTATCGCGTCAACGACGGCGCGGCGGGTGTTTCCCTGCTCAGAGCAACTACGGCCAGCAGGGCGAGGGCGATCCCGACGCACTCGCGGCCGGCAATCCGCTCGTGGAGCAGGAGCACCGCCAGGGGGATCGTGACTAATGAGTAGAGGCTGGTCATCGGCGTCACGATGGAGGCGCGACCGCCCGTGCCATAGGCGATGATCAAAGTGAGATTGCCCAGGCCGTAGAACAAGCCCAGCAGGAACAGCAGCGACCAGGTCGTGCCGGACAACTGCCAGAGGAAGGGCTGAAACACCGGTATCAGCACGCCTACGGGAACAAAGCCAAGCAGGAAGGCGAACGTGACCAGCTCATTGGATGCATGGCCCGTCGCCAGCTTCTGGAGGAAGCCGCTGACGCCCCAGAGGGCGATTGGGACCAGCGCCACCGCCAGCCAGGGCGAAATCCAGGCGGAGTCCTTGCCGACACTGAGAAGATAAAGGGCCGCAAGGGAAGCTCCGATGCCGCCCCATTGGACAGCGTTGAGCCGCTCCCCGAGCACCGCCATCGCCAGAATGATCGTCACCAGCGGATACAGGGAAGTGAGCGGTATCACCGCCGCGGCCTTGCCGCCAACCGCCAAAGCCTCATAGCAGGCTATATTGCCTGCGCTGCTGATGATGCCGGCGGCGAACGCCATCCAGAACCCACGCCGGAGATTCGAGCCGCTGTACGGGCGGGTTTCAAACCCGCCCCTACACCAAATCCGAGATTTGAAATCCGAAATTCGGAATTTCCGGGCGGCCAGCACGATCAGCACGGGCAGCAAGCCAAGCGTGGACAGGCACTGAACCTGCCAGGGCGATAATGCCACAGACAGCGGCTTGGAGACCACGCCCCAGCCGCCCCAGAAAAGCATGGTGACAAGGCTGTAGAAGAACCAGCGGGGCATGAATCTTTACTCCGTTCTCGTTCGATCGTGGATACGGTGAGCGGCGGTCGCCGGGCCTGCCTGCTCGAATACCGGCGGTGTGAACGTGCTCTCGATGAGCCGGGTCTGTCCATCGCGGCCGGATGCCTGCGCCCGGAGCATGATCTCCAGCACGTGATAGGCATGCTCCGGCGTCACGATGGGCGCGGTCCGGCTGTGGATGCACTCGACCAGGTGGCGCAGGCCATCCGTCCACGGCCATTCGGGATGCGTCTCCTTGAAGTACTGCCAGCAGCCCGCCGCGTTTTGCCAGATCTCGTAGCCGTCCGGGTCCCAGTCGTCGCCACGCAGATAGATGGTCCCCTCGGTGCCAAAGAGTTCCAGGCCCGGGCCGCGATACTGTTGGATCGTGAAGCCGGTCATCAAGGTCGCGAAGCACGAGCCTCCGAAATCGAGCAGGACCTGCGCATTGTCCTCCGCCTCCACGCGAACCGACTGCCCGTTGATGGAGCGCTGCGGCACGGCCACGCCGGTCATCGCTGTTACCCGCCGGACCGGGCCCAGCCAGCCGGTGAGCGTGGTCAGGTTGTACACGCCCAGGTCGAAGAGCGCCCCCCCGCCGGCCTTGTAGAACCAGTCCGTCCAGTCGGGTCCAGCCCAGCCGTAACGGCCCCGCGCGCTGACCACCCGCCCGATATCGCCGCGAGCGAGCCTGCCGGCGATGGTCTGGAAGGTGGGACTGAGAATCGTAGACGGCGCACATACGAGGTACTTGCCGCTCGCTCGCGCCAGGGCAATCAGCTCTCTGCCTTCCTCCAGATTGGTCGCCAGCGGCTTCTCGACCAGGACGTGCTTGCCGGCTTGCAGGGCTGCCGTGGCCATTGATGCGTGAGTGAGCATGGGCGTGAGAATGACGACCGCATCGACATCGTCGCGCCGGAGCATCTGCTCATAATCGCCGTAGAAAGCGCGAACGCCCAGCCGACTGGCAAGGTCGCGGTGCTTCTCACGGCCGCACAATGCAACCAACTCAGCCAATCCCTGCCGGTGAAGCTGCTCTATCGCGGGCCGATAGGCCCCGAGCACATTGCCGCAGCCGACGATGCCGATTCGCACTGGAGAAACGTCGTGTGTCATAAGGGGTGCATTGGAGCATTTTCACATTGCCCGTGCAAGGCGAAAAATGTAGGCTTGTGCCAGACGCACACGACAGGATTGTGACAGGGTAAGTGTCGGGTTCCTGGGTGGCAGCGTCAAGCGCAGCTTGGCGATGGCCCCCTCGGGATGCGGTGCAACCATCGCCAAGGCCTGCGGCCTTGACGCTGCCACCCGCCGCCGACGGTTTGCTGCTGCAAAGGGTCATAGATGCGAATGCACGCTTCGACAAACTCATTCTCGCTCTTTCTGGCCGGGTTGTCTGTATTCATCTTCGATGGCTGTGGAGGACTCGGGCGAAGAGCGGCGGCGCCCCCTGATGGACATTACCTCGCCGCCGAGGATGACATTCTGGCCGCCGTTGGGCAGGCGGATGACGACAGGGGATTTCTGCCGTTGTTCTCGCAAGAAGCCCTCAAGCACTGGCGTCAATGCGGGCCCGGCCGCTTCGTCGTAGAGGATGGCGTCGCCACGGGCGAAGGCGGCATGGGATTGTGGTGGTATTCCGCCCGACAGTTCGACAACTTCGTCCTTCGCGGCGAATTCGTGCAGGAGCAGGAGATCGCCGACTCGGGCGTGTTCCTTCGCTTCCCCGATCCCGGCAATGACCCGTGGAACGCCGTGCACAAGGGCCACGAAATGGAGATCGGCGATCCGGAGCCCAACGATCCGACCTGGCGCACAGGATCGATTTATCCCTTCTGTGCGTCCAGCAAGGCGAACACCAGGTCCGTCGGGCAGTGGAGCCGGTATGAGATCGTCTGCACCGGCCACGTCTACACGGTCCGGATCAATGGCGAAGAGGTGCTCCGCTGGACCGACCCGAACCAGCGCACACTCCGGGGCTACGTCGGCCTGCAGAACTATCCGGATGACAAGACCGTGCGGCACCGAGATTTGCGAATCAAGCCGCTGCCGTAGGTCGTGGCGAGGGCATCCTGCCCTTGCGTAGCACGGCCATCTTGGCCGTGTCATAAAGGCACAAGGGCGAGACGCCCTCGCCACGGGGCCGACCCGCTGCCCTGATACCGTCAGATAGAAAATCGAAGCAACCTTTGGTGGAGAAAGATCATGCGAGAGAAAATGACAGCGAACATTGGCGATCAGAGATTGCAGGTTGATGAGTCGGGCCGGGTATCCCGAATTGGCCGGCGGAGTCTTTTGAAAGGAGTGTTGGCGGCCGGATCGGCACTGGCTGGCGTGCCGGCGTGGCTGGCGGCCGCTGAGGCGCAGGTCCCCGCGGGCAAGAAACTCCGCGTCGGCTACATCGGCTGCGGCAGCGTCTCGCATGCTTATCTGCCCGGGCTGGCGGAGGCCGATTTCATCGAGATGGTCAGCGCCTGTGACATCATCCCGGAGCGGGCGCAAAAGGCCGCGGAGCAGCACAAGATTCCCAACGTCTTCCCCAACATCGACGCGATGCTCGGCGGGCCGAAGTTCGACCTGCTGGTCAATACGACCTCCATGCCCTCGCACGGTCCGGTGAACAAGAAGGCCCTGGAGGCCGGCTGCAACGTCTGGAGCGAAAAGCCGATGGCGCTGGAGGTCAAGGATGCGCACGAGTTGCTCGACCTGGCGAAGAAGAAGGGCGTACAAATCTGGGCGGCTCCCACCTGTGTCACCAGCCCGCAATTTCGGTTCATGTCGGACATGATCCAGAGCGGCAAGATCGGCCGGGCCACGACCGGGCACGGAACGTATGGCCACGAGGGGCCGACCTGGTCCGCGTGGTTCTACGAGAAAGGCGGCGGCAGCCTCTATGACCTGGGCGTCTATAACGTCACCACGCTGACGGGCCTGCTCGGCCCGGTGAAGGAGGTCGTGGGCATGACCGCCGTGATGAACAAGACCCGCAAGGTGGACGACAAGGGCGAGGTGACCGTCACAGCCGATGAGAACACGATGCTCATCATGCACCACGGCAACGGCGTGTTCTCCCACGTGCAGACCGGCTTCGTCTATTTCGAGGCGGAGCGCGCCCCCAGCCGCGAGCGACAGCTTTACACCGTGGACATCATGGGCACGGAGGGCTCGCTGCACATGCAGGGCTGGGACTGGTCCCCCGCCGCTGTCGACGTGGCGACCCGAGGTCACTCCATCCTGCAGCCGCAGTGCCGGGACAAATGGCCGTACGAGTGGGTGGGCGGGGCCCGCTATGTGGCGAGCTGCCTGCTGACGGGACAGAAGAGCCTGATCGCCGCCGAGCACGGCCTGCACGTGCTCGAAGTGATGAACGCCTGCCACGAGTCGCAGGCGACGGGCCGGCGGATCGCCGTCGAGTCCACCTTCAAGTGGCCGATCTTCGGCTGAGATACATAGGAACCACCCTGGTCAAGGTGGGCATAGGCTGTTTTGCATTCCAGACGTATGATGGGTGGCAGCGGCAAGCGCAGCTTGCCGATGGCTCATGAGATATGCGTCAACACCATCGGCAAGCTCCGAAGACTCCGCTTGCCGCTGCCACCCATGTTTCTCACCTTGACAAGGGTGGATACGCAGGAACACCAATGCTCTCAAGCACACGTGAAGAAGTCGCGAGGTGAATGATGAAACTGTGGATCGGATCGGTCAAGTCCTTGCTCTTGGCAGTAATCCTGGTGTCGGTGGACGTGGTCACCCCCCTGCTGCGTGCGGAGTCGAGTTCTGTGACAATTCAGGCGGCGAAACCCGCGCAGGCAGACGAGACTCCGGGGCCGCGGCCGTATGAGATGGTCCGCGCCGGCCGCAAGCCGCCGCATGTCCCCCCGATCAATTTCGACTCGCTCGAAGGCTGGCAGGTCGAATGCGCGGAAGGGGCTGTCGCAGAACTCCTCGGCTCGCAGAGGCAGCGCGTTTGGGAATCCGCTGTCGCACGGCTCGTCTATCGCGGCACATCGGAAAAGAGCACGATCACGCTGCGCCCGCCCGCGCAGGTCCCCATCCCCGACGCCGCATCGGCGACGACCCTCTGGGTCTACGGCAACAACTGGTCGTGGGCGCCGGAGCCGGGGACGCCCCGCGTTGCCGTCTCGCTTCTGATCCTGGACAAGGACAACTCCGCCCACACGCTTCCTCTCACACAAGTCGCGTGGAAGGAGTGGTGGCTCATCCACAAGGTCCTGCCGAAAGATCTGCTCGGAAAAGGTCCGCTTCGCTTCGCGGGCCTGCGCGTTTCGGGCGGCGCCAACAAGGAGGATCGGGAGCTGTTCTTCGAGGACCTGGTTTTCTTCAAAGAGGATGCTGCCCCGCTGAGGTTTGAGGCCAGGCCCAAGTGGGGTATTGACCCGTTCCCGGGCCAATCGCACGGCGCGAATACCGGGTCGGGCCGGTTGCCCTTTCCCACCCGCGAGGAGACTATCCTGCCTGAGAACCAGGCGGTGACCTTCAGCACGAAATTGGAGCAGGCGGGCGAGGCATGGCGATTCACGTACCAGGCCGCCCCACAGTTGCAGTACGATTTGAAGCCGGGCGAGAGGTTCTGGGGTCCCGTGCTCGTCACGCTGAACGGAGTTCAAGTGGCCAAGGTGATGGTGGATGCAGGGCTGAAATTCGTCGCCCAGCCCATCGACACGCGGCTAATCGAAGTGCAATCCGGCGGCGATGGACTCAAAGCGTCGTGGGAGATGAAAGTGAACGGCACCGCCGTTGTCGTCCGATCTGTCGCACGTCTCTGGCAGAAGAGCCTGGTGGTGGACTGCTTCTGTTCCGGCGGATTGGCCACGGAGCTTTCCTACGGGCACATCGCGGATGTTGAGAATCCGGAATTGCTCCTGCTGCCCTACCTGAACTACGGCGGTCATCACCTCAACGTGCTGATGTCGAAAGGCAAGGTCCCGTGCTTCGCTTCGGTCTGGATGGACTGGTATCGTTCGAATGCCTCCGAGCCCTACGCGGTTGATAAGATCGATGCAGGCAAGGTTCACCTGAACGGTGGCGTGAGGTACCTCCCGAAAACGGACGGACAGCGCAACGACGTTTTTGAGCGGTTCTTCGTGACGTTCTCGCCGGTATTCGAGGAGACGCTGCCGACGATTGCGAACCCTCCCGCCAAGCGCGGACGCGAAGCCGCCACGCGTCTGTGGCAGGAAAGCTGGGGCCCTGAGAATTATGATCGCGAGCACGAGCGCTCGAAGAAACTGCGCGCCTATGGCATCGAGATGCTGACCCAGTGCAACCACGAAATCACGTGGCGCGACGGCGGCGAGAGTTTCACGTTCCGCGAGTCAGCGGCGCCGGGCAAAGGCGGCGACGAGGCCCTCAAGCGGTACGTGGCAGCCCAGCGGTCGCTCGGCTGGCGGTCGGGCCTCTATACGAATTACACCGATTTTGCGCCGGTCAATGCATACTGGGACACCGATCGCGTGATGCGCCGGCCCGACGGCAACCTGGTCACCGCTTGGGCCCGATGCTACTCGCCCAAGGCGCTGTTTGCCGTCGAGATGGACCGCAAGCTCGCCCCGCTCGTCCAGAGCAAGTTCGGCACGAACGCGGCGTACACCGACGTGCACACCGCTGTCAGCCCGTGGGAGCGAACGGACTTCGATGCGCGTGTGCCCGGCGCCGGCACATTCGCGGCGACGTTCTACGCCTACGGCGAGCTGCTGCTGCACGACCAGGACGTTTACGACGGCCACTGCTGGTCCGAGGGCAACCACCAGTGGCTGTACGCCGGCCTGTGCGCGGGCAATTACGGCCTGACGTACAGCGGACTGCGGCTCTGGGAGTATCCGTACCTGCCGCATTTCGATCTGCTCAAGATGCACCCGCTGAGCGTCGATATCGGTGTGCCGTGGACGAGCCAATTCTTCAACGGCAAAGAGGGCTGGCAAAAGCCCGAGAACATCGTAACGAGCATCGACCAGTTCCTGGCGGCGACGATCGCATACGGCCACATCGGCTGGCTGGTCGAAGAGGCGCACGGCATGCGCCAGACCTGCCGGTCGTATTACATGCTCCAGCCGCTTCAGAGCCGCTACGCGATGCTCAAGCCCCTGGACATCCGCTACGGCACAGACCGCGGCCTCGTCAGCTCCTCCGAGGCCATTCTCAGCGGTGACTGGCGAAAGTCGAGACTGTACATCCACTATCCGAGCGACCTGCGCATCTGGGTCAATGGCAATGCGAGCGAGTCATGGACGGTGACTCACGAAGGGTTCGTGAACGACCTGCCGCCATTCGGCTGGCTTGCCATCGGCGCCGACGGCTTCTACGAGTGTTCGGAATCGCTCTATGGGAAACGATATGATCGTGTACGCTCGGCGGAATGCATCTTCCTCGACGGCCGGGGCGCGTGGCGGGGTTTCGACGGCATCGGCACCTCCGGAAGCGTTGCCGTGCGGCGCGGAAAGGAGGGCAAGGGCCTTTCGGTCACAATAGTAGAGGCCGTGGACCGGCTCGCGATCGCAAAGCCCACAGATACATCAGGCCCTGAAGACGTGCGAACAGTTATCGGCACTGTTGCGCAGGCGACGGCACTCACTGCACGAGCAGTGGATGAAAACGAAAAAGACCTCGGCGACGTGACCATCCGGCGCACCGCATTCGGATGGGAGATTCAGCCGCCGACGTCTACAGTCCGGCTGGACATCGCCGTCAGGTAGACTCAGGTTTTGCCGTCTGAGGATTCCACCTGGTCCGGCAGGGTAAACAGCAGCGTGCCGAAGCCGGGATGGTCCGCCCCAAAGGCCGCGCCCTCCGGCCGGATCTTCTCGGCGGCCTGCTTCGTGTACGGCGCCGGAACGGCCTTGCGCTTCTCGTAGTGGTTCCAGACCATCTCGTAGATCGGTCGCAGGCGGCCGCGACCCTGCGTCGAAATGACCTGAGCGTAGTATTTGCCGGTCGTATCGCGATAGGGTACGAATGGGACATCGTGGCCGAGGTTGTATTTGGCCGTGTATTCGAAGCCCCTCAAGAGGCGGTTGTCGGCCGCGCCGTACATGTCCAGGCCCTGATTCCAGCCGATCTGACAGGCCTCGGCCAGATGGGCCAGTCCTAACTGTGCGTGCTGCTGGTCGCGGCCGCTCTCCTGGCACTGCCCCTCCTCGTTGATGACGTAATGCGTCAGCGAGCCGTTGCCCGATCCGTTGTGGAAATAGTCCACCGCGCGGTCGAAGATCGCCTTGTCATCGAGGAACACGCCAATGGCCATCATCGTCTTGATACAGCCTGTCCCCCAGTTGCCGTTGGCAAAGGGCGCGAAGTCCTTGATCACAGGATAGAAGACCTCTCTCAGCACGGCCCCGAATCGCTCGACCTGGGCAGGGGCCCATCCATCGTACGAATACCGAATGATCTCCGCGGCGTTGACGTACTTGAACCCGTACAGGGACGCGGCCAGCTCTTTGTCATGCCCGGTGATCTGCTTGAGCGAGCCGGACCAGGCGTTGAGGATTTCGACGACCTTCCTGGCATGGGCGGCGTCGCCCGTGATCGCCCACATCAAGGCGTTCTGATAGGCGGCGTTGCCATCCTCGGCCAGCTCCGTGTTATGGAGGTGCTCCCCCGTTCCTCTCGACACCTTCTCGAACGGACCTCGCAAACGCCAATCCGCCTGTGACTGGCGATGGGCCTTGAGCACATCAAACCCGCTTGTCCACGGCTCGATGTCCCGCCGGACCATCTGCTTCATGCGATCCAGGTCGGCTTGAGTGTGCAGGATGCCCGGATGCCGGAAGGCCGCCGGTACCGCCACAAATTGACCAATCCCGAGGACAAGGGATACTGCCAGCATCTGCATTGTGCGTTTCCTCGATTTACAGGGCGACTGATAGAAAGATCACCCAGGGACATTGCTTTACCCGAGGTTCTCCATTATAATGTGGCAGAGAGGCCAAAGATCCAACAACAAATTCGGCCCGCAACCGGCCGGGACTGTCCTGTTCACGGCCTTTGAAGGAGAAGGTGAAATGAAAACGCTGCTGATCTGCTCACTCGCATCTCTATCGATCTGCCAGGCAGCCGTGGCCGACTGCATTTTGTCCAGCGGCAGCAATGACTCGGGCACAAATGGCGGTCAATCCATCATCCGGTATACGGATGACTTCCAGATCGTCTGGGAGAGGTCGCCGGCCAAAGGAACTGCCGAGACCCAGGCTTTTGCCCTGGAAATCAGCCCCCTCAACGGCGACGTCTACACCAGCCAGATTGCCAACCCGCAACTGAGCAAGCACCTCAGCTATGCGGACGGTGCGTTCATCGGGCGTGCCGTGCCTGCCGGCGGCCAGGCGGACGGCATGGGCAAGTACACAGCACCCAGCGAGGCGCTCCAGGACATTCAATTCGGGTACGACTACAACAAGGACGGCGTCGCGGACCTGTGGGTCTGCAGGAGGGACACGTTCGAGGTGTACGACGGGACCACATTGAACAGGACCGGCGACACCGGCATGGCGGACCTGCTGACCTCACTCAAGATCGCCGATGGCGGCGGCAGTTCCGGCGTCCAGGATGGGACAGGCGGGTTCGGAATCGCCTTTGGGCCCGATGTCTCAGGGGATGGCGTTGGCGAGTTGTTTGCGGCCGCCGGCGTCAATGCCTCCACGGGCTCGCGGATCAACGTGTGGAACCCGGTGACGATGGCGAAGGTGGCCACCTATCCGGCGGATGGGACGAGGGACAACTGCCTCATCATCCTCGGCCCCGACGTCAATGGCGACGGCCAACAGGACTTGTGGGTGTCGGACCCGCGCAACCATCGCATTCGTGCGTACAACTACGCGACCGGGGCGGTCGTCGCCGACAGCATCGGCCTGGTAAGAGCCGACGCCCCCGGCACCAGCGTCACCCTGCGATTCCCGACGGACATCGACTACGGCCCGGACGGCGATTTGCTGGTGACCACCCGGTTCTCCACGTCGCTCGACCCGCAGTGGACAGGGCCTTCCGACACCGCCGGCGGTAACCTGCTACGCATAAAGTGGGACGCCGCGTCGCGCAGGGGGCTTGTAACACTGCTTTTCGAGTACTCCAGAAGGCTGGACAGCGTCGCATACATCGCGCCCAAGCGAATGAGCGCGGTCGATCCCTACCCGGCCCCTGGAGCGACGGATGTGCCTCGTGATGTGATCCTCGGCTGGACGCCGGCACAGACGGCGGAGAAGCACGACGTGTACTTCGGGACCAGTTCCGACAGCGTCGATGCCGCCGGCAGAAGCAATCCGCTGGATGTACTGCTCAGCCAGGGACAGACCGCCAACACGTTCGAGCCAGGCGACCTCGCCTTCGGCGAGACTTATTACTGGCGGGTGGATGAAGTCAACGCGCCGCCCGACACGACGATCTCCAAAGGAGATGTATGGAGTTTCACGGTCGAGCCTAGTCTCTATCCAGTTATGAATATCCTGGCTACGGCTTCGATTCCCGACGTCGAAGGGGCCTCGCCGCAAAACACCGTCAACGGCTCCGGGCTCGATGCCGCCGGTCAGCACTCCAATACCGCCAACCAGATGTGGCTCGGTGACAATAGCGCCGGCGGACCGGTCTGGATCGCGTATGAATTCGACAGAGTCTACAAGCTGCAGGAAATGTGGGTCTGGAACTACAACACCGCGCTGGAGCTGTTCGTCCACTTCGGCATCAAGGAGGCCACGATTGAATACTCGACGGATGGCGCGAGCTGGACACAGTCAGGTTCGGGGCACCAGTTCGCCCAAGGGCCTGGGACAGG
>Ga0214473_10001858_pt1 | contig 26927 bp, 26 predicted proteins | sample RVTome_7_FD_203509 | JGI IMG/M metagenome (GOLD analysis project Ga0214473, IMG submission 203509) | Soil microbial communities from uranium-contaminated site in the Upper Colorado River Basin, Wyoming, United States - RVT98D197 | ecosystem: Environmental > Terrestrial > Soil > Contaminated >...
GCGGCCCGAAAGCACACAATATGGTGTCTCCATGGTAGTGCGCTTCGAGCCGCAGCTCGACGCGCAGGATGGTCCGATCGGGGCCGACGATCTGCCGAAGGATCGGCTCGGCGCGCGCGTCGGTGCGGAATCCGTAGACGCGCCGCCATGGGGGGATGGCGAGCGCGGGGACGAAGCGCTGGCGCTCGACGCGGCCGTGGGTGAGGAGCATGAGGTCGCCGGCGGGGAAGAAATCGGCCTCGCCCTCGAAGCGGTAGGCTGGGTTGATCTCGAAGCAGGGGACCCCGGCCGCCTCGAGGACGCGGCGGTAGTGCGGCTTCTCGCCGGCGCGGCTCGGGAGCAGGTTCGCGAGGAAGAAGCGGCGCGAGGCGAGGGGCTGCTCCGCGTCGACGTCCTGCATGAAGCCGGCATTCGCGGGGTAGACGAGGCCGGGCTGCGCGGGGTCGGGGGGAACCACGAGCACGCGGAGTCCCAGGTCGCGCAGCTGGTCGCGCAGGCGCTGCCACTGCTCGCTCGCAAGCAACCGGTCGACCGTCCGGCGCATTCCCCAGCGCGTGCGCGTGTGGGGGTTGGCGCCGCCCTTCACGCTGAAGTGCGCCGGGTCTCCCATCAAGACCACGCGTCGCCACGTCGCCGCCCCTCCTACGGCATGGGCTTCGCGGGCTTCGTCCGGTCGAAGCCGGCTCGAGTCGCTCGCACGGCGTTCCGCGTCCACCAGGGAGAGGACGATAGCGATCTCGTGCAGGGCGCGTTGCGAGCGATCTCTCGAGTGGGCTGGGCGTCCAGACGGCTCGCGCCGAGGCTCGTCGTGACGGGGGATGCCCGTGGCGCCCGGCGCTCCCCGCCTTGTCGACAGAGGCGCGCCGTCCTAGCCTCGCCCCGTGGTGCGCCGTGAACGACTCGTCGGAGCGGAGCTCGAGAGCTACCTCTGCACGATCAGCGCAGCGCTCGTGCGCGACCTCGAGCCGGAGCGGATCGTGCTCTTCGGCTCCTTCGCGCGCGGCGACCAGAACCGCGCGAGCGACCTCGACCTGGTCGTCATCGCCGCGACGCCGCTGCCCTTCTGCGAGCGGATCGGTCGGGTGCTCGAGAGCGCGTATGGGGCGTCGACGCGCCTCCCCGTGGAGGTGCTCGTCTACACTCCCGAGGAATGGAGCCGGATGGCCGCTCGCGGGAGCTCGTTTGTGGCCCTGGTACGCAAGGAGGGACGGGTCCTCTATGACCGCGAGTCGCAACCTGAGCGAGGCGCAGCGCTGGCTGAAGCAGGCGTTGCATGATCGCGACGCCGCTCGCTTGAACCGGGATCACGGCTTCCACGAGCATGCGTGCTTCCTGTCCCAGCAGAGCGCGGAGAAGGCCCTCAAGGCCTTCCTCTACGCGCGTGGGCAGGGCCCCGTGCTCGGGCACTCCACGCTGGTGCTGGCGCAGGAGGCGGCCGCCCTCGAGGCCGATTTCTCGACGCTCCTGGATCGCTGCCGTCGGCTCGACCAGCTCTACATTCCGACGCGCTATCCCAACGGTCTCCCCGACGGTATTCCGCACGAGTTCTATGACCGGGGTCTCTCCGAGCAGGCCCTCGCCGATCTGGAAGCCGTGATCGCCTGCGCGCAACGCCTGCTGCGGGCCTAGGATGCTCTCGCCCCGGCGTCGAGGCCGCGCACGACCGGGGCATTAGGGCCGCGGCAGCCCGGGCGGCAGCTTCGCGGGGTCGAGGCCGCCCTCGCTCTCGAGGTGGGCCTGGTGGAAGGTGCAGTAGATGGTGGAGAAGATGCCGGCCGGGCGGTCATTGCCGCTGCGGCGCAGGCCGCCGAAGGGGAGCCGGCCGCTCGCGCCGATGGTGCCGCGGTTCCAGTTTAGCAGGCCGGTCGCGACGCGGCCCACGCAGTGCTCCCACTTCGCGCGGTCGCGCGTGAAGACGGAGGCGACGAGGCCGTAGTCCGAGTCGTTCGCGGCGGCGATCGCGTGGTCGAGGTCGTCGATCGCGTAGAGCGCGGCCTCGGGCCCGAAGATCTCCTCGCGCTGGGCCGCGTGGCGCTGGGCGGTGTCGGAGTAGCGCACGAGCCCCGGCCCGACGAAGGGCGGGGGAAGCACGGGCAGGGCCGCGAGGATCCGCTCGCCACCGGCCTCGGCGGCGAGCGCGCGCCAGCGCGCGAGCGACTCGGCGGCCCGCGTCGAGACGAGCGGGCCCATGAAGACGTCGTCCAGCAGCGGCGGGCCCGCCCGCACGCCGAGCAGGACGCGGACGAGCTGCTCCGTGAAGGGGTCGACGAGCGAGCGGTGGACGAAGAGGCGCCGCGCGCACGAGCAGCGCTGGCCGGTGGTGGCGCAGATCGAGAGGGCGGTCTCGGCGACCGCGAGCTCGAGGTCGGCGTCGCCGAGCACGAGCACGGGATTGCTCCCGCCGAGCTCGAGCGCCAGGATCTTTCCGGGCTGGCCCTGCGTCGCCTCGGAGAGCGCGCGGCCCACCGCCCAGGAGCCCGTGAAGAGGACACCGTCCACGTCCGCGTGGACCGCGAGTGCGCGCCCGGTTTCGGGTCCTCCATGGACGATCTCGAGCAGGCCCGCGGGAAGACCCGCACGGCCCCACAGCGCGCCCATCCACTCGGCCACGGCCGGCGTCTGGTCGCTGGGCTTCAACACCACGGCGTTGCCCGTCGCGAGCGCCGGAACGATGTGGCCGTTCGGGAGGTGCGCCGGGAAGTTGAAGGGGCCGAGCACGGCGAGCACTCCGCGCGGGTGCACGCTCGTGCGCGCGCCAGACCCGGCGTCGAGCGGGGCCACGAAGCGCATTCCGTCCTCGAGCGTCGCGTCGACCTTCGCCGCGAGGAGGGCGGCCTCGCCGCGCGCATCCCACAGGGCCTTGCCCATCTCGCGCGCGACGAGCGTCGCGAGCTCTTCCGCGTTCTCCTGCGCTAGGTTGCGGAAGCGGCGCAGCACGCGGGCGCGGGCCTCGAGGCCGGCGTCCCGCCAGGCAGGGAACGCGCGCCGCGCGCGCGCGACGGCGGCGTCGACGGCCGCCGCGTCGGCCACCGGGAAGCGGCCGATCTCGTCGCTCGGATCGGACGGGGAGACGCTGCGCAGGATCTCGCTCACGGGAGCGGCGTCACGCTCACCTGGTCGCCCGCCGAGACGCCGAGGACCTCGCGCGAGGCCTTCGAGACGAGCGGCGCGCCGACCGCGTCGAGCGGCACCACGGTCGAGCGGAAGCCGAGGCGGCCCTCGGCCGCGAGCAGCGCGAGCTTCGGATGTGCGGGGATCTCGCGCTCCTGCACGAGGCCCGGAAGCACCAGCCGGCGGCGGTCGCGCACGCTGGCGATCGCCTCGCGCGCGGCGCCCACGTAGGGCCCGCCGTCGAAGGGATCGACCTGCGCGAGCTCGTGGAAGCCCACTTTTTCCAGGATGCGCAGCGCGGCCTTCGCCGTCTCGTTCGGGTGGCCGATCACGGCCTGCACGTTCTCGGGGAAGAGCGTCGCGTACACGGGATCGCGCGGGAAGAGGTCGGCGATGAACTGCTTGCTGCGCGCCGAGAGGTGATCGGCCTCGCGGTAGGAGAGCCCCGTAAACTTCGCGCCGAACGCGTCCCAGAGCAGGTTCCGCCCCGGCGACTCGAAGGGCGAGAGCATCTCGGCGATCACCTCGCGCTCGAACCGGTTCGGGTGCATCGAGATGTACGCGAAGCGCACCACCGAGAGGGCCTTCCCGGCCTTCTCGGGGTGACGGCGGTACTCGAGATCGAGGATCAGGCCGCCGATCTCCGTCGGGCCGTCCTCGGTCGAGTGAAGCTGGAGCTTCGTGTGCACGAAGCGCTTGCCGAGCTCGACGCTGCGTCGCTCCTCGGTGGTGACGGCGAGCCAGAAGTACGGCATCCCGGGGCGCCCGTGCTTCGCAATGATGGTCGAGGTGCCGACGCAGCGGCGCGCGGTGGTGTCCTCGAGCGCGAAGACGTAGATGCCCTCGCGCCAGTCCGCGATGCGGCCACCGAAGGAGCGCTGCGAACGGTCGATGCGCTCGGCCAGGAACTCTCGGTCGCTCGGTAGGTTCATCGAGTCGAGCTGCGACGCGAGCAGGACGAGCGCGTCGAGGTCGGCCGGCTCGATGGGCCGCAGGATCAACACGCGATCCCCCGCTCCCCGGCGACGCTGCGCAGCGTCTCCTCGAGGATCGCGAAGCCCGCGCCGAGCTCCTCGTCGGTCGTGTTCACCGGGAGGAGCAGGCGCAGGCGGCTCGGGCGCTCACCGGCGCCGAAGAGCATCAGCCCGCGCTCGAAGGCCACCGCGATCGTGCGCCGGATGGCGTCGGGAGAGCCGTCGAACACCGTGAGCGCGTGCATGGCTCCGATTCCGCTGTGCTCGCCCACGAGGCCGGGCAGACGCCGGCGCAGCGCGCCGACGCGGCGGGCGACGCGCCGGCCGAGGCGCGCGACGCCGCCCTCGGGCCCGAGCCAGCCCTCGGACTCGAGCTTCTCGATGCTTCGCGCCCCCACCGCCATCCCGACCGTGGCCCCGGCGTAGGTTCCCGCGACGAGCCCCGGCCGCGGATTGTAGTCCTTCGTGAAGAGCACCGCGCTGCCCTGGAGGACCTTCCCGACGGTGACGACGTCCACGTGCTCCTCGAGCCCGAGCGTGCGGAACGCGAAGAGCTCGCCCGTGCGCGCGAAGGTCTGCACCTCGTCCACCCACACCGCGATGCCTGCCTCGCGGCAGCGGAGCATCAGCGCCTCGAAGAACTCGCGCGGCGCCAGGTGGATCCCGCCCTCGCCCTGCACGAGCTCGAAGAGCATCGCGGCCACGCGGCCCGGGTGGCGCACGAGGTGCGCGTCGAGGGCCGCCTTGCTCTTCGCCGTGGCGTCGCGGTCGCGCGGATCGTGGAAGGGAACGTGGAGCGCCATGCCGCGCGTGGGCAGGCCCTCGCGGAAGCCGGGCTTGTCGGTGAGCTCGGCCATCGCGAGCGTGCGTCCCGCGAAACCGCGCTCGAAGACCATGATGCGGTCAGCGGGCGAGTGCTTCTGGAGCACGAGCTTCAGCGCGTTCTCGTTCGCCATCGCGCCGGAGACGGAGAGCCACGCGTGCGCGAGGCGCGGCCCCGCGTGGCGCAGCAGCGCGCGCAGGAGGCGCAGGTACTCGGGCCCCGGCGCGAGGTGGCCCTGGAAGACGGTGTCCCGCGCGGCCGCGACGACCGCCGTCTCGAGCAGGTCCGGTTCGCCGTGGCCGAAGCCGTAGATCCCGATGCCGCCGATGAAGTCGAGCTTCACGGAGCCGTCGGCGAGGCGCACCCGGGCGCCGCAGCCCCCGCCGGCGAGGAGCGCCGGGTAGGTGAGCGGGCGCCCGCGCAGACGCTCGACCTCGCGCACCGCGCGGGCGTAGCCCGCGGGGGAGAGCGCGCAGACGGCCTCCGTTTCGGCCACCGCTGCGATCAGGGCTCGCGCCGCCTCGCGCACGCGCGGGGTCGCGGGGGAATCGATCGGGCTCTTGCGCGGCCGCGCCATCTCTCTTCTCTTCGGCGCTCCGATCCTCGTTCTCAAGTTACCAAAGGCGCGTGACGACGGGGGATTGCGGGCCGTCGCTGCGCACGCGGCGGCGCCCGGTGCAGGGCTCGGGTAGGGCGGCCACGCCGGCGCGGGCGGGTCGCTATCCTTGCTGGCTTGATGGGGGAGAGTCGAAGGCGATGGTGGTGACGGCGCGGGCTCGGGCGAAGGCGGTCCGCGGAAAGGTGAGGCAGGCCCTCGGTCGCAGGGCCGCGCGCGTCGGGCTGCCCCAGCTCTTCCTGGTGCGGCCGCCCCGACGGCCGGCTGCCGCCCCGCCGCTCGCGCGCGAGATCTCCGTCGCCACCTACAACGTCCACCGCTGGACGGGCCACAACGGCCGCGGCCGGCCGGACCCGGCGCGTGCCTGCTTCGTGATCTCGGAGCTAGAGGCCGACGTGATCGCGCTCCAGGAGGTACTGCGCCCCTTCGGCGGCGAGGACCCGCTCGAAGCGCTCGCGGATCGCCTGGGTCTTCACGTCGCCTTCGCGGCGACGCGCACGCATCGCCTGGGCGAGCTCGGCAACGCCATCCTCTCGCGCGGGCCGATCAGCGGCGTCTTCGTGCTCGACCTCTCGTACTCGCGGATCGAGCGGCGGCTCGCGATGGCGGCACAACTCCCCTACGCCGGCGGTGTCCTCGACATCGTGGCGACCCACCTCGCGCTCGGCGACCGCACCCGCCACCGTCAGGTGCGCTCGCTCCTCGATCACCCGCGCCTCCAGGGAGCGCCGACGCTGCTGCTCGGGGACCTGAATGCGTGGCGCCGCTGCAAGGCGACGCGCGCACTCGAGGACGAGCTCGCCTTCCACGGCAAGCCGTGGCCGCCCTCGTTCCCGGCGGCGCGGCCCGTGCTGGCACTCGACCGCATCTACAGCCGTGGCATCCGGATCCTCGGCGTCGGCACCCACGCGAGCGCAGCCGCGCGGCGCGCCTCGGATCACCTGCCCGTGGTGGCGCGCGTCGAGCTCCCGCTCGCGCTCCCCGATCCCGCTGCGAGCAAGTAGGCCGACTGGAGGTCGGCCTACGTAGATTGCACCGCGTCGCCGCTGGCGGTACAAGGGTCTCGATGCGCGGCACCCTGATCCTGCTGCTGGCGGTCTCCGCGTCTCTCGGCTGCGCGACGATCGAGGGGGCGCGGCTCTATCACAGCGGGACGCGGGCGCTCGAGCGCGGCGACGTGTCGCGCGCGATCGCCGATCTCGAGGGCGCCGCGGCGCGGGTTCCACACGACGCCGAGGTCCACAATCGCCTCGGCGTGGCCTACGCGGCCGCGGGGCGGCGCGACGAGGCGATCCGCGAGTTCGAGAGCGCCGTGGCACTCGACTGCGATCACGCGGTGGCGGCGCGCAACCTGCGCCGCGCGCAGGACGAGGCGGGAGAAACGCGATGAGCCGAGACGACGACCGCCCCGGGTTCCTCGATCGCGACAAGAAGTCGTTCAGCGAGCGCGACCGCCAGCGCCGCGAGAAGCGCGGCCCGGAGGAGCGCCGGGCGCCCAGCCCGGCTCAGCAGGCGCGCGTCGCGTCGGCGAAGAAGCAGTATCTCGAGCAGATCGGGTCGCTCTTCGCGAAGGGGAAGGGCGGCGCGGAGGGCGATCGGCTGGCCCAGGCGGTGCGCGCCGCGCGCGGGACGCCCGGGCTCGCCGCCGCGTGCCGCGCCTATCGCGATGTTGTCGGTGCGCCGTCCGACGCGGCGCTCGTCGCTTGCTTCCTCGACTCGGGCGAGGCCGACGTCGTGCTCTTCGGGCTCGAAGCCGTGCGCGCCGAGCGCGCCGCAGGGTCGCTCCAGGCCACGCCGGGGCTGCGCACGCAGCTGCGCATGCTCGCCCAGGACTCCGACGACGAGGTGGCGTCCGCCGCCGAGGAGCTCCTCGACGGGATCTAGGAGAGCTCCCGAGAGCTTGGTTGATACGGCTTCGTGCGTCGATTACCGTCGAGCCGTGTCGCACGAAGTCGAACGACGCACGCTCGCTCGTTTCCTCGAGGAGCACAGCCTCAAGCAGACGAAGCAGCGCGAGGCGATCCTCGACGTGTTCCTGCACGCCCGGGGCCACGTGACGAGCGAGGCGATCTACGCCGCGGTCCGTGACCAGTATCCGAACATCGGCTACACGACGGTCTACCGCACGATGAAGCTCCTCTGCGAGGCGGGGCTCGCGCACGAGCGGCACTTCGACGACGGCATCACGCGCTACGAGATCGAGCACGAGCACCACGACCACCTGGTCTGCGTGAAGTGCGGCAAGATCATCGAGTTCGAGTGCGCGATGATCGAGGGGGCGCAGGACGAGATCGCTGCGCGCTACGGCTTCCGGGTGCTGCGCCACCGGCACGAGCTCTACGGGCACTGCCGCGAATGCCGGGAGGACCGCCGGGGCTCGCGCTAGCAAGCGAAGCCCGGAGCCCGAGCGCGAGCGAAGAGCGAGCGCGAGGCCCGGGTAAGGCAAGGGGCGCGGCCTCGCTCCGACCACCCCGGAGCCCTGATTTCCCCAGGGGGGGGGCACCCCGGGAATCCCTTGACTCGCTCGGAGCCCGCGCGTACCCTCGCGGCCGAAATGAAAACGGTTTTCAATTTCATCGCCGGCGCCGCCGACCCCTCCGGTCTCCCGGGGGTGGCCTGATGCCGGGGGAGCGCCCCGTGCGCGATCCCGCTGGACCCTGCGGCGGCGACTGCCGCTGCGCCTGCGGGAGCCTCCTCGCGCGGGTCGTCGACGGCGCGGTGGAGCTCAAGTGCCGGCGCTGCAAGCGCACGCACCGGGTGCCCCTCGCGGCGAACCCCTTGCCGGCGCGCCGGGCGCGCGCGCTCCCGCTCGGAGAGGCGGGTTGAGCCGGCAGATCACACGGAACCTGCGGCCAGAGGCCCCGAGCCCCGAGCCCCACCCCCTCGCGACGTCGCTCGCGGGGAATGGGAGACGGGCAAGGTGGCAAATCGCTTCGGATGGCTGATCGGATCCGGATGGCTGATCGCGGCGCTCACCCTGATCCCGGCGGGGCCTGCCGCAGCGCAGGAGACGACGCCGGACCGCGACACGGCCCTCAGTCAGGAGGACCGCATCGCCGAGCTCGAGCGCACGGTCGAGACGCTTGCCGAGGAGCTCGCCCGCACGCGTGCCGAGGCCGCGGTGCCGGAGGACGCCGCGTCGCTCACGAGTCAATGGGGCTACGGCCCCGCCGCCTCCAAGGTCTACGAGCGCGACCGCGGGCTCTCGATCGGCGGCTACGCCGAGGGCTTCTACACGAACACCGTCTCGGATCAGGGCCACGGCACGAGCAAGACGCTCGACCGCAGCGACCTGCTCCGCGCCGTGCTCTATACCGGCTATCGCTTCAACGAGAACATCGTCTTCAACTCGGAGATCGAGTTCGAGCACGCGACCACCTCCTCGACGCGCAGCTCGAGCGGAGGCTCGGTCTCGGTCGAGTTCGCGGCGCTCGACTTCTTCTGGCGGCCGGAGCTGAACTTCCGCAGCGGGCTCGTGCTCCTGCCGGTGGGCTTCCTGAACCGGGTGCACGAGCCTCCCTTCTACTTCGGCGTGAACCGCCCCGACGTGGAGCGCACGCTCATCCCGAGCACCTGGCGCGAGAACGGGGCAGGGATCTTCGGAAAGCTCGGCGAGACGATCGACTACACGATCTACGCCGTGAACGGCATGACCGCGCTCGGCTTCAACACGAGCGGGATCCGCGACGGCCGGCAGAGCGGCAACCGCGCGCTCGCCGAGGACCTCGCCTTCGTGGGCCGCATCGACTGGACCCCGATGCCCGAGCTGCTCTTCGGCGCGTCGATCTACGCCGGCAACTCGGGCCAGGACCAGCGCATCTCGCTCGTCGGAGGCGGAACGACGCGGCTGCCGTCGACGCCGACGGTGCTCTGGGAAGTGCACGGGCAGTACGAGTCGCACGGGCTGCACCTGCGCAGCCTCTTCACGATGACGCACGTCGGCGATGCGGGAAGCCTCACCGGCGATCTCCAGCGGGCCAAGTCGAATCCACTGAGCGGCGCCGTCGCGAGCGGGATGCTCGGCGGCTACGGGGAGGCCGCCTATGACATCCTCCCGCTCTTCTTCCCCGGCACCGAGCGCTATCTGGCGCCCTTCTACCGCTTCGAGTGGTACGACACCCAGTGGAACATGCCGTCCGGCTTCGGCGCCGACCGGAGCAAGGAGATCATGGTCCACACGGTGGGGCTGCAGTTCGAGCCGATCCCGAACGTGGTGCTCAAGGCGGACTACCGCAACCGCAGCGCGGAGAAGGGCCAGATCGCGGATGAGGTCAACCTGGGCTTCGGCCTCGCGTTCTAGGGCCCTGGCCGGATGCCTCGTGCTCCTCGTCGCGCAGACCGGCGCGGCGACCGCGAGAGCGAAGGTCTTCCACAGCCAGAAGGAGGCGATCGCGCTCGCCTTCCCCGACGCCGAGCGGATCGAGACCGAGACCTTCGTGCTGACCGCGGAGCAGGCAAAGCGGGTCGAGGCGATCGCGAAGGCGCCGGTCGAGACGAAGCTCGTGCGGATCTGGCGCGGCTTGCGGGGCGAGGAGGTCCAGGGCTACGCGCTGATCGACGTCCACACCGTGCGGACCCATCCCGAGGCCTTCATGGTGGTGCTCTCGCCGGAGGGGAGCGTGCGGTCGGTGCGCATCCTGGCCTTCCACGAGCCGCTCGACTACCTGCCGTCGGAGCGCTGGTACCAGCAGTTCGACGGCCGGTCGCTGGGCGACGCGCTCCGCGTCGGCGGAGACGTCCACGGCATCGTCGGGGCCACGTTGTCGGCGCAGGCCACCGCCCAGGGCGTGCGCCGCGCCCTCGCCCTCTACCGGGTGCTGATCGGGAAGGAGCCGTAGCCAGATGAACTTCGCTCGCACGCTCTGCAGGGGCCTGCCTTCGCTCGCCTTCGGCTCGCTGCGCGCTTCGCTTGCACTCGCTGCGCGCAGGCCGACGCCTGCGTCGGCCTGCTAACGTGCGCTTCGTCGTCACCGGGGAGTGGTCCCGCAACCGCCTGCTCCAGGCGATCGTCGTCCTGTACTCCGTCTACGTCGCCGCGCTGTGGACGACGAATGCGCTGCTCTATTTCGCCAAGATGGGGCTCACGACCACCTCGGTCGTGGAGTACTACCTGGGCTCCGAGGAGCGCTTCCTCTCACCGCGCAGCTACCAGGGGCTCCTCGAGGTCTCGCACTTCCATCTCTTCGCGATGGGCATGCTGCTCCTCGTGCTGACGCACCTCGCGCTCTTCGTGCCGGTCTCCTCTCGGGCGAAGGCGGCGCTCGTGGTGGTCCCCTTCGTCGCGGCCATCCTCGACGAGGGCGCGGGCTGGCTCGTTCGCTTCGTCTCCCCGGGGTTCGCGGCGCTCAAGATCGCGGGCTTCCTGCTGCTCCAGGGGAGCCTCGCGGCTCTCGTCGGCGTCTCGCTCTGGGCCGTCTTCGCCGGGAAGCAGGGCGACACCTACGCCGGGGACGACGCCTGGGACGGCAACGAGCCGTGAGCAGGGCCGGAGCCGTCGTCTGCGCGCTCGTCGCGCTCGCCTGCGCCTCGCCCACGCCGGATCCGCCCGCCACCGCGAGCGACGGTCGCCAGGCGATGGGGACGGTGCTCGAGATCACGCTCGTAGGCCCCGCCGCCGGCGCGCTCCCGGACACGCTCGCCCGCCTCTTCGCCGAGGCGGAGCGCCTCGACGCGCTCCTCACCAGCTGGGACTCCGCGAGCGACGTGAGCCGGCTCAACGCCTCGGCGGGGCGGGGCCCGCGCAGCGTGGCCCCCGAGGTGGCGGACCTGCTCGGGCGCTCGCGGGAGCTGACAAAGCTCACGCGCGGCTCCTTCGACGTGACGGTCGGGCCGCTCGTGGCGCTCTGGAGCGAGGCGGGCGTGCGCGGGGAGCTGCCCTCCCGCGCCGCAGTGGCGGAGGCGCTGGGGAGGGTCGGGGGCGAGCGCATCCTCGTGGGCGAGGACGGACGCGTGGCGCTGCCCGAGGGAGCGGCCGTGAACCTCGGCGGTGTCGCCAAGGGCTATGCGCTCGATCGCATGCTCCCGCTGCTCCACCGGGCGGGTGTCGAGGCCGCGCTGCTCTCCTTCGGGCAGAGCAGCACCTGGGCGCTCGGCGCCCCGCCGGGTGCTTCGGGCTGGCGCCTGCTGGCCCGCGCGCCGGACGGAGGCTTCGCCGGCGTGCTGACGCTGCGCGATCGCGCCCTCTCCGTGTCGGGGAGCTTCGGGAGCTTCGCCGAGATCGCGGGGCGCCGCTTCGGGCACGTGCTCGACCCCCGCAGCGGCGAGCCGCTCGAGGAGGAACGCGAGGCGCTGGTCGTCGCGCCCGACGCGACGCTCGCGGAGGCGCTCAGCAAGGCCGTGCTCGTGCTCGGCGCGCGCAAGGGGCTCGCTCTCGTGGCTGCGCAGCCGGGCTGCGAGGCGCTCCTCCTGGACGCGCGCGGCCGCGCGGAGCGCACCCCGGGCTGGGACGCTGCCGTGGCCTGGGAGCCCCTCGCGCCCGAAGCGTAGGCGGGTCGCGCTTCCACGCGCGCGGCTGCCGGCGAGTCGCGTGCGGCCTGCTCGCGTCCTCAAGGCCTCTCTCGGCGCGGCCGATCTCCGGGGACGTGGCGCGCGAGCACAGCTGTCCCATCTGCAACGCCGACTTCCCGCTGCGCGGCGACGAGCGCCCCGGCGAGGAGGTCTACTGCAGCTACTGCGGCGCGCCCTGCCGCCTCACCGCCGCCGCCACCGAAGACGCCTGCGAGGTGGAGGAAGATTTCTAGAGGCCCGGGTAGGCCTGCGCAGCAAGGCCGTGCAGCGGCCGCGCAGCGAGCCGCAGGCGAGCGAAGCCCGGAGCCCGACCGCGAGCGATCAACGAGCGGGAGGCCCGGGTAGGAACGGGATCAGGCGGTCGCGGACGTCGCGCAAGAGCGGCGCGCGGGCGTCCTTTTCCGAGAGCACCGGCTCCGCGATCGGCCACGGCACGGCGAGCTCGGGGTCGTTCCAGCGCACGCCGAAGTCCGCCTTCGGGTCGTAGACCTCGGTGCACTTGTACTCCACCTGCGCGACCTCGGAGAGCACGCAGAAGCCGTGGATCACGCCGGGCGGAACGTAGATCTGCCTGAAGTTCTCCGCCGAGAGCACGGCGAAGGCGTGCTTCCCGAAGCGCGGCGAGCCGATCCGGACGTCGACCGCCACGTCCCAGATCTCCCCCTCGATCACGCGCACGAGCTTGCCCTGCGGGTGCGGCGACTGCCCGTGCAGACCGCGCAGCGTGCCGCGCCGCGAGAAGGAGTGGTTGTCCTGCACGAAGGGCAGCGCGATCCCGTTCTCGCGGTAGCGGGGCTCGTGGTAGGCCTCGAGAAAGAACCCGCGCGCGTCGCGATGCACCGTCGGCTCGACGACGATCACCCCCGGAAGCTCGGTCGCGACGAAGCGCATGCCGCTAGCGCTCCTCCCCGGCGAGCTCCTGCAGGTACTCGCCGTAGGCGGAGTTCTTCATCGCCCGCCCGAGGCGCCGCAGGCCCTCGCAGTCGATCCAGCCCTTGTGGAAGGCGATCTCTTCGAGGCACGCGATCTTGAGCCCCTGACGCTCCTGCACCGTCTCGACGAAGTTCTGCGCCTGGAGCAGCGACTCGTGCGTGCCCGTGTCGAGCCACGCGATGCCGCGCCCGAGCAGCTCGACGCGCAGCTCTCCGGCGCGCAGGTAGGCCAGGTTCACGTCGGTGATCTCGAGCTCGCCGCGCGCCGAGGGGCGCAGGCTCGCTGCGATGTCGAGCACATGGTGATCGTAGAAGTAGATGCCGGTCACGGCGTAGTGCGACCGCGGCCTGGCCGGCTTCTCCTCGATCGAGAGCACCCGGCCGTCCGCCGCGAACTCGACCACGCCGTAGCGCTGCGGGTCGCGCACCCAGGTTCCGAAGACGGTGGCACCCGAGGTCCGCGAGGCCGCGCGCTCGAGGAGCGCCGGGAAGCCGTGCCCGTAGAAGACGTTGTCGCCGAGGGCCAGACAGACGTCGCCCTGGCCCACGAAGTCGCGTCCGATCAGGAAGGCCTGCGCGAGGCCCTCGGGTCGCGGCTGCACGGCGTAGCCGATCTCGATCCCGAAGGCGCTCCCATCGCCGAGCAGCCGCTCGTAGGCGCCGATGTCCTCCGGCGTCGAGATCAAGAGGATCTCGCGGATCCCCGCGAGCATCAGGCTCGACAGCGGGTAGTAGACCATCGGCTTGTCGTAGATCGGCAGGAGCTGCTTGCTCACGCCCTTCGTGATCGGATGCAGGCGCGTCCCCGAGCCGCCGGCCAGCAGGATTCCCTTCACCGCGGAGCCTTCACGGCAGGAAGCCGGCCGTCTGCTCGAGCTTGCGCGGCAGGTACTCCTCGATCACGTAGTTGAGGCCCCATTTCGCGAGCGCCTGCTGCTCCGCGCGCACGCCCATCTTGAGCAGCTGGTCCATCGCCTTCTGCCACGGCTGGTGGGCCTTGAAGAAGGGGTCGTTCTTCAGCGCATCGCGCGCTCGCTTGATGTCCACGTCCACCAGCGGGTGCGTCGGGAGCTGGTAGTCGAGGATGTCCTGGGGCGTCACGCCGAGGTAGCGCGCCTGCGGAACGCAGAAGAACTGCGACAGATGGGCCGCATTGCCGGAGCCGACCTTGAGCGTGCGGTAGATGTTGGAGATGCCGTAGGGGTCGCAGTCCACGAAGGCGTAGACGGGGAGCTTGCATTCGTCGGAGAGCTTGCGGATGAAGCGGCGCGTCGCCCGCGTCGGCACGCCGGCCAGCGAGACCAGGATGCAGCTCGCCGTCTGCCAGTACTTGTGGCTCTGGAGGCGCTGGAAGACGCCGCCCGTCTCAATCGCGAGGATGAACTTGGCGTCGGTCTCGAAGGAGAGCTGCTCCACGGAGGAAGGGATCGAGTAGGCGCCCGAGCCGAAGCGGGTGCAGTCGATGCGCTCGATCACGCCCGTCTCGCGGTCCGGATCGAGGACGACGAGGCGCCCGGCCACCGCGCCGCCGTGCTCGTCGGGGATGAAGCGCAGCTGCTCGCGCGAGAGACCCTGGACCGAGAAGAGCGCCTCGATGTCGTCCATCACCGAGTCGGACTCGGTCTGCTCGTCGAAGCGCGCCTCCTCCCAGTTCTTGCTCTGGTAGTAGGCGTCTCGCTTGGTGGCGAAGTCGTTCGTCTCGATGAGCTCCTTCGAGAGGCCCATCATGCGCAGCGTCTGGGCGAAGCTCTTCACGGTGTTCACCGTGAGCGTGCGGACCTTCTTCTGCTTCCCCATCTCGAAGTAGCCGGTCTTCTGCGAGTAGGAGACGTTGCGCAGCGAGCGCACGGGGAAGGCGAGGTCCGGCTTCTTGTGGCCGCGGATCTCGCCGTGCACGGTGCTCGCCGTCTTGCGGATCAGGTCGACCGTGAGGGTGTCGAGCTTCTGGTTGCGCCGCTTGACCTCGACGTCTATCTGCTTTTCTCCGCTCGGCTTCGCCTCGCTGCGCGCTCCGCTTGCGCCTCGCTGCGCGGCGGCTTCTCCGCCTTGCTTCGGGGCCTTGCTCCGCGGGGGCCCCGCCGCCGAACCCTTCGCCTTCTTGCGTGCCGCCACGCTCACATGCTCCGGCTGCGCTCGAGGACGTCGGTGAGGCTCGCCACCACGCGGCCGCGCTCGCCGTCGTCGAAGCCAAGGATCTGTTGCAGGCCGATCGCGACCTGCGGGATGTACTTCTCGATGTAGGCGCGCTTCTTCGCCTCGTCGGCCTCGCGCCGCCGTTTCCGGATCCACAGCCCCACCTGGCGGCCGCACTCCTGGAGCCCGAGCCGGATCTCCTTCACGATCTCGGGGTAGTGGGCGATCGCCTCCTTGCTCTCGCTGGTGAAGGGCACCCAGACGCTCGCGATGTGCACCATGAGGATCATCGGGCCGAGCGGCAGCGCCCCGCGCGGCTGCTGGAGCTGGTAGGCCTTCCAGTCGGTGGCCGTGACCGCCTTTGTGATGGCGCAGGCCCCCTGCTGGTACTGGAGCGGAACGCGGTTCGCGTAGCGGTAGAGCGTGATCGGCTCCTCGGCGGGAAGGCTCCCGCCGTAGGCGAGGCCCACCTCGACGAGGAAGGGATTTCCGCGGTAGACGGTCGGCCGCCGCGAGATGGCCGCATGGAAGTCGGCCTGCACCTCCGACTTGAGCGCGCGCAGGATCAGATCGTATCCGATCGGCGCGATGCAGTCCGTGGGCGGCGCCATGATCTTCGTCGCCTGGATCGCGGCGTGGATCTTCTCGGCCTCCTCGCGCGTGATCTCGCTCGGGCGCCGGCTCGAGGCGACGCGGGCCTTCTTGCAGATCTCGTCGGACGTGCGCGCGGAGACGCGACTGAAGTCCGCCTGGAGGCAGCCGCGGAGGTTGCGCGCGGTCGTGTCGCGGAACATCTGCATCAGCACGCCGAGCTCGACCCCGTAGGGGTGGGGCATGATCTCGGCCGTCTCCGGCGGGAGCTCGTCGGTGACGCGCGGGAAGACGTGCTCGGCGCCGTGCTCCTCGGCCTTTGGCGGGACGAAGGTGATCTGCGCGTGGGGGTTCGCGAGCGAAATCTGCCGGATGTAGGCGTCGACCGAGTGCTGCCCGCCGCGGTACGCGCCCTCGAGCTCGATCTCGACGCGCGTGCCGTGCGGGCGGTCCCAGGCCACGACCTCGTCCTGCTTCACCTTCGGCTCGTTGCGCTTCGTGTCGATCACGAGCTCGAGGTGGTGGGCCTCGCGCCCGCCCTGGGTGCGCGTCGTGATCACGATGGGCTTGCCCGTGGTGAGCAGTCCGTACATGCCGGCGGCGCTGATCCCGATTCCCTGCTGGCCGCGGCTCTGGCGCAGCCGGTGGAACTTCGAGCCGTAGAGCAGGCTCCCGAAGATCTTGGGTACCTGGGAGCGCACGATCCCCGGCCCATTGTCCTCGATCGCGACCTGGAAACGCGTCTCGGCGAGCTGGCGGATCTCGACGCGCACCTCGGGCAGGATCCCCGCCTCCTCGCAGGCGTCGAGCGAGTTGTCGACGCCCTCCTTCACGGTGGTGAGCAGCGCCTTCGACGGGTTGTCGAAGCCGAGCAGGTGGCGGTTCTTCGCGAAGAACTCCGAGACGGAGATGTCGCGCTGCTGCTTCGCGAGCTCGGCCGCGGTCCGGCCGCGTCGCGCCTCGCCGGCGCGCGGAGGCTTCCGCGAGGAGCGCGGGGCCGCCCCCCGCGCCGCCGCGAAAGCGAACCTCTCCTGTTCGCCCATGGTCGATTTCCCCCCGGCGGTGGACGATGGCCGCGCAGCGATCGGGGCGCAAGCCGCAGGAATCCCCGCGGGGGTCAGGTGCTCGTCAGATCCGTGGGAAATGGGTCGTCAGCGAAGGTCGTCGGTCGGCCGGCCGCGGAAGTTCCCGCACAGGCGCACGCGGCCCGTGTCGAGCAGGTGCAGCACGGTGCCCACGACCTCCTGGTCGTCGTCCGTAGCCTCGCAGATTGCGGTGACCAGCTCGAGAAGGGTCGCCGCTCGGGCCTCGCCGGGGCGGCAGGACGTGAAACGAAGAGCGGCGCTCATGCTCTCTCCCCCTATGAAGTTCTTTCTCAAGCATAAAGCATGCCAACTCGAAGGGCTTCCTCGCCAGCTCGGGCAACCTCGGAATTTCAATCGGTTGTGATCCCGATCCCCCTCTTGCGGCGGCGGGATACCCCTGGTGGGTGACGGTTTTCGAACGCGAGGTGTCCATTTTCGAACGCATTGCCCCCCTTGGACGCCGCAGCGCGCAATCCGCTTCGCAACCGCGGGGGCTGTCATTCCCCGCGGGTGATCCGATCGCGGTAGCCGAGCGCCTCGGCCACCGCTTCGCCGCCGGTCCGCGCGTCGCCCGCGAGATCCGCGATCGTTCGCGCGACGCGCAGCGTGCGCCGTGCGGCGCGGGCCGAGAGGCCGAGCCTCTCGACGGCGCGGCCGAGGAGCGCGCGCGCATCCGGGGTCGCGGCGACGGCCGCGTCGAGCAGGGCGTCGGGGATCTCGGCGTTCGTGCGGTAGCGGCCGCCTGCGCGCTGCGCGGCGCGCCGCCGCGCCTCGCCGACGCGCGCCCGCACCTCGCGGCTCGCGGGTGCGGTCGCCGGCGCGTCGAGCTCGCTCCACGCGACCGGCTGCATCTCGACCTGGAGGTCGAAGCGGTCGAGGAGCGGGCCCGAGATGCGTCGCGCATAGCGCGCGATCGCGGCGTCGTCGCAGCGGCAGTCGCGCGACGCGCTGCCGCGCCAGCCGCAGGGGCAGGGGTTGGCGGCGGCGACGAGCTGGAGCTGCGCGGGGAAGGTGCAGGACGTGCGTGCGCGCGCGATCACGATGCAGCGTTCCTCGAGCACCTGTCGCAGCGCCTCGAGGCAGCGGCGGTCGAACTCGGGGAGCTCGTCGAGGAAGAGCACGCCGTGATGCGCGAGCGAGATCTCGCCGGGCCGCGGCGGGCTTCCGCCGCCGAGGAGACCGGCGGGGCTCGCGGTGTGGTGCGGCGCCCGGAAGGGGCGCTGCCATACGATCGGCTCGGCCTCGGAGAGACGCCCGGCGGCCCCGTAGATGCGCGTCACCTCGAGCGCCTCGTCGAAGTCGAGCGGCGGGAGCAGGGCCGGGACGCGGCGCGCCAGCATCGTCTTGCCGCAGCCCGGCGCGCCGCGCAGCAGCAGAGCGTGCCCTCCCGCGCAGGCCACCTCGAGCGCGCGGCGCGCGAAGGCCTGCCCGCGCACGTCGCCGAGGTCCGGACCGGGAGGATCCGACGCAGGCGCCGCCGGCGGCGTTGCGAGTGGAAGCGGCTCCCCTTCGGCCAGGTGGCGAGCCACCGAGGCGAGGTCGAGCGCAGCACGCACCTCCAGACCCGGGGCGAGCGCCGCCTCGGCGGCGTTTCCGGCCGGAACCACCACGCGGGTGCATCCGGCATCGCGCAGCGCCAGGCACAGGGCGAGCGCACCGCGCACCGAGCGAACGCGGCCGTCGAGCGCGAGCTCGCCGACGAGACCGATGCCCGCGAGCCGCTCGGGAGGAATCTGCCCGGCCGCGGCGAGGACCGCGGCGGCGATCGGGAGATCGAGGCCCGGGTCGCTCTTGCGCAGATGCGCGGGAGCGAGATTCACGGTGACGCGGCGGTCGGGGAACGCGAGCCCGCTGCTCCCGATCGCAGCGCGCACGCGCGCGGCGCTCTCGCGCACGGCGGCGTCGGCGAGCCCGACGATGTCGGTGCGCGGGAGCTGGGAGCTGATGCGGACCTCGACCTCGACGACCGTGCCGTCGACACCAAAGAGCGCCGCGCCGAGAACGCGCGACACGGACGTGCTCCTGCGGGACCGGGGGAGCTTCTGGGGGCGGAGGGCCCCCCGCCGTCACGGGCGCCCGGGCCGGGGCCCGAAAGCTGAAGGCAGGGCCCCGCCTGCGGCGGAACCCTGCCTCCCACTTTTGAAAAGCCCCGCCAGGGAGGGACTTTCAATACCAGAAGTAGCCTCGCGAGCTCCGATGTGTCACGACGGTTCGATGAATCCCGGAGCGGAGGTGCGGAACGCCGCGAGCCGCCTCGCGAATGGGGTAGGATTGCACCCGCGGGGAGCAGGAGGCACATGCGCGGCGACGTCCTGAGGCGAGTGGCGCTGGCGCTGGCACTCGGCCTGACGGCGTGCGCGCCGGCGCCTCCGCCGGCCGAGCCCGTGGTGGCACCCGCACCGCCGCCCCCCCCGCAGGACTTCTCCGGCGAGCGGGCGTGGCAGCATCTGGAGGCCCTGGCCGGCCTGGGGCCGCGGGTCGCCGGCTCGGAAGGCGCGGCCCGCGCGCGCGGGTACCTCGGAGACGCGCTCCGGGGGCTCGGGCTCGAGGTGACGGAGCAGCGCGCGCGCATCGAGCCGGGCTCCCCGGAGCGCGTGCAGGAGACGGTGAACCTCCTCGCCGCGATTCCGGGCAGCTCCCGGGACCTGATCGTTCTCGTCGCGCCCTACGACTCGCCGCTCGAAGCACCGGGCTCGGCGGAGACCGACGGCGCCTCGGGCTCCGCGCTCGTGCTCGAGCTCGGCCGCGCGCTCCAGGTCCGCGGGCCCGCGTACACGATGCTGCTCGCGTTCGTCGAGGGCGACGCGCTCCCCCGAGGCGCAGGCGCGGACGGCCTGCCGCCGGGGAGCGTCGGGACGGGAGCGCTCGTGGCGGGCCTCGCCGCCGGCGAGGGCCTCGAGCGCGTGCGGCTCGCCGTCCGCTTCGACCGCGTCGCGGAGCCCGATCTGCGCGTCGCCCGCGACCTGCTCTCGAGCCGGGCCCTGCGCGAGGAGTTCTGGGCCGCAGCGCGCCGCCTCGGCCACACTGCGGTCTTCCCTCCGGACGTACCCTTCGAAGCGGTGGAGGAGGGGCAGCAAGCGTTCGTCTCCAGCGGGATGCGTCGGGCCGTCGCGATCGTCGGCTCGCGCCCCGTGTCGGGCGAAGCGTCCGCGGAGGTGGCGGGCCGAGCCGCGGACGACGGCGGGAGCGCCGCGCGCGCGAGCCTCGCCGCGGTGGGCAGCGTGAGCCTCGACGCGATCGTCGCGATCTCGCGGCGGCTCGCGAAGATCGATCGCTTCGCGCAGTCGCCGATCTCGGCCGGCCCGGGGGCCCCAGAGCCGCCCGATGCGGCGGAGACCGCCGTCGAGTCCCAGGTGGATCCGGAGGGATCCGCAGCGCCTTGATGCAAGCGATCTGCAATCGGCGTCGCTCCGCACGTCTCTCCTATACTCGCGAGGCTGCCCCAATCCCGGCACGCACGAGAGGAACCCGCCCGATGCGCGTTGCTCGGATCCTGGGTCTCTCCCTCACGCTCGCCAGCGCGCCGCACCCCTTGCGCGCGGCCGACCCCACCGCTTCCGGCGCCGAGGGCGTGCGGATCCTGGTCGCCGCGCCGAAGCCCGGCGAGCCGCTCCAGAACCGCGTGCACCAGGCGCCGATCCGCGGGAGCGCATCGGCCTCCGGGGAGCGCCCGGTCGACTTCGACGTGATGCTCGTGCTCGACGTCTCGGGATCGACGAAGGTCGCGAGCGGCGCCGACGTCGACGGGGACGGAGAGCTCGGCTTCAACCCGCAGTTCGAGCTGGTCGCACCCGGCGCCTATCCGCCCGACGTGGTCTCGACCGACCCCGACGACACGATCCTCGCGGCGGAGGTGGCGGCGGGGAGGGCGCTCCTCTCGGCGCTCGAGTCGGGCGGACGCATCCGCGTCGGGATCGTGAGCTTCTCCGGCGAGATGAATCAAACGACGGGCCAGCGCTCGCGCTTCGACCAGCAGGACGCCTGGCTCGAGGTCCCGCTGACGTCGGACCTCGCGCAGGCCCAGGCCGCGCTCGGCAGCATTCTCGCGCGCGGACCCTACGGCGGCACCAACTTCGCCGCGGGGCTCCGCCTCGCGGTCACCGAGCTCGCCGGTCTCACGGGCGCCCGCAGCCAGCCGCGGCCGGGTGCGAAGAAGGTGATCCTGTTCCTGACGGACGGCCTGCCCACCTTCCCGATCGGCTCGGGCTCGGTGTCGGATGCGGGCGACACCGAGGCGGCGCTGGGCGCCGCGCGCCTCGCGCACAAGGCCGGCGTCACCGTCAACACCTATGCGCTCGGCCCGAGCGCGCTCACGAACCCGATTGCCGCGACGGAGGTGGCCCGCATCACCCTCGGGAACTTCCTGCCCGTGCAGAACCCCGGAGACATCATCTCCTTCCTCCAGGGCGTGACCTTCGCGAACATCGAGGACGTGGTCTTCACGAACCTCACCACCCGCGAAGTGTCGACGGACGTGCGCCTCTCTCCGGACGGGAGCTTCTCGGGCTTCGTGCCCGTCAAGGAGGGACAAAACCGCGTGCGCGTCACGGCGCTGGCCTCGGATGGCTCGAGCGGGAGCGTCGAGCTCGACCTCGTCTTCGAGAGATCGGGCATGACGGAGAAGGAGCTGGCGCTCGAGCTCGACCGGATTCGCGAGCACAACAGGCAGCTGCTGATCCTCGTCGAGCAGGAGCGGATCCGACGCTTCCGGGAGCAGCAGCGCAAGGTGATCGAGTTCGAGGCCGGGGCGCCCGACCAGGAGCAGAAGGCGCCGGCCGATTGATCGGCGAGGCCCGGGTAAGACAAGCGAAGCGCGCAGCGAGGCGAAGCCGAGCGGAGGGAGCCGCCACCACTCGAGTCGTAGCGGCGTCCTAGGGCCTGTCTCCTAGAGCGGCGTCAACGACGGGTCGGAGATCTCGCGGCGAACGAGCTTCCCGTTCTCGTAGACCGACGTGACGTCGATCTTCCCGTCCCCGTTCTTGTCCTCCTCGCGGCGGGAGAGGACGGGGCGCCCCTTCTCGGCGGCGAAGGTCTCGAAGACGTCCGGGGTTCCGTTGCCGTCGCTGTCGCGCTCGACGCGTGCGACCACCTCCTCGCGCTCCACGACCTGGTAGGTGGTCCAGGCGTCGATCTTCCCGTTGCGATCGACGTCCTCGAGGCTGCGCACGCGCATCCGGTTCTCGTAGCTGACGACGAGGTCGGGCGCGCCGTCGTTGTCGGCGTCGTGCTTCTCCTCGGCCAGGGACTCGCCCTCGTAGCGGTAGAAGGCGTCCCGGATGCCGTCGCCGTCGCGGTCGATCTGCCGCTCGACCATCCGGCCGTTCGCGTAGCGCTCCCAGACGTCGACCTTCCCGTCGGAGTTTCCGTCCACGGTCCGGGAGACGATCTGGCCCTTCTCGTAGACGGTCCAGGCGTCGGGCTGCCCGTCGTAGTCGCGGTCCTGCTCCTTGCGGACGAGCTCGCCGGACTTCTCGTCGAAGTAGCGGACCTCCTCGGGCTTGCCGTCCCGGTCCGCATCGAGGCTGCGCTTGATCGCCTTGATCTCGCGCTCGTTCTCCCAGCTCTGCTTCGGGATCGTCGTCTTCGACTCGTCGAAAATCGAGAGCGGGAGGTCCCGGTCCTGAGGCGCCTCGGGGGCCGTCCGCGGGTCTGCACGCGCGGCGAGCTGCTCCGGCGTGAGCGTCCCGGAGATGGCCGCGTTGGCCGAGGCCTGCGTCTGCTCCTGGTGGTCGATCTGCTTGAGGAGCTCTTCCTGACGGTGCAGCTCCCCCGCGATCTCGTCCTCGAGCGCGTCGCCGCGGACGACCTCGCGCTCGAGCTCTTCCTCGATCTGCGCCTCGCGCTCCGCTTCGACGGGCGCTGGGTCGTAGGGGCCGCCGCCGGAGCCGCCTCCGGACATGCTGAGCGGCGAGCGCCCGGTCACCGCACCCACGATGAGCATGGTCCCAGCCCCGATCGCGGCGCCGATCGGTCCGCCCTGGGCCCCGATCACGGCCCCCATCAGCAGACCCTCGAGGGCGCCCTGCGCGCGCTGCGTCAGGGAGATCCCGCCAGTGGCCGGCGGGCCGCTACCCACCGGCGGCGTCGAGCCTGCGGACGCGGCGGCGCCTCCGGTCGCGCAGCCCGGTAGAAGGGCCGCGACCGGAAGAGCCAGTATCAGTCCGACGAGCTTCGGTCGAGCCGCCATCGACCTCTCGTGCTCCCTTGTACACCTCTACATACCACGCCAACCCCGGCGCGGACAAATCCCCTCATACGGGTCCGGTGGATCGACGCGGCGCGGCATGCGGCGGGAGCCCGCCGCTCGGCGCGCCGATCGGCCAGGGGCGATCGGCAGAGCGGCCCGCAACCCCGCATCCGCTTGACTTGCACGCCTTTCTCGCGTATCCGAGATGCATGGGCACGAGGCGCGCTGCCGCCGAGGCTCGGCCTCCGCACTCTGACGCGGTGCAGCGGGCGCGGACCAACCTGCTCCCGGATCCCCCCGACGGGCTCACGCCGGGCCCCCCTGGCGGCCGATGGTTGGGAGGCGAGGAAGGCGACCGATGGGCCTGACGCTGATCCGTAAGAGCGATCCGGAGCGCCGCAAGCGCAATCCCAAGGTCGCCGTGGTCCTCGCCGGCGGGGCCGTCTCCGGGGGGGCCTTCAAGGTCGGGGGCCTCAAGGCCCTGAACGACTTCTTCGTGGGCCGTCGGATCAACGACCTCGACCTCTACGTGGGGCTCTCGGCCGGCTCCATCCTGGCCGCCTCGCTCGCCGCCGGGATCACGCCGGACGAGATGATCAAGGTGCTGAGCGGCACGAGCCAGCGCTTCGACCAGCTGCGCCCCATCGACTTCTACAACCCCAACCTGAGGGAGTTCGCGACCCGCCCCGCGATGCTGGCCTACGACCTGCTCGCGTACCTGCCGAGCATCGCCCTCGACTTCGGGCGGGGCCTTCCCGGTCTTCCCGATGCGGCCGGCCCCGCCTTCCGCCGCTTCGCGCGAGCGCCCACGTACACGAACTTCGAGGCCCTCGCCGTGAAGCTGATCGAGCACATCGCGCCGAAGCGCGGGATCCCGGCGCTCACGCACCACTTCCCGAGCGGTTTCTTCGACAACGCGAGCCTCGAGCGCTGGCTGCGCCGGAACCTCGAGCGCATCGACACGCCGAACGAGTTCCGGGCCTTCCAACGTAAGACTCGCCGGAAGCTCTATATCTCGGCCTGCGACCTCGACACGGCGGAGCGCGTGATCTTCGGCGCCGACGAGAACTGCGAGGTCACGATCTCCCAGGCCGTGCAGGCATCTTCCGCGCTGCCGCTCTTCTACAAGCCGGCGCGTATCAACGGGATCGACTACATCGATGGCGGGGTGCGCCACACCGCGAACATCGACGTGGCCATCGAGAAGGGCGCCGACCTCATCATCTGTTACAACCCCTTCCGCCCCTTCCTGAACCGCACCGACGCCGAGGACGGCGAGACGAGCTACTTCTCGGACGGCCGCTACCTCTCGGACCGCGGGCTCTTCGTGATCATGAACCAGGTCTTCCGGACCCTGCTGCATTCGCGGCTCAAGCTCGGGATCCAGCGCTACCTCGCGGACGACCGCTTCCAGGGCGACATCGTGCTGCTCGAGCCCCGCGAGCGGGAGGCGGACTTCTTCGCGATGAACCCGCTGGCGTTCTGGAAGCGCGCCAAGGCCATCGAGCACGGCTTCGAGTCGGTGCGAATGACGGTGGAGCAGAACTTCACCCAGCTCCAGGCGGTCTTCGCGCAGTACGGGCTCGAGATGGACCGCGAAACGGCGCGTCGGCGCGCGGAGCGCGCCCGCGCTGCCCAGGGCTGGCAGGGTGGGGAAGACACTCCCGAGGAGGAGGAGCCCCGAGGGCTCCGGCTCGTGGGGCAGGAGAGCGCCTGAGCGCCGTGCTGCTTCCAGCGCGCAGACCGCCTTCCCCGCGGGGACTCCGCGCTCTGGATCGCCTCCAGAAAAACGCTTCCAGATCGGTCGGTTGAACCTTCCTGCGCCCGCCCCGCTGCGAGCGGCAGACGTGGCGAATTTCCGCCACTTCGGTAGAATCCCGTTTGCTCTTGCCCGCCTCGGCGCATTGCCGCGGGCGGCAAACGCGAACGACCGGGAATGTGCACTTTGGTCGTCCTCCATCGGGCCATCCCGGGGGTGCCGCTGCTGATGGCGGCGAACCGCGACGAGTTCCTGGCCCGTCGCTCGGAGGGTCCCGCGCTGCGGCGCACGCCCGGCGGAGTCGCGGTGGTTGCACCTCGGGACGCTCGAGGCGGTGGGACGTGGTTCGGAATCAACTCGCGCGGGCTCTTCGCGGCGTTGACGAACGTGGCCGGGGAGGAGTCGGATCCGGCGCGGCGCTCCCGGGGGCTGCTCGTCCTCGATGCGCTGGAGGCCGGGAGCGCGAAGGAGGCCGCCGATCAGGCGCAGTCCGTGGCATCCGGTGGCTACAACCCCTTCAACCTCTTCGTGGCCGACGCTCGCGAGGCCTGGGGAGTGACCTGCCGGGGCGAAGCGCGCAGCCTGCGCCTCGAGCCCGGGGCCCACGTGGTCGGCAACGCTGCGCTCGACGCGCAGCCGACCCCCAAGCTGGCGCGGCTGCGCGAGCGGGCGGAGCGGCTCGTGGGTGCGGCCCTCCCGACCGCCCTCGCGGGCCTGGCCGATCTGTGCCGCGCGCACCGGGACGGAGACCCGCTCGGGAGCGCCTGCGTGCACACGGAGAGCTACGGGACGCGCAGCTCGGCGCTGCTCGCGCTCGCCGACGGGGAGGGCGCGAGCATGTTCCGCTTCGCCGACGGCGCGCCCTGCCAGAACGAGTACGACGATTTCACCCCCCTCCTTCACGAGCTCGCGCGAGGGTCGCGGCCCGGCGAAGGGGAGAGCGTCGCGAGGAATACCAGTTGAGACGGATCGGCAGCAACATCAGGAAGCAGAACACGGATGCGAAGGCGAAGCGCATCGTGCGCAACATCATCCGCTACACGGACCTCGAGCCCCCGCGCAACGAGTATCCGAAGCGGATCGTCTCGCCCCCGCGACCCTCGAGCTGTTGCAGCGACGAGAACCGCGGGGTCGTGGGCTCGATGCGCGAGGTCGACGGCTTCAAGTTCTGTTACAAGATCTGCGGCGTCTGCGGCCACGCGGTGAGGTTCTACTTCCCGGCGGTCGAGAGCACGAGCGAGGCGGTGAAGGAGTACCGCCAGTGGAAACGCTACATGGTCCAGTGACCCCGCCGGGGTCCCGAGGATCGAGCGAGGCGGCGCCTACCGCCTCGCTCTTCGTTTTTGGGGGCATGCGCAGGCCCAGCCGCGAGGAGGCGGCGTGACGTCTTCGCTCGAGGGGGCCCTGGCCTGGCTCGCGGGGCTCCTCGACGTCGAGAAGCGGCCCGAGGTGCCGTACGCGCGGCTCGGGCTCGGTCCGATCCAGGCGCTGCTCGCGCGGCTCGGGCTCGAGACCGCGGCCCTGGCCGCCGTCCACATCGCCGGATCGAAGGGCAAGGGATCGACGGCGCTCCTCACCGAGGCGGTGCTCGGGGCGGCGGGTCTGCGCGTCGGCACCTTCACCTCGCCCCACCTCGAGCGCTGGACGGAGCGGTTCCGCATCGGGGGGCGCGAGGTCGACGGCGAGCAGCTCGCCGCCGCGGTCGAGCGCCTGCGCCCGCACGTGGATCGGCTGCGCGCGGAGGAACCCGCCGACGCCCCCACCCTCTTCGACGCGCTCACGGCCGCCGCCCTGCTGCTCTTCCACGATGCGGGCGTCGATCACGCGGTGCTCGAGGTCGGCCTCGGGGGACGCCTCGACTCGACCAACGCGGTGCGGCCGCGGGTTACCTGCATCACCACGATCGAGCTCGAGCACGCGGACCGTCTCGGTGCGACCCTCGCGGCGATCGCCGGCGAGAAGGCCGGGATCGTGAAGCCCGGCGTCCCGCTCGTGGTGGGCGAGCTCCCCGACGAGGCGCTGGCCGTCGTCCTGGCGCGGGCGCGCGAGGCGGGGGCGTCCGTCGCCCGCCTCGGCCACGAGCTCGAGGCGCGCGTGCTCGAGGAGACGCCGGAGGGGCAGCGGCTCTCGCTGCGCGACGGCGACCTCCGGGTCGAGGCGTGGCTCCCGGCGCTCGGCCCGCACCAGGCCGCGAACGCGGCGCTCGCGC
>Ga0214473_10001859_pt1 | contig 26924 bp, 23 predicted proteins | sample RVTome_7_FD_203509 | JGI IMG/M metagenome (GOLD analysis project Ga0214473, IMG submission 203509) | Soil microbial communities from uranium-contaminated site in the Upper Colorado River Basin, Wyoming, United States - RVT98D197 | ecosystem: Environmental > Terrestrial > Soil > Contaminated >...
GAGGGAGGGCGCAAAGATACTGCCCAAAAATCGATAGATGAGCTTGGCGGCCAGAAAGTCCGGGGCGATCAACCCTGGAATCGGGGCCAGCTCCACCACATCAAACCCGACCACCGTTTTTTCCCGGGCCAGATGGGCCAGGAATTGGGTTAGGGTTTTCCAGTCCAGTCCGCCCGGTTCCGGGGTACCCACCGCGGGCATGATGGCCGGGTCGAGGACATCCAGGTCGATCGTTATGTAGACCTCCGCGGAAAGGGCCCGGCCTACCCGCTCGACCCAATCCGGGGTCAAGGAGAGAGAATGCCAGGGGAAGGATTTTACCGGGGCGTCTTTCAAGTAAAGGTTTTCCTCCAGGCTTAGACTGCGCACTCCGACCTGAACCAGCGGGCCGAGTTCTGCAAGGCGACGGCCCACGCAGGCGTGGCTGAAGGGGGTCCCTTCATAGGATTCGCGGAGGTCGGAGTGAGCATCGAGCTGGAGGAAAGAAAGCCGCGGATATTTTTCTTTTAGGGCCCGTGCCGTCCCGACCGTGACGGTGTGTTCACCCCCGATCACTACGGGAAATTTATCCGCCCGAAGGACCGGCTCCACAAAAGTTTGAATCAGGCCGACCATCTCTTCGGGGCCGGAGGCCACCGCTTCTAAAGGGTCAAGGGTGTAAAATCCGATCCGGGCGGTTTCCCTTTCCAGCACTTCGTCAAAAAGTTCCATGTGGGTAGAAGCTTCCAGGATGGCCATGGGTCCGCGCCGCGCTCCCGGCAGGTAGCTGGTGGTGAGGTCATAGGGAACCGGCAGAAAGACCACCCGGGATTTTTCCCAGGAGCATTCATCCCGTGGCAGACCGCCAAAATTGAAGGGGATCGTCTGGGCCTTTTTCATCGTTTCCTATTATGGCCGATTTTTGCTTGCGATTGAAATCTTTTTTTCGACTCTTACCACTGCGATTAGAAAATACTTAAAAAAAATTTTTTCGTCAAGAAATTTAAAAGGGCCGAGTCTATTTCTTCGAGCGAAGATCGATAATACCCGGGCAAGACCCAGCAAGACCCAACAGGTGCTTGACTTTGATGCGGGGAACTGCTAATTTGCGTTTCAAAAAATAAAGTAGGAGAAAGTGATGATCCCGCGATATTCGAGAAAGGCCATGGCCGCGGTGTGGGAGCCGGAAAACCGTTTCCGTAAATGGCTGCAGATTGAGATCTTAGCCTGCGAGGCGATGGCCCAGAGGGGAGAAGTTCCCGTCAGCGCTCTGCGGATGATCAAGAAGAAAGCCGGCATTGATCGGCAGCGGATCGAGGCCATCGAAGAGGTGGTCAAGCATGATGTGATCGCCTTTTTGACTGCCCTGTCGGAACGGATTGGGTCCCCAGCCCGTTACCTGCACTTGGGCTTGACTTCCTCGGATATTTTGGACACTTCCTTCGCCATGCTCCTGGTAGAGGCGGCGGAGCTTTTGGAAGAAGGTGTACGAAATTTCCTGCGAGTCTTACGACGCCGGGCCTACGAATATCAGTTTACTCCGATGATCGGGCGTACCCACGGAATGCATGCTGAGCCGATCACCTTCGGCCTGACCCTGGCCTTGGGGTACGCGGAGATGGGACGGAACCTGAAACGTCTCGGGCGGGCGAAAGAGAATATCGCCTATGGGAAAATCTCCGGCGCCGTCGGAACCTATGCCCATCTTTCTCCCGCGGTCGAGGAATATGTGTGCAAAAAATGCGGACTAAAACCCGCGCCCATCTCCAACCAGATCATCCAGCGGGACCGCCATGCGGAATTTTTCACTGCCTTGGCCCTGGTGGCGGCCTCCGTCGAGAAGATCGCCCTGGAAATCCGCCATCTGCAGAGGACCGAGGTGGCCGAGGCGGAGGAGCCGTTCAGTGAGGGGCAGAAGGGGTCTTCGGCCATGCCCCACAAAAGAAATCCAATTGCGTCGGAAAACCTGATGGGTCTATCCCGGCTCATGCGGGCCAATGCCCTGGCGGCGTTGGAAGATGTCGCTCTGTGGCATGAACGAGACATCAGCCATTCCTCCGTAGAGCGGATTATTGCGCCGGACAGCACCATCCTTCTCGATTATATGCTGAACCGCATTACCTACCTGGTGGAGCATTTGGTGGTCTACCCGGAAGCGATGAAGACCAATCTGGAAAGAACGCGGGGGTTGATCTTTTCCGAAGGTGTGATGCTCCGGTTGGTACAGAAGGGTTTGAGCCGGGAAGAAGCCTATGGTTTGGTACAAAAGGCGGCCTTCCGGGCGCTGCGGGGGAAGAAAGATTTTCAGGCGGTACTGATGAAAGATCCCTTGATTCTCCGGTATCTGAAACCAAAGGAAATCCAGCAATGTCTGGACCTCTCGCATTCTCTGAGGTACGTAAAGGCGATCTTCCGGCGGGTTTTTAAAAAATAATCATTCACCGCCGAGAGCGCCGAGAAATAAAAGCAACGATCAAAAAACCAAATAAATTGAAATTAATTAGCCACAGAGGGCACCGAGAGCACAGAGATATGGAAGCAGAAAATGGAAAAGGATTTGACCCTGCACCCTCAAAACAGATTCCGCGAGCGTTCGCCTTTTCGTTTTGGTTTTTGAACGTAAATCCCTCTGTGGCCTCGGTGACCACGCGCAGCGCGTGGCAAATAAGTTTCTAATATTTTTTTCTTTTATTCCTTTCCTTTTTTTGGCTAAACTGTTTCAATAAATTCTATTTTGGCGTTTCAGATTTTAGGTCTTAATTCTGATTTTGCCTCCGCGTTCTCTGCGCGCTCTGCGGTGAAAAAATTGCGGTGGGAATCGAATTGATGGAGGGGGAGGATGATGAATTTACGGGAAAGGCTTCTCGACCTGCTGAAGCAGAAAGCCTACACCCGGGGAAAGGTAATCTTGACTTCCGGGAAGGAAAGCGACTTCTACATCGACTGCCGGCCGGTAACCTTGCATCCCGAAGGGGCCTATTTGGTCGGGAAACTGCTTTTTGAGCGCCTGCAGGGTTCCCGGGAAGCTGTGCAGGGCGTTGGGGGGATGACCATGGGAGCCGACCCGATCGCGACCGCCGTATCCCTGATCAGCTTCTTGGAAGGGAGCCCCGTGCCGGCGTTCATCATTCGCAAGGAGCCGAAAAAACATGGCCGGGGGCTCTGGGTCGAAGGAATCCAGAACCTCCCGGAGGGGACGGCGGTGGCCATCGTGGAGGATGTGGTCACGACGGGGGGGAGCACGATCAGGGCGATCGAGCGGGCCCAGGAAGAGGGGTTGAAGGTGGTCCAGGTTCTGGCTCTGGTGGATCGGGAGGAAGGGGGAAAAGAGAACCTGAAAAAGCTCGGGTACGACCTGGAGACGCTATTCAGCCGGCGCGATTTTCTGGACAGCTGATCTTTTGTCCCCGGCGGCCCAGCCAAACCAAGGAGCCCGTCGCCTTTCCCATCCCGGAAACGGGGGATACCCCCTTTCATAGCCTTGCGATGGCCTTTCAGTTCCCGGAAATTTTTTCTCGCCCGATTCGGCCCACACCGAGGCCATTAGAAACGCAAGTAAATCGCCAACTCTTAGCTTGACTCCGGGCCAGAATTGGGATATTTTAGCCTTCGATGCGTTCTTGGACGAACGCTAAAATTCCAATTTGGTTTTTGCCATGGCGACGCCTTATTCCTTCGAAGGAGTAACCTGCGCCAAAAATTTATCTTTGCCGAGTGACCCGTGGAGGAACAAAAGGAACTCTTTTTACAGCGGAGAAAGAAAGCTGAGGAATTGCTGAAAGAGGGGATCCCCCTTTACCCCAATACTTTCCGGGTGAGCCATTCCGTGGAGGAGGTTCTCGCCTTATGCGGGAACAAGAGCGAAGAAGATTTGCGGGTTATGGAAACTCGCTTCGCCCTGGCGGGGCGGCTGATGCGTCTGAGCAATTTTGGCAAAGCAGCCTTCTTTCACGTCCAGGACCGCACCGGAAGAATCCAGGGATACCTCCGGCGCGACCAGATGGACGAAAGAAGCTTGAAGATATTGCGGTCCTTGGATGTCGGGGACATCGTGGGGATCAGGGGAAAGCTTTTCCGCACAAGGACCGGCGAGCTCACCCTCATGGTGGAAGAGCTGCAAATGTTGGCCAAATCTTTTCGGCCGCTGCCGGAGAAGTGGCACGGTTTGGCGGATCAGGAAACCCGATACCGGCAGCGCTATGTGGACCTCATCGTCAACCCCCGTTCGCGGGAAGTCTTCCTCACCCGAAGCCGCACGACCGCCTATCTCAGGAACTTCCTGACGAGCCGGGGGTTCTTGGAAGTGGAAACCCCCATGATGCAGCCGATCCCCGGCGGAGCTACGGCACGCCCTTTTAAAACCCATCATAACACCCTCGACATGGAGTTATACCTGCGCGTGGCCCCGGAACTTTACCTCAAACGACTTCTGGTGGGGGGCTTCGAACGGGTCTTTGAAATCAACCGGAATTTTCGTAACGAAGGGCTCTCCACGCAACACAACCCCGAATTCACCATGCTGGAGTTCTACCAGGCATACGCCACCTACTGGGATTTGATGGAGATGACCGAGATCATGCTTTCTTCTTTGATCAAAGAGCTCAAAGGAGAAATGGCGTTGGAGTACCAGGGAACGAGGCTTGATTTCACCCCTCCGTGGAAACGAATCGACATCCAGGAAGGCCTGCTATCCTTCGGAGGATTAAGCCAGGAGGGCCTGAAAAATCACGAACAGGTCCTCAACCTCGGGAGGCAACTGGGAATACCCCTTACCGGTCATGAGCCGCTGGGGCGACTCTGGGTGGATCTTTTTGAGAAGGTGGCTGAGCCCCACCTGGTGCAGCCGACCTTCGTCACGGGATACCCGATCGAGGATTCTCCATTGGCGCGGCGAAATGATCAAAATCCGGAACTGGTGGACCGTTTCGAGCTTTACATCTTCGGCCGGGAGATTGCCAATGCTTTTTCCGAGCTTAACGACCCCCGGGACCAGGGGGAACGCTTTGCCCTGCAGGCAATAGCCAAAGCCGGAGATGAAGAGGGCATAAACTTCTCCGATGAGGATTATCTGCGGGCCCTGGAGTATGGGATGCCGCCGGCCGCCGGGGAGGGCGTCGGGGTAGATCGTTTGGTCATGCTTCTAACGAATTCCCCATCCATCCGCGACGTGATCCTCTTTCCCCAAATGCGCCCGGAGAAAGAATGAGTATACGGCGGTCGGCGATCCGCTTTCAGCCAGGAAAAAATGAATTCCTGGCTTTTCGCTGAGCGCTGATCGTCGCAGGCTGATCGCTAAATTATGCGTTACGAATTATTCATAAGCCTTCGATACCTAAAGGCCAAGCGCAAACAAATCTTCATTTCCCTGATCACGATCCTGTCCATGGCCGGGGTGGGTCTGGGCGTGATGGCTCTGATCGTTGTCCTATCGGTGATGAGCGGGTTTGAGGAGGACCTGAAGACGAAGATCCTGGGGACGAATGCCCACCTGGTTATCTTCCAGCATGGTTCCCCGATGCGGGGCTATGAAGAAGTGAGTCGAAAGGTGGAAGGGATCAAGGGAGTCGTGGCTACGACCCCGTTTATCTTCACCCAGGCCATGCTTACCTCGGAAACCAATGTCCTCGGGATCGTTCTCAGGGGGATCGACCCGAATACGGCCGGACGAGTCATCAACATTGAGAAAACCCTCAAGAAGGGCTCCATGGACGGACTGAAGGGGGAAGAAGGATCTTCCGAGCCGCCCGGAATTCTGGTTGGAAAAGAGCTGGCCCAGACTCTGGGGATCATGCTTGGCGACACGGTGGTGGTCGTTTCCCCGCTGGGGGCTTTGGCCCCGATGGGTACGGGTCCCCCGATGAAAAAATTTCGGGTCAGCGGTATTTTTGATTCGGGGATGTATGAATATGACACAACTTTAGCCTACATTTCCATGAAAAGCGCTCAAAAATTCCTGTCCATGGATGATTCCGTCTCGGGCGTGGAGGTAAAAGTCCAGGATATTTACGGGGTGAAGAAGGTGACGCAAGAAATTCAGAAGGCGTTGGGGTTCCCCTTCTGGACGAAGGATTGGATGCAGATGAACAAAAGCCTTTTCGCTGCCCTGAAGCTGGAAAGGACCGTAATGTTCATCATCCTGGTGCTCATCGTCCTGGTGGCGGCCTTCGGGATCGTCAGTACGCTGATCATGGTGGTTATGGAGAAGACCAAGGACATCGCCATTCTCAAATCCATGGGGGCGGCCGGGAAATCGATCCGGAGGATTTTCATCTTCGAGGGGTTGATCATCGGGGTGGTGGGGACGGTCCTGGGCCTGATCGGAGGATACGTGATCTGTATGCTTCTGGCGAAATACCAGTTTATCTCCCTCCCCAGTGACATTTATTACATCTCCCGCCTCCCCGTGAAAATGAACGGGATCGATTTTTTCCTCGTCGCTCTGGCGGCAATCGGGATCAGTTTCCTGGCTACGCTCTACCCTTCCTGGCAGGCTTCCAGGCTCGACCCGGCGGTGGCGATTCGCTATGAGTGAAATGAGTGGCTCCCGATTATGCGCCGTATGGCGAACGTCAGGCTTCTCGAAATATGGTTGGGCCAAAGAATTTTCCATAAGGGGGTCGAAACCGGCAACCTGGGAAATCCCCCTTCGTGTCCCTTCAGGAAAAGGGGGCGGGCGGTTCGCAAGCAATCGGGTTAGAGCCAGGTTTTTGGGTCGTTGCTCCGCCCGACTTTTCCGATCCAAAGGAGGGCTAAATGGCTAGACTATTTTTCGCTGATAAATATGAAAAGGAGATGAAAGAACTGCGGGAAAAAGCCCTCCAGGACGCCAAGAATCTCCATCTGCAGGTCAAGATCGGGGACTTGCTGGAGAAGATGGGCAAGAGGGCAGAGGCTCTGGAAGCCTACCGCAAGGCCTCGGAACGATATGCCAAAGAAGGTTTCTTAATCCAGGCAATTGCCGTCAATAAGGTCATTTTACGCCTGGACTCCTCGCAGGTGAAAATACACGAACAACTGGCCGAACTCTACGCCAAACAAGAAGTTGCCGTGGAGGAGAGCATTAAGCGAAAAGTGGATGTCGCGGGGCGAGCCGCTGCCCGGCAAGAAGGCCCGCCCCCCATTCCCCTTTTTTCCGACCTGAAAAAAGAAGAACTCTCCCGGGTGATGGAAAAGCTTCGGGCGAGGCAGTTCGCCAACGAGGCAGTCGTCTGCAGGGAGGGCGAGCCGGGGGATTCCATATACATTATTAGCCATGGCCGGGTGAACATCTTCCGGCATCGTGCGGGGGAGGAAAAAACCCGCCTTGCGGAGTTGAAAGAAGGGGATTTTTTCGGAGAATTCGGGTTCTTTGCAGACGCCAAGCGCCAGGCCACGGCAGAGGCTCTTGCCGACACAGAGCTGCTGGAGATTATGAAAGAGGACTTGCAGAAGATCATTCAAGAATTTCCCAGCGTATCCCAGGTTCTTTTCAAGTTTTACAAGGAGCGGGTTTTAAACAATCTTTTGGCCTTCTCTCCCCTGTTTAAAGCCTTTTCCCTGGAGGAGCGGAAACAGATACTGGACAAGTTCACGATGGAAACGTTTCCTTCCGGGGCGACGGTGTTGAAAGAAGGAGCCGCGGGGGATTCTCTCTACATCATTAAGAAGGGCGAAGTTGAGGCTTTCACAGAATCTCCCCGGGGCGAAAAATTGTCATTGGCCCGGCTGAAAGAGGGCGATTTTTTCGGCGAAATCTCTCTGCTGACGGGCAGGCCGCGAACGGCTTCGGTAAAGGCTTTGCAGCAGGCGGAATTGGTCCGGCTGAATAAGAAAGATTTCGACCAGATCGCCGCTCACCACCCCGCGGTCATGAAAATTCTCGAGGAGTTCCTCCACCTCCGATTGGCCAACAAACTCAAAGCGCTGGGGGTTGTGCAGGATAGCCCGGCAAAGGAGGGGATGGTCTGATTTCAGCCGCGGGGTCGGAGAACCATCCGTTGTTTCTAACCCAGGGTCTTAAGAAGTCTTTCATATTCGGAAGCAGCGGCAAAATCATCGAGGTCTTGAAGGGCATCGAGCTCAAAATCATGCCCGGAGAGATGGTGGCGATCGAAGGGGCCTCAGGCGCGGGGAAGAGCACCCTGTTACACATCCTGGGGGCCCTGGACCGACCCACGGAGGGGAAGGTCTATTTCGAAGATATCGATCTCTTCGGCCAGACCGATGGCGAATTGGCGGAGTTTCGCAACCGTCATCTGGGATTTGTCTTCCAATTTCACCATTTGCTTCCGGAATTCAGCGCCGTAGAGAACACCATGATGCCGGGGCTGATCCAGGGCCTGGGTCAGAGAGAGGCGATGGAGAAGGCGGAGAGAATCCTGGGGCAGTTGGGGCTTTCAGACCGACTGCAACATAAGCCCGGGGAGCTTTCCGGGGGCGAACAGCAAAGGGTTGCCGTGGCCCGGGCCCTGATGCTGAACCCCCGGGTGATTTTAGCGGATGAACCGACCGGGAACCTGGACTCAAAAACAGGGGAGGAAGTGCATAAGCTTCTGGTGGAGATCAACCGCCAACAGGGGATCACGATAGTCGTCGTTACGCATAATCCCGCACTGGCTGGCAGGATGACCCACAGGGTGAAGCTGGTGGACGGAAAATTGTATGAAAATGGCTGACCCCGGCCGATGGGGGTCAGTCTTAGGCGGAAGGGAGGGGCGATGGATCTCCCGCCCCATGTTGCACTGGAAATGGAAATTTTTGCCAGAGGGCCATATCAGAAAACGGGTGTCGATGGGCAAGCGAATTCTGGCGAACATTTTTTTTTGCCTCTTGGTTCAAGTCGGTTTGCCAGCAGGAAACGCCAGCGGGCAAGAGGTGGTGAAGGTCGGTATCCTCCCCTTCAAGGTTTATGCGCCCGATCCGGAGAAGCTCGCGGGCTGGCCGATGCAGCTGACCAAGACGCTCTCCCGGGAACTGGCCAAGGATGAGCGGATCATCCTGGTGGGGGAGGAAAAAATTCAGGAAGCTTTGGCCCGGGCAGGCCCGGTAGAGATCGATGAACGCTTGGCCCGGGAGATCGGGCGAACGCTCGATACCGATTATATCATCACCGGTTCCATCACCCAGGTCGACGGGTCCCTGAGCCTCGACGCCCGGATCCTCGACGTTTATCTGGAAGGGGTCTTGTCCTCAGCTTTTACCGTGGGGAAAGTGACGGAAGGTCTGGACCCCATCGCTCAGAAGTTAGGCCAGGAGCTTAACACCAGGATTTTAAAAAAGGAGTTGATTTACAAAGTTTTGATTGAGGGAAGTAGAGTGATCGAGGAGAGCGCCATCCGCTCCCAGATCAAAATGAAAGAAGGGGATGTATTTTCCCCCCGGGTCCTGCGGGAAGACCTGAAGTCCATCTACCAGTTAGGATATTTCCAGGATGTCCGCGCGGAAAAACGGGATTGGGATCGGGGAATGGCCATCGTATTCGTCGTGGAGGAAAAACCCGTCATCCGGGGGTTCAAATTTTCCGGCAATAAGGCCCTGAAGGCCACCGAGATCCAGGAAGTTATCACGCTCAAACCCCGGGCCATCCTGGATCTTAACGCGGTGAAGGAAAGCGTAAATCGAATCCTCAAAAAGTACCACGATGAGGCGTACTTCTCCGCTGAGGTGGGTTATGAACTGGAAACTCCCAGGAAGGGGGACGTGATCGTCCATTTCAAGATTGTGGAGCATAAAAAGATCCGCATCAAGAGTATTACTTTTTCGGGCAACCTGCATTTTTCCGATGCTCAGCTGAGAAAGGTCCTGCCGGAAACGGAGGAGAGAGGTTTCTGGTCTTGGGTCAGCAAGTCGGGGACCTATAAAGAGGAGATCCTGGAGAGGGACCTGGACGCCATCATGATTTTTTACCTCCAGAGGGGCTTTTTGTTGGCGAAAGTCGGTAAACCTCGGGTTACCCATGATTCGGAGGGCATTGCGATCAACATTCCGGTGGAAGAAGGCCGACAGTTCAAAGTCAGCAAAGTGGACATCCAGGGCGATCTGATATTTCCCAAGGAAGAGATGTTCAAATGGGTGGATATTTATGTGGGGGAAATTTTCAACCGGGATAAGCTGCGGGAAGCCATTGTCAAACTTAGCGATCTGTATGCCGATCGGGGGTATGCCTTCGTGGATGTCTCCCCCCAAACCATCCTCCATCAAGATCAAAACTGGGTGGACTTGATCTTCGAAATCAAAAAAGGGCGGGAGGTCTATATCGAGCGGATCAATATCTTGGGCAATACCAAAACCCGCGACAAGGTCATCCGCCGATCCCTGCCAGCCGTGGAGGGGGAACTGTACAGCCTGTCGGCTTTCAAAGGAAGCCGCGAGAACCTGAACCGTCTAGGATATTTTAAAGAGGTAAATATCAGCACCAAAAAAGGAAGCGCCGACGATAAAATGGAGATGAATATACAGGTGGAAGAAGGCCCCACGGGGACAATAAGCGTAGGAGGGGGATACAGCACCCTGGATAAATTTGTCGGCACGGTCCAAATTTCGCAGAGCAACCTTTTTGGCCGGGGACAGAGGTTATCCCTGGTCGGGCAAATCGGGGGCATATCCCAGTTCTATAATCTGGGGTTTACCGAACCCTCGTTATTCGACAGCCGCATTTCTGGGGGTGTCGATCTATTCAATACGCGCCGGATTTACGATAGTTACACGGTGCAAAGAACGGGTGGAGGTCTGCGTTTGGGGTTTCCTTTGGTGGGGCTAGCTCGCGGCTTTCTTTCGTATAAGTATGAGACGATTACCATTAGCGATGTGCTACCTACGGCCTCTTTTATCATTCTGCAGAGTGCCGGGACCTCGACCACCAGCAGTGTCACCGGCACGATACGGCGGGACACCCGGGATAGTTATGCGGACCCGACCCGAGGCTCAGACAACTCGGCCTGGGTGGAGTATGCCGGCGGGGTGCTGGGGGGGACGAACTACTTCACGAGGTACGGCGGAAATTCGGGCTGGTGGGTTACCCCTTTCTGGAATACCACTTTCTATGCCCATGGCCGAATCGGGTATCTCCAGGGCCGGGAAGAGTCTAATATCCCCTTGTTTGAGCGGTACCGGGAGGGAGGAATCTATTCCATCCGGGGCTTTAAAACCTGGACGGTGGGCCCCTTGGCCCCGAATGGAGAAGTCATCGGCGGCGACAAGGAATTGCTTTTTAATTTTGAATGGATTTTCCCATTGATCCAGCAGCTCAAGATCAAAGGACTGCTCTTCTTCGATGCGGGCAACGCCTGGGATGTGGGGCAGCCTTTTCTGGATGGGGGACTACGAACCAGCGTCGGCTTTGGGTTCCGCTGGCTATCTCCGATGGGTCCCTTGAGACTGGAATGGGGATACAACCTGCAACCAAAGGCGGGCGAGAGTCAGAGTTCATGGGATTTTGCCGTGGGCACTGTCTTTTGATGAATCGTTCTGGCGCAAGGCCGGTCCGTCTAAAATTGGAAAGGATTTCGGGAAAATCTGTGGTACAATTTTTTGCGAAGGAGAGAGGGATGAAGAAAAGTGGAGTTTTCTTGTTGGTAACGGGGTTGTGGATGGCCTGGGTTTCCCAAGCCTGGGGAGCCGAACCGCTCAAGATTGCCTACGTTGACATTCAAAAGGCCTTGAACCTCAGCGAGGCCGGAAAGGCAGCAAAAAAGCAGATCACCCTGGAAGTGGAAAGAATGCGTAAGACCTTTGCCGGAAAGCAGAAGGAACTGGAAAAGCTGAAAGAAGACCTGGAAAAGCGCGGTATGGTCCTTAGTGAAGCGGCCCGGGAAGAAAAGGCACGGGAATACCAGGCCAAGGCACGGGATCTGCAGAGGATGGAGCGCGATTACCCGGACGAACTCCAACGCAAGGATCGAGAACTGACGGAAAGCATCCTGAGGAAATTGGAAGTCGTCGTCAGGAAAATGGGGGAGGAGGGGAAATATACTTTTATTCTGGAAAAAAATCAAGGTGGCCTGATCTACGCTGCGGATGCTCTGGACCTGACCGATGAATTGATTAAGACTTTCGACCAGAAGGGAAAATGAATTTGGAAGGAGGAGTGCAGACGAAGAGGAAAGCCACGCTGCAGGAGCTGGCGACTCTAGTAGGAGGACAGGTTGCCGGAGATCTCTTGTTGGAGGTGTCGGGAATCGCCGGCCTCGAAGAGGCCGGCGAGGAGGAAATTACCTTTCTGGCCGAACTCAAGAACCTTTCCCGGCTGGAGAAAACCAAGGCCGCCGCAGCCGTCGTTCCTCTCTCCCTGCCCGCCTTTTCCAAACCGGTCATTCGAGCGCCCAACCCTTACCTCGCCTATGCCAGGATTCAGGCCTTCTTCACCCATCAACCCTATCGCCCCAAAGGGGTTGACCCCCGCGCGTACCTTGGCCAGGGGGTGAGAATCGGTCAAGAAGTTTCCATCTACCCTTTCGTCTTCATTGGGGATGGATGTCAGATCGGGGACCGTGTCGTCCTATACCCGGGGGTTTTCGTGGGAGAATCGGCGCAGATTGGGGAAGAAAGCGTCCTCCACCCCAACGTGGTGGTCACGGATCGATGTATCATCGGAAAGAGGGTCATCATCCACCCCGGGACCATCATCGGCAGCGATGGGTTTGGGTTCGCTCGGGATGGAGCCCGATATGTGAAGATCCCGCAGATCGGCATCGTGCAGATCGACGATGACGTTGAGATTGGGGCCAATTGCGCGGTCGATCGAGCGGCCATGGGGAAGACCTGGGTCAAAAGAGGAGTGAAGACCGATAACCTGGTCCAAATCGGGCATAACGTGACCATCGGGGAAGATACCGTGCTCGTGGCCCAGGTCGGGATCGCCGGAAGTACAGAGGTGGGCAATCGAGTGGCGCTGGGGGGGCAGGTGGGAGTGGTGGGCCACATCAAGATTGGAGATGGGGTCATGGTCGGAGCCCAGTCCGGGGTCGCCCAGGACGTGCCCCCCGGTCAGATCATCTCAGGCAGTCCTGCCTTCCCCCACCGGGAGTGGCTGAGAACCCAGGCGGTAATTCCCAGGCTACCGGAGATGAAGCGGGTTTTGACCGCTCTGGAGAAGAGGGTGAAAGCCCTGGAAGAGAAAACGAGAGAGAAATAGATCTAAATTTTTATTGGGACGCAGATTCACCCTGTTAGATGTTTGCTATCTAACAGGGTAAACGCAGATGGACAGGATCATAAATACCTGAATTTAGAGGCCAGAAGACAGGGGCAGAAGCCTGGGCAAAAAAATCTTTATTTTGAAATTATTTAGCCACAGAGTTCACCGAGAACACAGAGATATGGATGCAGAAAATGGAAAAGAATTTGACCCTGCAGCCTCAAAACAGATTCCGCAAGCGTTCGCCTTTTCGTTTTGGGTTTTGAACGCAAATCCTTCTGTGGCCTCGGTGATCACGCGCAGCGCGTGACAAATAAGTTTCTAATATTTTTGTCTTTTATTCTTTTTCCTTTTTTTGGCTAAACTATTTCTTTATTTTGAATTTGGTTTGTTTGATCTGTTTTTTCGGCGAAAATCTGTGTCCCATTTGAATTAGAGGAGCGAATCTTGGACATTCACCCGACGGCCATCGTTCATCCCCAGGCAAAGGTTGCTGCGGGAGTGAAAATTGGCCCGTACAGCCTGATCGGTGAAAATGTGTGCATCGGAGACGGTACGGTTATCGAATCCCACGCGGTCGTGGAAGGGTGGACCGAAATCGGTGAACGCTGCCACATATTTCCTTTTGTTTCCATCGGTGCAGCGCCACAGGCCGTGCGTTACCGGGGTGAGCCGACCCGGCTCGTCATCGGGAATGACAATATAATTCGGGAATTCGTAACCATCAATCGGGGCACGGCGGAAGGAGGGGGAGAAACCGTCCTGGGACGGGGCAACTTCATCATGGCGTATTCCCATATCGCCCATGATTGCCGGGTGGGAAACCAGGTCATTCTGGCCAATGGCTCCACCTTGGCGGGGCATATCGAGGTGGAAGATTTCGCCATCGTTGGAGGATTGGTGGCCATCCATCAGTTCGTCCGCGTGGGTTGCTATGCCATCATCGGAGGGGCGTCGGCTGTACCCAAGGATGTGCCCCCGTACATGTGTGCTGCCGGCAACCGGGCCCACCTGTTCGGTCTGAACGTCGTAGGTTTGAAGAGGAACCATTTTCCTGAAACCACGATCGGCGCGCTGAAGCACGCCTACCGTATTATTTTCCGCTCCCGGATGACCCTTACGAAGGCCCTGGAGAAGGTACAGGCCGAAGTCCCGGATTTGCCGGAAATCGGGCATTTACTGGATTTTCTCAGGAGCTCGAAGCGGGGGGTGTGCCGATGAAGCGGATGATCGGGCTGATCGCCGGCAACGGCCCGCTTCCCCGGTTGGTGGCGGGTAGCATACGGGCGGCTGGTCACCGGGTGGTCGCCATCGGACACATCGGCGAGACGGGGAAAGATTTAGAAAACGATGTGGATACCCTGAAGTGGGTGCACATCGGGGAGCTGGGAAAGATCATTAATTTGCTCCTGGAAGAAGGCGTCAAACGTGCTCTGTTCATCGGTGGTGTTTCCAAGAGGCATTTCTTTTCCAAGGCCAGACCCGACGCCCGGGCGCTCAAGGTCTTGAGCCGGCTGCGGGATAAAAAGGATGACGCCATCCTTCGCGCGATCGCCGAAGAAGTCGAAAGCGCCGGAATCCGGGTGGTAAGCCCGATTCCCTTTCTTCAGGGGAATATGGCCCCGGCGGGCTGCTGGACGGAGAGGAAACCGACCGAACGCGAGGAAAAGGACATTTGTTTTGGCTGGAGGATTGCCAAAAGCGTGGGAAGGCTCGACGTGGGGCAAAGTGTCGTAGTCAAGGACCAGATCGTTCTGGCCCTGGAGGCGATCGAGGGCACGGATGAGACCATTCGCCGGGGAGGATTACTCGGCCGCGGCGATGTGGTGGTTGTCAAGGTCTGTAAACCCAAACAGGACCTCCGGCTGGATCTACCGGTGATTGGTCCGGAGACGGTCGAAATCTTGAGGGAGGCGGGAGCTTCTGCATTGGCCGTAGAGGCGGGCAAAACGATCGTTATCGATAAAGAGAAGGTGATCCGCGAGGCTGACCGGAGCCATTTATGCCTCATGGGAAAATAAGAAGTTCTCAAAGCAGCCATTCAGACCCGAATCATAAGCTGAGGGTGGGGGTCATTGGAATCGGCTACCTGGGAAAGTTCCACGTGGAGAAGTATGCCTCGATTCCAGAAGTGCAAATCGTAGGGCTGGTCGACCGCCTTATCCCCAGAGCGCAAGAGTGGGCCAATAAATTGGGAGCTGCCGCCTTGGCAGACTATCGAGAGCTCTTGGGAAAGGTGGACGCGGTGAGCGTCGTGGTCCCCACGGATCAGCATCACCGCGTGGCCAAGGATTTTTTGCAATCTGGAAGCGATGTACTTTTGGAAAAGCCCATATCTTCAACCCTCTGGGAAGCAGAAGACCTGATTTCTACAGCCAAAAAATATGGGCGAATTCTGCAAGTGGGACACCTGGAAAGGTTCAATCCGGCCCTCCAGGCGGCCCGGGATAAGATCCGGGCCCCTCTGTTCCTCGAATCCCATCGCCTAACGTCCTTTCGCGGCCGGGGTACCGAAGTGGATGTGGTATTGGACCTGATGATCCATGACCTGGATATCATCCTCCATATTGTACGCTCAAAAGTGGAGCACATCCATGCTGTGGGGGTGCCGGTGCTTACACAAAGGGTAGACATTGCCAACGCCAGGCTCCAGTTTGAGGGCGGCTGTGTCGCCAACATTACCGCCAGCCGGATTTCGGTCGAGGATCAGAGGCGCATTCGCATTTTTCAACCCGATACCTTTCTGACGGTGGATTTTGCCGCCAAAAAGGTGGCCATGTACCGTCGGATCTTCACGCCGGGGAAAGCCAATGTCGAAGTCGCTGTGGAGCAAATCAAAGTCAAGCCGGGAGATGCCCTGGAGACGGAGATTCGTTCCTTCGTCCATTCCTCGATGAACCGGGAAGCCCCCATGGTTACAGCGGAAGATGGAAAAAGGGCCCTGGCTTTGGCCCTGGGTATCAATGAACAAATTCGAGCGAATATCGAAAAGATCCCCTCCATTTCCACTTTTTACGAGACGAGGGAAGGCCTTCTGGACGCGCCCTGGTAGGTAGCGACCGAAGGGGAAGAAGATTGCCATTTGAACTCCAGGCAGAAAAAGATCATGATGGTGGCCGGAGAGGCTTCTGCGGACCTTCATGGCTCCAAGGTCATAGAAGCTTTGAGGCGTTTGGACCCGGCGATCCGCGTTTATGGAATGGGGAGCGAACATATGCGGCAAGCCGGGGGCGAATTGATCATCGATTCTTCCCAGTTAGCCGTGGTGGGAATAACCGAGGTCATCGGTCGTATCAGGGGTCTGTTTCGGGCGTACCGAAAAATTAAGGCGTTTATTAAAAAGAACAAACTAAGTTTATTAATTTTAATAGATTTTCCAGATTTCAATCTGTCCCTCGCCCGGGTTGCGAGGGTTGCTGGTGTGCCTGTTCTTTATTACATAAGCCCCCAGGTTTGGGCCTGGCGTTACGGCCGAGTGCGAAAAATCGCTGGGCGGATTGACAAGATGGCTGTGATTTTTCCGTTCGAAGTGCCCATCTACCAGAGTGTCGGTTTGGATGTGGAATTCGTCGGGCATCCGCTTCTGGACGTCTTAACCCTCAATCGGCAAGAATATACTTCTTTCAGCGATCCGCAGTTCAGTGGCGCCCCGCTGGTCGCCCTTCTTCCCGGGAGCCGGGAAAGGGAGATTCAGTCTCTGTTGCCCGAGATGCTCAGGGCTGCCGATATTTTAGCCAAACAGAAACCGGGGGCGAAGTTCATCTTGGCGGCCGCCCCGGGGGTAAATGGTCAAGAATTAAAGAAGTTCTTGCGCCCCCATTCTATTCCCATCGAGGTCGTCGAGGGACAAACCTACGGGGCGATCATGGCTGCTGAGTTGGTCATTGTGGCTTCGGGTACGGCCACTCTGGAGACCGCCATTCTTGGAAAACCCATGGTGATCGTCTACAAGGTTTCTCCGGTAAGCTACTGGGTTGGAAAAGCGATGGTGAAAGTGGATTGTATTGGACTGGCAAACATCGTCGCCGGGAAGAAGGTGGTCCCCGAGCTTCTTCAGCAAGAGGCCAGGGGCGAACGGATTGCGGAGGAGGCACTAAGGATTTTAAATGACGAGGCCTACCGGAGAGAGATGGTCGCGGCCTTAACGGAAGTCAGGGAAAAATTGGGTGCAGCGGGGGCTGCGGAGAGGGTGGCCCGGATGGCCGTAGAAATGATCAGGACCCCATGATTATTCGCCACTGCACAGTAAATGCTTTGCATGGAGTGCTGGTTGTTGAAATCTCGCGGTGCACGAACACTTTAAAGGAATGTCGCTTTTAATAACTTTAGGCACTCTAGCGCACTTTAGCGCAATTTAGGCACTTTCTTTACATGGACCTTTACCGAAGACTGCTACAATTCGTCAAACCTTACTGGATGCACATGGCCGGGGCTATGGTCTGCATGCTCTTTGTTTCCGCAGCCACTTCGGCCTCGGCTTTTCTGGTCAAGCCGGTGCTGGATGAAATTTTCTTCAAGAAGGACCTGGATGGGCTCAGGCTGCTTCCTTGGGCGATCGTCGGGTTGTTTGTGCTCAAGGGGCTTTTCGATTACGGGCAGGCGTATCTCATGTCTTTCGTGGGCCAGCGGATCATCGCCGACCTGCGGGAAAAAATATACAGCCATCTCCAGTCCCTTTCGCTCTCTTTCTTTACCCGGCATCCCACCGGTGTACTTATGTCCCGGGTGACCAATGACGTGGGCCTCGTCCAGGGAGCAGTGACGGATGCGGTTACGGGGTTGCTGAAGGACCTTTTTACGATCGTTGGTTTGGTGGGAGTGGTCTTTTACCGCGACTGGAAACTGGCGATTGTCGCCCTCGTGGTCTTCCCGGTGGCGATCTACCCGATTGTTAAATTTGGTAAAAAATTGCGGTCCTACAGCGCACGGAGCCAGACGACCATGGGAGATATCTCGACCATTCTCATGGAGACCATTTCCGGCAATCGCATCGTGAAAGCTTTTAATATGGAAGATTATGAACGGGAACGATTCGCGGGGGAGAATCAGCGGCTCTTCGGAATCCAGATGAAATCTGTGCGGGTGCGAGCAATCTCCCATCCTTTGATGGAGTCGCTGGGCGGCCTGGGAATCGCCTTTATCGTATTCTACGGTGGTTATAACGTCATCAAGGGGGTGGCCACCCCCGGCACCTTCTTCTCTTTTCTGGCCGCGTTGCTGATGCTCTACGAACCGGTAAAACGCTTGAGCGGGGTGAATAACACCATTCAGCAGGGGCTGGCAGCGGCCTCCAGAGTTTTCGAGGTTTTGGACGCTGTCCCGGAGATCCGCAACCAACCCGGGGCCAAGGTTCTTTCTTCCGTCTCCAGGGAAATCGAATACCAGAATGTATCCTTCAAGTATGAGGAAGATTGGGTCCTGAAAAATATCAACCTCCGGATCAACGCCGGTGAGATGGTGGCTTTCGTCGGGGCCAGCGGAGGCGGGAAGACAACCCTGGTGAATCTTTTACCCCGCTTCTACGATGTCAGCTCGGGAAGGATAGCGATCGACGGCTGGGACATCCGCGATGTGACGGTGGAATCCCTGCGGGCCATGGTCGGCATCGTTACGCAGCAGACCATCCTCTTCAACGACACCGTGAAGAATAACATCGCCTACGGGAAGATCGACCAGCCCTTTGAGGAAATTGTTAAAGCCGCCGAAGCGGCCTACGCCCACGGGTTCATTCAAAATTTACCCCAGGGGTACGATACGGTCATCGGGGAACAGGGGGTGAAGGTTTCGGGGGGAGAACGGCAGCGAATCAGTATTGCCCGGGCCCTGCTCAAGAACGCACCCATCTTGATTCTGGATGAAGCGACTTCATCTTTGGACTCTGAATCCGAGATCGAAGTTCAGAAAGCACTGGAATTTTTGATGCAGGGCCGCACGACCTTAGTGATTGCGCACCGTCTTTCCACGGTTCGGAAAGCCGATCGTATTGTGGCCATTGCGAATGGGGTTATCGTTGAAGAGGGAACCCACGAACAGTTATTGGACCGAGATGGGGAGTACCGGAGGTTATACATGCTCCAATTCCTGAACAGCGACTCCGAGAGAGCCACCGGCACGGAGAACGCAAAAAGGGCTTCAGCGATTCTATGATGGAGGGGATGAATAATAAGAATAATCAAGATGGGTAGATGACCAACGTCGCTAGATTCTTTAATCATTTGATTGGCAGCGAAAAAGAAAGCGGGCTGAGGAGAGTCGTGCTTTTTCCCCTTTGCTTGCTTTCTTTTTTTTATGGGTGGGTGGTTTCAGCCCGGATATTTTTTTATGCCCGGGGAATATTCTCCACCCATTCTCTCCCCTGCAAGGTGGTGAGTGTCGGAAACATCACCTTGGGGGGTACGGGAAAGACGCCCTTTGTCTGCCTGCTCTCTGAAATGATTCAGGCCAGGGGGTTTCGGGTAGCAGTCCTCAGCCGGGGGTATAAGGGAAATTTTAAGCACCCCTTCGCCCTGGTCACCGACGGAGAACGGATCCTGATGGGGGCACGGGAAGCAGGAGATGAACCTTACCTTTTGTCTGAGAAGCTGAGGGGCGTTCCGGTGATTGTTGGCAAAAAAAGATGGCTGTCCGGGAAGTACGCCGTAGAAAGGTTTCAAACCGAAGTCGTCATCCTGGACGACGGATTTCAGCACCTGCCTTTGAAGAGGGATTTGAACCTTCTCCTGATTGATTCCGCCTCCCCCTTCGGCAACGGCTGCTTATTCCCCCGGGGAGTCCTCAGGGAGCCCATCAAAGAGCTTTGCAGGGCCGATGCAGTCATTTTGACAAAGGCCAAAGAGTGTGCTAACATCGAAAATTTAAAGGAAAATTTTAAAAAGAGGCTCATGACGTACCCAATTTTTGAAGCGGATTATACCCCTGGAGAAATCCGCGTAGCGGGAACCCCGAAAGCTTTGCCCGCTGGTCATTTGAAGGGGAAAAAAATTTTGGCATTTTCCGGGCTGGCCAAGCCAGAGTCATTCCAGGAGACTCTCTTGGGCCTGCAGGCCAAGATTGTCGGGGTCGAAGCTTTTCCGGATCATCATTGGTATGTCCAAAAAGATTTGGAAAAGCTATGGAAAAGTGCGGCGAATTTGAATGTCGAGGCCCTGGTGACGACCGAAAAGGACATGGTTCGCCTCGAGGATTGCCGCATGGGACCCCTCCCGCTGTGGGTGCTATCCATCCAGCATGTTTTTGAGGGAGATGATCAAGCGCGTTTTGAAGAATTCTTATTCTCCCGGCTGGGCCCTGGGCGATGAAAGGATTTTTTAAGAGGGAAGGGGACCAGTCACCCGTCCAGGGTTTCCTTCTCTCGGCCGTCAACTGGATCCCGCTCAAGGTCAGGATCTGGTTGTTGGAGGGGTTGGGTCAGTTGCTCTTTGCGACTGACGGGCGGCACCGCCGAATCGCCGAAAGGAATTTAGCCCTGGCTTTCGGAGAGAAGACAGATCGGGAACGGGCCGGAATCGCTCGTTCCGCCTTTCGGAATATGGGGAGAGTGATGGCGGAATTTTCCTTCACTCCACGGCTAAAAGAGGAGAATGTGAGTCAATACGTCTTCCTCGAGGGTAAAGAGCATTTTCACCGTGCCCGTGAAAAGGGTAAGGGGGTTCTCTTTTTAACGGCGCACTTTGGCAATTGGGAATGGATGGCGGCAATTTTTCCGATATTGGTCCGTTGCCCGTGCCATGTGATCGTCCGGCCCCTGGACAACAGATTCCTGGACGGTATCGTAGACCGGCTGCGCACATGCACGGGCAATCGCACCGTTCCCAAGCAGAAATCCATGGGCCGGATCCTGCGCCTCCTGAGACAGGGGGAAGTGGTCGGGGTTCTCCTGGACCAGAACGTAGCCTGGCAGGAAGGCGTTTTCGTGAATTTTTTTGGAGAGCTGGCCTGCACAAACGCAGGGCTGGCCCTTTTGGCCCTGAAGACGGGGGCCTCGGTGCTTCCGGCCTTCAACAGCCGGCAAGCGGATGGACGGTACCGGGTGGTTATCGGGCCAGAAATAGCGGTGATCCGGACCGGGGATAAAGCCCTGGACGTGGAGAAAAATACAGAGCTTTTCACCTCGGTGATTGAACGGCACGTCCGTCAGTATCCCGATCACTGGTTCTGGTTACACCAGAGATGGAAGACCCGTCCCTGGCAGGCCAAGAGAATGAAGGGCGGGACCGCAGGAATACCGGAATGATGGAATATCGGACTAATGGAAGAACGAAAAGATGGAAGAGTGGAAGAATGGAAGGATGGGGAAGTAGATTGATCGTTGTTCATCATTTACTTGACCCAATATTCCACCATTCCAATATTCCTTTATTCCATCATTTTGGCCCATTATTCCAACATTCCAATCTTCCAGTTTTTTTGACCCATTATTCCATCTTTCCATTCTTCCATTCTTCCAGTTTCTTGGTGGGGGGCTATGGGAAAGTCTGAGATTTTGGCATCTCCCAATATCCGGAAGGTCCTCATCCGGTCAGCCAATTGGGTGGGCGATGCGGTGATGAGCCTGCCAGCCATCGCTTCTGTGCGGCGAACGTTTCCTCGGGCAGAGATCTTTATCCTGGCCAAACCCTGGGTAGCAGAAATTTTTGAAGACAACCCGGTGGTGGATCGGGTGTCTATTTACCAGAGTCCCGGGATCCATCAAGGGCTGCGCGGGAAATGGCGGCTGGCCCGGCAACTGAAGAAGGAAGGTTTTGAGTTGGCCATCCTCCTGCAGAACGCCTTCGAGGCCGCCCTGATTTCATTCCTGGCCGGGATCCCCCGGCGGGCCGGATATAATACGGATGCAAGAGCCTGCATTCTTACCCATCCCGTGGCCATGACCGGGAAGATTAAAAAGCGACATCAGGTCGACTATTACCTGGAAATGGTGGGATCATTGGGTTTCCAGCGGGCCCACGCCGTCCCTTCGTTGCAAGTGTCCGCAGTGCGGCAAGAAGAAGCGAGGCGCAGATTGGAATCTTTCGGCTTAGGAGAATCGCAGGGGCTTGTGGGGATAAGCCCAGGGGCCACCTATGGTTCTGCCAAGCAATGGCTCCCGGAAAGATACGCCGAGCTGTCCGACCGGATTGCCAAAGACTCCGGAGATCGCATCCTGATTTTCGGGAGCGTAGGGGATAAGGAGGTTGCCACCCAAGTTCGCCAGAATGCCCGGGTTCCCTTGATTGACCTAACCGGGATGACCACCCTCGCGCAGGCGATGGCTTTAATTGCCCGCTGCCGACTTTTTATAACCAATGACTCAGGTCTGATGCATGTGGCGGCCGCGCTAGGGATCCCTGTCATTGCGATTTTTGGCTCCACCGACCCGGAGAGAACGGGACCCCGGGGCGAAGTTTGCCGGGTGGTGCGCAGGCCTGTCCCCTGTGCCCCTTGCTTAAAGACCGAGTGCCCGGAGGACCGGAAGTGCATGAAGCTTATCACGGTGGAGGAGGTTTTTGAAGAAGTTAAGAAGATGTGGAATTTGGGGAAATGATCGTAGAAGAATCGAGGCGAAATTCCAAAATCCAAATCCCACATTCCAAATAATCCCCAGTTTCGAATGACCCAAATTGGAAACATTGACTTGTTTAGCCACCCAAAAATCCCTCCCGCCCTCCCTTTAATAAAGGGAGGAGACTAGGATTTCCCCCTTTGAAAAAGGGGGATGAAGGGGGATTTCTGGGGTCTCCGTGTAATTGGGAACCTTATTTCCCATAAGGCTAAAGAGCGACGGAATTTAAAATTCAAGTTTTCGTGGCTCACTTTGCTAAAAAGACTGGATTTTGTGGTGAAGAAGAATAGAGCTGTCTTTTTGGACCGGGACGGGACGATCTGCGAGGAAGTGGGTTACCTGGATTCGATCGAACGGTTACGCCTGATTACCGGTTCGGCGGCGGCTATCAAAGTACTCAACGAGCGAGGGCTCAAAGCCGTCGTGGTAACCAACCAGTCTGGCGTCGCCCGGGGTTTTTTCTCCGAATCGCGATTGCAGGAGGTGCACGAGGAACTGGAACGGCAATTGGGGCAGGAAGGAGCGCATCTGGATGGTATTTATTATTGCCCCCATCACCCGAGCGACGGCAATGAACCCTATTTGGGAGTGTGCGACTGCCGCAAGCCGGCTTCGGGCTTGCTCCTCCGGGCGGCGGCTGATCTGGGTCTGGACCTGCGGGTTTCCTACGTGATCGGCGATCACCCTTCGGACGTGGAATGTGCCCGGCGCGTGGGCGCAAAAGGAATTCTGGTTTTAACGGGTCATGGCGAAAATTCGCGGGCCGAAAAAGAGGGTTGGCCGTCGCCCCCCGCTTACATCGCCCCGGACCTCTATGCCGCGGTCCAGTGGGTCATCGGGGATGTGGGCAAGGGATGAGATCGAATTCGGGACCCCCTCCTCAGAAGATTTTGATCGTCAAGCTCAGCGCCATAGGGGACGTGGTGCAGACCCTTCCGATGATGGAAGCTTTGAGAAGCCACTACCCCAAAGCCCATATTGATTGGCTCGTAGAGGAGGAAGCCAGTGATTTGCTCATCGGTCATCCAGCCCTGCAAAGGGTGATGGTCAGTCGCCGAAAAACCTGGCAGAAGCGACTGTCCCGCAGGGGGGATTTCTGGTCCACTCTTAGGGAGGTGGGTAAATTTATCCGCGAGCTCCGAAGCGTGGAGTATGACTGGATTATCGACAACCATGGAATTTTCAAGAGCGGCCTAATCGTTCTTTTGAGCCGGGGCAGGCGGAAGATCGGTTTCCAGGCCTCGCCGGGAATTGCGAATGAAGGAAATTACCTTTTCACAAGGGAACGATACAAGCCGCTGAACATTGAAAAGCATGCCCTGGAGCGGTATCTCGACTTGATCGCTCAGGTGGGAGTGAGGGTGGGAAAACCCGCGCTGAATTTTCCGGTCCCCGCCGACGCTCTCAGGGAGGCCGGAAAACTTCTCCAGCACACTGGATTTGCCCGGCATCCCTTGGTCATCATTCATCCGATGGCCAAATGGCCGACCAAACAATGGCCCATGGAGAATTTCGCCCGGGTGGCGCACGCCCTGGCCCAAAAAGGGGCGTCGGTAGTCTTCACAGGGAGTCCGGATGATGAAGAACCCGTCCGCGAGCTATGGCAGCGGGTTCAGACTCCGCTACAAGTGCTGAACCTTGCCGGGCAGACCCATCTGCGGGTGTTGGCCGGGATTTTTTCCTTTGCTGACCTCGTATTAACTCCCGACACCGGCCCCATGCACCTTGCCGCTGCCGTGCAAGCTCCGCTCATTGCCCTCTTCGGGCCAACTTCACCCGGAAGGACCGGACCGTATGGGAAGGGGCACGTCATCTTGCGTAAGCCGTTAGCTTGCAGCCCTTGTTTCAAGAAGAAATGCCCGACGATGGAATGCATGAAATCGCTATCCGTGGAGGAAGTCCTTGAAGCGGCGGAAGAAAAACTGAGAGTAGTGAGGGAGAGAACGGAGGTTTTATGGCGCTCAACAAAGATCTTTTAGAAATCCTTGCCTGCCCGAAGTGCGTTCGCGACCCTGGGTGTACGGGAAAGCTGGAATACCGGGAGGCGGAGAATCAACTGGTATGCCAACATTGCCGGCTGATCTACCGCATTGAAGATGACATTCCCATCATGTTAATTGATGAAGCGGTTTCCTTGGATAAGGAATAGATTTTTGCCACAGAGATCACAGAGAACACAGAGCAAAATAATCCCAACGGCAAAAACAAAAACCGAAGCGCAACAATCCGTGAATTTTCCATTCTCATTTTGCTTTTTGCCTTCTAGGTTTTGATTTTCTATCCATCTCTGTGGTCTCGGTGCCCTCTGTGGCCAAAAATGAAAAAATGAAAAGAATCTCAGTTGCTGTCATTACCAAAAACGAAGGACAGAACATCCGTGCCTGCCTGGAAAGCGTCCGCTGGGCGGATGAGATCGTGGTGGTGGACAACGGGAGCACCGATGAAACCCTCCAGGTTTGCCGGGAATTCCAAGCCAGGGTCTTTCTGGAGGAATGGAAAGGATTTTCCGGCCAGAAGAACAGCGCCGTCGAGAAGACCCGGAATGAATGGGTTTTGAGCCTGGATGCCGATGAACGAGTGAGCCCGGACCTGCGCCGGGAAATCGAATCGACCCTGGAAGGGAATCCCTTATGCGATGGCTATTTTATCGCCCGCAAAAATTTTTTTCTTGGCCGCTGGATCAAACACTGCGGCTGGTATCCGGATTATAATTTGCGACTCTTCCGGAAAAACCGGGGTCGCTTCCGGGAAAGAGCCGTGCACGAGCGGGTGGAAGTCGAGGGAAAAGTGGGTTATCTGAAAAATCCGCTGGAACATAGAACCTATCGCTCCTTGAGCGATTTTCTGGAGAGAATGGATCGCTACTCCACCTTAGCGGCCCGGGAGATTCACAACGAAGGCCGGAGATATCATTTTTTCAATGCCTGCTTTCGTCCCCCCTTTACTTTTTTGCAGATGTACCTTCTCCGGGCAGGGTTTCTGGAAGGATACCTCGGATTCCTTCTGTCGGTTCTCTATTCCTTCTATACCTTTGCCAAGTATAGCAAGCTGAAAGAATTCCAGGAGAATGAAGTCCTCGGACATCAAAAATAAGCGAATCGAGCGGATCCTGCTCATCCGTCTGCGGAACATCGGCGATGTTCTCCTTACCGTTCCCACTTTCCGGGCATTCCGGGAAGCATTCCCCCAGGCTTTTATCGCGGCCCTGGTCAATGCCGGTACGGACGAGATGCTTACGGGAAATCCTGTACTGGATGAGGTACTGGTCTTCGACCGCCGGTGGAAAGAGTTACCCCTGGGCCAGCGGGTGAGGCGGGAGATGGCATTCGCCCGCCAGGTCCGGAGCCGAGGTTTCGATTTAGTGGTCAACATGACGGAGGGAGATCGCGGGGCCTTCCTGGCGCTGGCCAGCGGGGCAAGATATAAGATAGGCCTCTTTACGCGGCACCCCGGCTTCTGGTGGAAGAAGCGGGTTTTTGATCACATCGTCCGGATCCCGGATTGGAAAGCTCACATCGTGGAACAGAACCTGGAAATTCCCCGCAGCCTGGGAATGGACCCGCAAGATAAGCGAGTAGATATTTTTTATTCCAGGCGGGACGAAGAGAAAATCCGCCAGCTTCTGGAGGAAGAGGGGATTAGACCCGAAGATCCCCTCGTACATATCCATCCGACTTCGCGTTGGCTTTTCAAATGCTGGCGGGATGACGGGATGGCCAGAGTCATTGATGGGCTCCAGGAAACCGGAAAAGTGCGGGTGGTTCTGACCAGCGGCGGAGAGAAAAAGGAGCTCACGAAGATCGAACAGATCCTCCGCCTTTGCCGGACGAATCCGGTCAGCCTGGCCGGGAAGACGACCCTGAAACAACTGGCGGCCTTAAGCCGGCGATGCAGATTTTTTATCGGAGTCGATACGGCACCCATGCACATCGCAGCTGCGGTGGGGACGCCGGTCATCGCTCTCTTTGGTCCCTCCGGGGAATTTAACTGGGGCCCGTGGGGAAATGGGCATGTGGTGATCAAGAAAGACTGGGAATGCCGCCCGTGCGGTAAGGACGGGTGCGAAGGCAGCAAAAAGAGCCGCTGCCTGGAAGAGATTTCAGAAGAGGAAGTTTTGCAGGCCGCTTTTCAATTATTGTCCAGGACAGAGAGGTCGGCCGATAAAGATGTTTCCTGAATTATTAACAGTCTCATAGTAGTGAAAACATTGCTTTATAAAATCCCTCCTCACCCCCCTTTGCCAAAGGGAGTCCCGCGTTGCGCGGGATTTGGAAAAGAGGGGCGAGGGGA
>Ga0214473_10001860_pt1 | contig 26897 bp, 24 predicted proteins | sample RVTome_7_FD_203509 | JGI IMG/M metagenome (GOLD analysis project Ga0214473, IMG submission 203509) | Soil microbial communities from uranium-contaminated site in the Upper Colorado River Basin, Wyoming, United States - RVT98D197 | ecosystem: Environmental > Terrestrial > Soil > Contaminated >...
CTTGTATCCCTGTTCAAGAAAAGGAAATATTTTTTGAGCTAAAAACTTAACAGCCCCAAAAAGACACTTCAAAAATCAGAAAAGCCATCCAACCCATTAAATCAAAGGTCTCAAATAGTCAAACCCCAATACCAAGTGCATCTCTTCGAGCTACAGATAAGATACATCTAGATATTGAAGAATTTCTTGAGGCCAAGGGACTCTTTTACGACCGTCGCAAGAACTACTATAAGAATAAAGGGAAACCTATTCGAAAAATAGTGAGCATTAGCTTCCTTGCGCAGTCCGTATTGGCTTGTGCCCTTGGTGACCCTGCGAATGCCAGAGCTCGCCCTTCGAGTCTTATTAAGAATGACAACGATTACTTGAGAATCTTCAACAGCAGTTACAATCTTGACGTATACTTCGTTTGTCCTTCCCTTACGATCAAGGTCGACGATGCTTTACGAGCTGAATCGTGCGTAATCCCACGATCACACTGGAACAATGTGCGTTTCTATGTCGCGATGCTAGTTACAATGCGTTTGTGTGGTACTGTTCACTTGTCTGCAAGTCGAGTTGCAGATTTGAACCCTAGCGCCGCCACAACAGAATTGCTGGATAGTTGCATTGCTGATGTGTGGGCTGTTTACCAGGAACTCGGTGGCACTGATCAAGTTGCGAAAGGAACCGAGTTGAAAAGCAGAATTGCAAAGGCAGAGGAGAATAAATTAACAGGATCATAGGTTCGTAAAAATGGCTTCAGTATATTCAAAATGGCCCGATTGCTAGCCATTTTGAATGCTTAACTTCTGTGTACACACCAGCAGTTAATTCCCACTCCCCCAAACCCCTGGCGCTCCAACCGTTTTCTCTCAATATTAGTTAACCAAAAGAGACTGCCATGAAAAACCCCCTGAAAAAGCTTAGCCGTATGCTCGCCGTACTCGCGGCAACCCTGCCTGCCGCACTTCAGCCGGCGCAGGCGCAGAATATTAGCCAGACAGGCCCGGACTCCATGTACCAGAAAACGACCTATACCTATAAGACTGTCGGCACGCACGAGATTCAGCTCGACGTGTACCGTCCCGCCGGCCGGGAAGTCCTGCCGGTTATCCTCTGGATCCACGGCGGCGCGCTGATTATGGGCAGCCGGCAGGGGATAGCTAAGGAGCAGTTGGCAGCCTACATCCGGGCGGGATTCGCGGTGGTGTCAATCGACTACCGCCTGGCGCCTGAAACCAAGCTGAAAGAAATAATCGAGGACCTCAAGGACGCCTATGCCTGGATCCGCAGACAGGGTCCCGGAAAGTTCAGGATCGACCCGAAGCGGATCGCGGTGGCGGGCCATTCCGCAGGCGGCTACCTCACCCAGATGGCCGGCGTCTGCCTGCGGCCGCGGCCGGATGCCCTGGTGTCGTTTTACGGCTACGGCGATATCACCGGCCCCTGGTATTCGCAAGCCGATTCTTTCTATAACCTGAGCCCGGCGGTAGCGCAGGAACTGGCATACGGAGCGGTCGGCGATTCGGTGATCTCGAACACCCGCGGCGGACCCTCGTCCCGGCCACGCGGCCAGTTCTACCTGTACTGCCGGCAGCACGGACTGTGGCCCAGGGAAGTGGCCGGCCACGACCCGGCGACCGAGAGTGCCTGGTTCAAGGCTTACGAACCCCTGCGCAACGTCACGCCGGCGTACCCTCCAATCATCCTGCTCCACGGCCAAAAGGATACCGACGTGCCTTTCGAACAGTCGGTGATGATGGACGCAGAATTGACCCGCCGGGGAGTCGTCCACGAATTCATCACCAACCCGGACTGGGGGCATGGGTTCGACAGCGCGGGATTGAAAGACCCCGCGGTCCGGGAAGCGTTTGACCGCGTGCTGGCCTTTCTGCAGAAGCACGTCAAATAGCGGGAGTCCAAGCAAAAATCCCCCTTTCGTCCCCCTTTGTCAAAGGGGGAGACCACAGCCCCACCCACGGGCGGACACATGGGTCCGCCCCTACATAACTTCTTGTCCCTTTATAACTAAACGGCCAGCCGGCCGCCCCTACGCAAGTCCCTTTCATAATGTTCCGGCGAACGTGGAAAGACCGCGCAGTTTGATTTGCATTGTCATGCGCCTGAATTTTTTTTACATTTGTGGAGTCTACAGTCAACCGGCAGCAGTGCCGGTGTTTTCAATAGGACGTCGGAAAGACGCAGTCAATGGAGATTGCCATGACGCAGAATCAGGGAACCCAAGGCTCACCTTCAGGATCGGCCCAGTCAAGCCAGGAGTCGATCCTGGCGCTGGAATTCGGTGAAAACCAGGCCTTCGAAACCGATCTCAGGCAGCGGGTCAATGCCTACTTCCAACAAGGCGCCGGCCGCTCGAAATCAGGTAATTGGCAGCTGTACTTGAAAACGGCTGTCATTCTTGCCTGTTTCGTAACATTTTACGCGCTTTTGGTGTTCGCGGCCCGGAGCATGTGGCAAGGCCTGCTCCTGGCCATTCTGCTCGGCTTGTCCACAGCCGCGATCGGATTCAACATCGCGCATGATGCCGGACATCGGGCCTATTCGAAAACCCCCTGGGTCAACAAGCTGATGGCAATGTCGATGGATCTGGTGGGAGGCAGTTCCTACATCTGGTTTTGGAAGCACGTCGTCATCCATCACCAATTCGTCAATATCACCGGTTACGACACCGATATCGATTTCGGCATTCTCGGCCGGGTGTCGCCGCATCAGAAGTGGCTCCCGTATTACCACTGGCAGCATCTTTATCTCTGGTTGATCTACGGGTTCCTGGCGGTAAAGTGGGAGCTTGCCGATGATTTCCGCAATGTCATTACCGGCCGGATCGGAAAGCATCGATTCCCCCGGCCGACGGGCTGGGAACTGGTAATCTTCATCATTGGTAAGATAGTCTTTTTCACCTGGGCCTTGGGGATCCCCCTGCTGTTCCATCCTTTAGGCGTCGTTCTGTTTTACTATACCGTCGGCGTGCTGGTTCTGGGTGTGACCCTGAGCCTGGTGTTTCAACTGCCGCACTGCGTAGAACAGGCGGGCTTTCCGGTCCCCCGGGAGGACACCGGGCACATCGAAAACCCCTGGGCCGCTCATCAGGCAAACGTGACCGTGGACTATGTCCGGCACAACCCGATCGTGGGCTGGCTTGTCGGCGGCTTGAACTATCACCTCGAACATCACCTGCTCCCGACGATCTGCCACATTCATTACCCGGCAATCACCAAGATCGTGGAAGAGGCTTGTCGAGCCCACGGGATAAAATACGCGGAGCACAAAACATTCCGGGAAGGAATTGCCGCGCATTTCAGGTGGCTGCAAAAGATGGGAATGCCGAACATGGCAGGCTAAGGGGGCGGGCTATCGCGTGTTTTGTCAATCCGTATCCGGACTTGCGCAAGGAGCGCGGACGGACACATGGGTCCGCCCCTGCATAACTTCTTGCCACTTTATTTAAAAAAGGGCGACCGGCTGGCCGCCCCTACTTTATCACTTTGTAACTCTGTCACTTTGTCACTAAAGGGCGGTTCGCGAACCGCCCCTACTTCGCTCTGTGCCTTTGTGCCTGCCTTTCCCTCTGTCCCTGGCTTTTAAAAAACATCCTGCATCACTATCGGCTGCCTGAACCCCTTGGTGCGGATGAGGAGATAGATGAAGCCCAGCAGGAGCCAGGTCCCGCCGATGATGAAAGTGAGCCTCGGCAGGTTGCTCCAGATACTCAAGCAGGCCACCACTCCGACGGCGGGCGGCAGGAAATTCTTGAAGAAGGAGCCCAGGGTGCGACGTTCGGCCTTGAAGTAGTACTCGCGGATCGAGGCGATGTTGACCAGGGAGAAAGCCAGCAGGGCGCCGAAATTGATCAGATGCGCGCACTGCCCGTAATCCAGGAAGAACGGAGCGACAAGCACGATAGCCCCGATCAGCAGGATATTGTAACTGGGGACGGAGTGTTTGGGGTCCAGGTGGCCGAAGAATTTCTCCGGCAGCATCCGGTCACGTCCCATGCCGTACATCACGCGCACGCAGCCAGTCAGGCCGGTTACACCGCTGCCTACGCTGGCCACGAGCAGGACCAGGGTGATTGCGAACTCGAGCGGAGCCCCGCCCACTACCTTCGCGATACCGAACATCGCGCGGTTCAGACCCTCGCTTTGGTCGGTAACACCGGCCCGAGTCATGATGTCGCCGATGAAGCCCTCCCAGTTGGACCAAGGCACTGCGGCCTGGGCCAGATAGATCTGCGCGCCGCTCCAGATGCCGGTGATCAGGCAGGTCATGACCGTGGCCAGCATCACATTGCGCCTGGGGTTTTCGACCTCCTCGCCAAGCGTGGTTAGGCCATCGAACCCGATGTAGGTCAGCGCGGCCAGAGCGGTTCCCTGAAAAATCACTTTCAAAGAGAAAGAACTGGAATGGTAGAACGGTTCGGTGGTGAACAGTACGGCGCTCCCTCCCATGCCGAACAGGTGCTGGATGGCCGCGCCCATGTACCAGAACACCACTATGCTCATCACGATCATCAGAATCCAGCTAAAGCGGCTGGTGGTCTTGATCCCGCGCAGGTTCAGCCAGATGAACATCCCGGAGAACAGAAGGTACCACATCTGAGTCGGGATGAACGGCATCATCTGGTTTGCCGCGCTTCCGCAGAAAATCGTGCAGATTATTGGGATAATCAGGTAGTCGAGGTAGACCGAGAATCCGGTGAGAAAGCCCAGGCGCGGGTCCAGCCCGCGGCCCACATAGGTGTAGGCCGATCCGGCGGCCGGGTAACGGTTGGCCATACGGCCGTAGCTGATTGCCGTCATCAGCATGGCGCTCATCGCCAGGAGCACCGAAACCACTGCATGTCCCTGCGCCTCCTGGTTGGCGTGCCCAAACAGCGGCATGGCCGCGCAGGGCTGGATCAGGATGATGCCGTAGATCACCAGGTCGCTCAGCGTGAGCACCCGCTTCAGCTTCACATCGGAATTGGCGGTCTCTTGATGCATTTGCCCACCCGTGTCTGAATAGTGAGATAAATGGAGACGGAGCCTGTCTCCCTGCCGATCCGGTTGTCAATCATATCAAAAGTATTAATCCGGTTCTGCGTAGGGGTGCACCTCTGTGTGCGCCCTAAGATTCAAAATATTTTTCCAAGACCGGGCAGACACAGGGGTCCGTCCCTACGAATTTCGCGCTAAACAATGACTCCGAGCAACGAGCAACGAAAACATTGAGGCCAAATTATTTGGGAAACAGCTCCCAGAGCTCCGCCTGCGAAGGCTGGCGGCCATACTCGCACAGCTCGAAAGCTTCCACGTGGCCGATCTTGTCAGCCCGCTCCCGGCCGTAGCGCGCCACAGTCTGTTCGTAGTAGCGGTTCTCCTTGCCGACCTGCGGCCTGCTGCGGTTGGTTCGCATCCATTCGAGCCTTTCCGCCTTCCCCGAGGGGACTCCTTCCAGATTACCGCCGATCCAAGGCAGCCATTCGAACATCTGGCTGTCCATTTCGGCCAGGGCCCGGACTTTCTTGTCGATCACCGGGCCGATGTCCACCACCACATCGGCGGTAAACGGATTGGGCTTCTGGAAGCGGTCGGAGAAGTACATGAAGACCGGGTTCTTTTCCAGCCGGGGAGTGTCCGGGCAAACGTTTGGCACGGCCACCATGTAGGCCGCATCCTGCATGAGCTGGCCGGTGTAGCGGTGGTCGGGATGGTAGTCGTTGGGCCGGGGGCCGATCACGATGTCGGCCTGCCACTGGCGGATGGCACGGATCACGGCCTTGCGGGCCTCGAGCGTGGGCTCCAGCTCGCCATCGTGGAAATCGAGGGTGCGCCACTGGACGCCGAGGATTTCGGCGCTGCGCCGCGCCTCGGCTGCCCTTCTGCGGGCCAGCGCTCCCCCACCCTCGCTCTGATGTCCGGCATCGCCATTGGTGACCGCCACCAGCAGCACCTGCGCCCCGGCCTGGGCCCAGAGAGCGGCGGTGCCTCCCCCCTTGCCCTCGGAGTCATCCGGATGCGCGCCGATCATGATCACCCGCAGCGGAGCCGCTCCGGCAGCCGCGGTCAGGGCGAAAAGAAGGAGAAATACGGCGGTAAAACTCCAACGGGCCACTGGGCTTTTCATCGGGGCCATCCTTTCGGTCAAGTCGTTTGAAGATCACCCGGAGTGAGATAACGGCTCACCTGGGAAAAAGCTGCCAGAGTTCTTCACGAGAGGGCTGACGACCGTATTCACAGAGCTCGAAGATTTCCGCAAACACCACTTTTTTGGCGTGAGCCGCGCCGTAACGTTCGGCCAATACGTCCCGGCCCTTGCCGGTCCATTCCATCATGCCGGGGCCGCGCCATTTTTTCAGCCATTCGAAGCGGGCGGTCTTGTCCGCCGGCACTTCGTTCAGATAGCCGGCGATCCAGGGCAGCCATTCGTACATCTGGCTGTCCATGGCATCCATCGACCGCCACTTCTTGTCCATCACCGGATCGACATCCACGGCCACGTCCACCTGCAGGGGATAAGGTTTTTTGAAGTTATCGGCGAAGTACATGAAGACCGGATTGGTCTCCAGCCTGGGAGTGTCCGGGCAGACGTTGGGTACGGCCACCATGTAGGCCGCATCCTGCATGAGCTGGCCGGTGTAGCGGTGGTCGGGGTGGTAGTCGTTGGGCCGGGGGCCGATCACGACGTCGGCCTGCCAGTCACGGATGGCGCGGATCACGGCCTTGCGGGCCTCCAGGCTCGGTACCAGCTCGCCATCGTGGAAATCGAGGGTGCGCCACTGGACGCCGAGGATTTCGGCGCTGCGCCTGGCCTCGGCGGCCCTTCTGCGGGCCAGCGCTCCCCCGCCCTCACTCTGATGGCCGGCATCGCCATTGGTGACCGCCACCAGCATGACCTTGGCCCCGGCCTGCGCCCAGAGGGCGGCCGTGCCTCCGCCCTTGACCTCGGCGTCATCCGGATGCGCGCCGATCATGATCACCCGCAGCTCATCCCCGGTCCAGGCCGGAGCGCTGCCCTGTTTGTAGACAGTCTGCGCCGGAAGGGCCACGGCCAGGAGCGCGGCCAGCGCGAAGAGCGAAAGCAGCATACGTTTCATCCAGACCTCCAGGGTTGAGAAAATCGCCGTGCGGAAAATTCCCTGTCTCGTTATCCGACGGGCGGACACCCGGGACCGGACCTTGGGAGAAATTCCCGGCCGGGAGTGGTAGGCGGGCCGGCACGGTCATTTCGTACTTCCGCTCTCCCGGGATTTCCGGCGCCGTGGTTCTGGCAATGAACGTGCCGGCCCGCCCGCTCCCAGAGCCCCTCAAACACTCGGTCTCCGGCTCTAACTCACACCCGGCCGGCTCCTCACTTCGGGAATATCGCCCAGAGCTCGTCGCGACCCGGCTGACGGCCGTATTCGCAGAGCTCGAAAGCCTCGGCGAACTTCACCCCGGCCGCTTGCGCCTCGCCGTAACGCTCGGCCAGAAGCTTCCGGTGAGTCCCGGCCCAACCGCCGATCCAGCCGCCCACGCTCTTTTTGAGCCAGGCGAGGCGCTCTGCGGGCGAAGCCGGGACCTCACTCAAAGTCCCGTCCAGCCAGGGGATCCACTCGTACATCTGGCTTTCCATCGAATGGATGGACTGCCATTTGAGCTCCATCACCGGATCGACGTCCACTACTACGTCCGGCGTGAAAGGGTACGGCTTGGTGAAACCATCGTTGAAGTACATGAAGACCGGGTTCTTCTCCAGCCGGGGAGTGTCCGGGCAGACGTTGGGCACTGCCACCATGTAGGCCGCGTCCTGTACGATCTGGCCCGTGTAGCGATGGTCGGGATGGTAGTCGTAGGGGCGGGGGCTGAAAACGATATCGGCCTGCCAGCGGCGGATCGCTCGGATCACTGCTTTACGGGCTTCCAGGCTCGGCACCAGCTCGCCGTCGTGGAAATCGAGGGTGATCCAGTCCACGCCCAGATATTCAGCCGACCGCCTCGCCTCGGCGGCCCGCCTGCGCGCCAGCGCTCCTCCGCCCTGGCTCTGATGGCCGGCATCGCCGTTGGTCACAGCCACGAACTGGACTTTGGCGCCGGCTTTGGCCCAGAGCGCGGCGGTCCCGCCGCCCATGAACTCGCAGTCGTCCGGATGAGCGCCGATCATAATCACCCGCAGCGGTTGATCGGGTGGCGCGGCCGGAGCGCGGCCGGCAATAGCCAGAACCGCGATGGACACTGTCAGGACCAGGACAGCGCGAACGAACGGATTCCCTTTCATCTGTGGACCTCCCGGGCTGGCGGACAGCGAATCTCGAATCGGTTACGGGCCGGAATGCCGGCCGGTCATTTCGGGAACAATTCCCAGAGTTCTTCACGCGAGGGCTGCCGGCCGTACTCGCACAGCTCGAACGCCTCGGCATACTCCACCTGGCCGGCGCGGATGTCGCCGTAGCGCTCAGCCAGCGCTCCGCGGATCATGTCCGTCCAGCGGGTGAAAGTGGGTGCAAGGTAGTTTTTCAGCCATTCGAGACGTTCGGCTTTTCCCCTGGGGACTTCTTTCAGGCGCTCGTCCATCCAGGGTATCCACTCGTACATCTGGCTGTCCATGGCATCCATCGACCGCCACTTTTTGTCCATCCCGCGGGTCACGTCCACGGCCACGTCCGGCCTGAAATGCAATGGTTTCTTGAATTCATCAAGGAAGAAGAGGAAAACCGGGTTGTGATCCAGCCGCGGGGTGTCGGGGCAGATGTTGGGCACGCTCACCAGATAGGCGGCGTCCTGCATGAGCTGGCCGGTATAGCGGTGGTCCGGGTGGTAGTCGTTGGGCCGGTGGCTGATCACCAGATCGGCTTTCCATTCGCGGATGGCGCGGATTACGGCCTCGCGGCATTCGATGGATGGAACTACTCCGCCGTCCCGGATGTCCAGGGTGCGCCAGCTCACACCCAGGATTCGGGCGCTTTTTCTCGATTCCGCGGCGCGCCGGCGGGCCAGCGCCCCGCCGCCCTCGCTCTGATGGCCGGCATCACCGTTGGTCACGGCCACGATCTGCACCTGAACACCGGCTTCGGCCCACATCGCCACGGTGCCGCCGGCGTAGTACTCACTGTCGTCAGGATGAGCCCCGATCATGATTACTCGCACTGTCCTTCTCCTTTTCGATTCTGCCTCACCTGGGAAAGAGCCGCCACAGTTGGTCGCGGGAGGGCCGGCTGCCGTATTCGCACAATTCGAAGGCTTCCGCGTACTGGACACGGGCCGCGGGCCCGGCGCCGTAACGTTCCGCCAGCAGGTCCTTGAACTCCTGGGCCGAACTGCGGAAATGCTCGTCCCAGAAACTTTTGAGATATCCGAGCCGCTCGACCCGTCCGGCAGGCACCTTGTCGAGCTGCTTGTCGATCCAGGGCAGCCATTCGTACATCTGGCTGTCCATGGCGTCCAGGCTCTTGATTTTTTTCTCCATCACCGAACTGGCATCGACAATCACGTCCGGCCGGAAGGGCGTTGGCTTTTTGAAGTGGTCCGGGAAGTACATGAAGACCGGGTTCTTTTCCAGGGGGGGAGTGTCCGGGCAGACGTTGGGCACCAGTACCATGTAGGCCGCATCCTGCACCACCTGGGCGGCGTAGCGGTGGTCGGGGTGGTAGTCGTTGGGCCGATGGCCGATCACCAGGTCGGCCTGCCAGCGGCGGATCGCCCGGATGACGTCGCGGCGCACCTCCAGAGAGGGGGTCAGCTCGCCATCGTGGTAGTCCAGCACCAGTGAATTCACTCCCAGGATTTCGGCGCTGCGGGCCGCCTCGCTCATGCGCCGCCTGGCCAGCTCGCCCCCGCCCGAGATATGATGGCCGGCATCGCCGTTGGTCAGGCTCATCAGCAGCACTTTGGCCCCCTCCTGGGCCCACCTGGCGGCGGTGGCCCCGGCCTTGAGCTCGCAGTCGTCGGGGTGGGCGCCGATCATGATCACTTTCAGGCCTTCCAGAACACTGTCTTTCACCATCGCTTGCCTCTTTTACTTTCCCGGGCTTACTATAGTTGTCTGTTACGAACGGTGTTACTAAAATAATAAGAGAGTCCGACCGTCGGCAACAGAAGAATCCCCGCCCGGACGGGAACGGAAATTGCTGCTTTTACCGGCCGGGTCGGTTTCGTCGCCGGAGGGTTTGAACGCGGCGCTGCCGGCGGCTGAAATTGCCGGGAAAGGCTGGAGAATTTTTACCGGGGGATTTATCAGGAATGAGGCTCGAATACTGGCTTTTGATTCTGATCGCGGTCGTACTGGCGATGGCCGAGGTTCTGCGGCTGATGCACGTGGGCGGCGGATCCGGCAGGAGCGGCGCCAAGGCTTTCCGCCCCTCAGGGGCCGCGTCTGCGGGCGGCTCCCCGCTCAACTACAGCCTGGCCCCCCGCGACCCGGAAGTGATGGCCGCCGCTCTGTTCGAACTCTTGAGCCAGAAGCTGAACTACGAACAGCTCAAAGCCTTTGCCGGCTTCGTGGTCAGCCCCGAAATGACCGACCGCTACGCGGCGCGACTGGCCGCCAATCAGACCACCGAGGGGCTGGCCCGCGGCCTGGGGTTCCTCTGCGACTCGATAAAAGTCAACGGCTTCACCGATAGTCAGAGGGCCCAGGTGAGCGCCGCCCTAGACCGTAAAGCGGACAAAGAATACAAGCTCCTGGCGATACACAAGAACCTGGACAAGATACTATGAGCATTTCATGAAGCCTGCCGTTCAATGTGCCTCCCCGGTCCCGCCGGATGCGAAATAGATGCCAATCCCGCACACTTCCCGCCGCCGGAATTCCCATCGATTTCAATACACAGCAGATAGCGCAGCCAACCGTGGAATACGCATTCGGTCGTAATCCTAACTGTCATCCTTTTGCCGCCAGGTATTTTTCCGCATCCAGGCTGGCCATGCAGCCCATGCCGGCGGCGGTGACCGCCTGGCGGTAGCGGTGGTCCACCACGTCCCCGGCGGCGAACACCCCGGCGGTGCTGGTGGCGGTGCCGTCATGGGTCACGATGTAGCCGGCGTCATCGGTCTGGACCTGGCCGGCAAAGGCCGAACTGTTGGGGGTGTGGCCGATCGCCAGGAAGAGGCCATCGGTGGGATGCTCCTTCTTCTGTCCGGTCTTGACGTTTTCGAATACCACCGCGTAGACCCCGCGCTTTTCATCGCCCAGGACATCGGTGACTACCGTGTCCCATTCGACCTTGACCTTCGGGTTGGCCAGGAGCCGGTCCTGCATGATCTGGCTGGCGCGGAAGCTGTGGCGGCGGTGCACCAGGGTCACTTCCGAGGCGAACTTGCTGATGAACGAGGTTTCCTCCATGGCCGAATCGCCCCCGCCCACCACGGTGACTTCGCGGCCCCGGTAGAAGAAGGCGTCGCAGGTGGCGCAGGTGCTCACCCCCCGGCCGATAAACTTCCGCTCATTTTCCAGCCCCAGCATCCGGGGGCTGGCGCCGGTGGCGACGATCAGGCTGTCGGCGGAGTAGGAGTCTTCCCCGGCCTGCAGGGCGAGCCTGCCGCCGGCGAAGTCCGCTCCCGTTACGTCCCTTGATACGAACCTCGCCCCAAAACGGGCCGCCTGCTTTTTCATGATGTCCATCAGCTGCGGGCCCAGGATCCCCTTTTCGAATCCGGGGAAATTCTCCACCTCAGTGGTAGTGGAGAGCTGACCGCCGGGCTGGCTGCCCTCGAACACCAGAGGCTCGAGCCCCGCGCGGGACGAATAGATGGCCGCGGTCAGCCCGGCCGCTCCGCTGCCCACGATAATCTGCCTGTAATGTCCACCGCCGTCTCTCATAAGTCGACTCTCCATTGGAAAATCCGGATTCCGGGAAACGGTCCGGCCGGCCCGGCCGCCGTCCGGTTGGTAAAAATATAATTTCCAACTCCGCCGCTGGCAACTGGCTGGAGAAAAAATACGTACCAGTGGTTTTGAGGCCTGTCTCCGGGTGAAAAATATTCCCAATTCGACTTGACAAAGAACCTCGCGTTATGGTAAAGTCTTGAAGTCATTTCCCACATAAACGGTTTTTCCTGCTTATCCTGATTTTATTTTAGTACCTTAGCCCGGGGTATTGATGGCCAAAGAATTGTTCGGTCAGTTTCTCATCCGTCGCGGCAAGGTTAACCAGGAAGACATCGAGGAAGCGCTGGTACTACAGGAAATACTGAGCGACAGCCTTGGGGCGGCGGCCTTGGCAAACGACATGATCACGTTCGGGCAGGTGGGGCAGATCCTGGATTATATGGATAATTCCGGCTCGACCTTTACCGATGCCGCCCTGGAGCTGAAATTTCTGACCCGCGCCCAGATCGAAGTGCTGGCCCGGGAGGCCGCCGAATGCCAGTTCCGGCTCGGCCAGTTGCTGGTGGCCACCACCAAACTGTTACAGCCTGAACTGGAAGACGAGCTGGTAACGTTCCATTCGGAACGGCAGCTCATCCCCAGCCCCAACGTGACCAAGGCCGGGTTGGTTGCCCGGGTGGCCCAGAAAAGTGGCATGGATAACGGCTCGGTACAAAAGGTCCTCGAATCGATCCTGAGTTGTATTTCCAGCGAGATGGCCAGCGGCGGCTCAATCGTAATTAAAGGCTTCGGTACTTTTTCGACGGTGGAGCATGCCGCCCGTGACGGCCGGAATCCGCGGAGCGGTGAATCGATAAAAATCCGGCGCAAGAGAGTTCCGCAGCTCAGATTCGCCAGGAGTCTGAAGGAGCGGGTGTCGTAGAAAAGGCCTTGGGAAATAAACAGATAAACAGTTGACAAACTGTTAGAATATTATTATATTAACAAGCTATGGTAAATCCCGGCGAGCGGGTGCGGAACTTTTTGCAAAGTTCGGGATAAACAATATTGAGACAACTAATGATTACTGTCAGCAGGTATTGCCTGCCGGCAGTTTGCCTTTATTTCCCGGAGATTGGCGGATTGAAGGAATGGATTAAGTCTCTCGGCATCGCTCTCGTTCTTTTTCTCTTGATTCGCACCTTTATCGTACAGGCCTTTAAAATCCCCACCGGATCGATGGAAAGTACGCTTCTGGTGGGGGATTTTCTTCTTGTCAACAAGCTGGCCTATGGCGCCACGACCCCTCACAAAGTGCCTTTTCTGGACGTGGAGCTGCCGGATTACCGCCTGCCCGGGTACGATTCTCCGCAAAGGGGCGACATCGTGGTCTTCGAGTATCCGCTCGACCGGTCGCTCGATTACGTGAAAAGGTGCGTTGCCGTCGGCGGGGACACCGTCGAAATGCGGGACAAGATCCTCTACGTCAATCACATTCCCCAAGATGAAATATTCGCCCAGCACCTCGACAGCCTCATCTCGCGGGGTGACAGCCGGCCGTTCGACTCCAACCAGTTCAGTTGGCAGTACGAATTCCTGACCGACGATGCGAAAGAGCGGTACAGAGGACATTATCAGCCCACGCGGGACAATTTCGGCCCGCTGGTGGTGCCCGCAGGCAGACTCTTCTGCCTGGGAGACAACCGGGACCGCAGCAGCGACAGCCGCTTCTGGGGTTTCGTGAACCGCGAGCTGATCAAGGGGCGGCCGATGATCCTCTATTTCAGCTGGGACCAGGACCATTGGCAGCCGCGGCTGGACCGAATCGGGCACATAATACAGTAGCGGCGCCGCGGGGCGTGACGGGCGACGGGCTGTATCATCCGCCGGCGCCCCTGCGTTCATACTGGAGAGCGGCGAAACCCGGCCTGAAAGAAAGTTAATTTTTATCCAATAAATGTTAAGGAGCACTCCTCCATGAAAGCCAGCCAATTAAAAAAGTCGTATTTTGATGAGGGCTCGCTGGATCTGTATCTCAAGGAGATCAGCAACTATCCTTTGCTGAAGCGCGAAGACGAGATCGAGCTGGCCAAAGATATCCATCAGGGAAGCCAGAAATCCCTTGAAAAACTCACCCGGAGCAACCTCCGTTTCGTGGTCAGCGTGGCGAAGAAGTACCAGAACCAGGGTGTTTCGCTGGCCGATTTGATCAACGAGGGGAACGTGGGGCTGATCCGGGCCGCTCATAAGTTCGATGAAACCAAGGGCATCAAGTTCATCTCTTACGCAGTCTGGTGGATCCGCCAGGCGATCCTGCAGGCGCTGGCCGAACAGAGCCGGATCGTGCGGGTCCCGCTCAACCGCGCCGGCACCCTCTACAAGATCGGCAAGAAAAGCAACCGGCTCACTCAGGAGCTGGGCCGCAAGCCCACGGTGGAGGAGATAGCCGAGGGCATGGACATCAGCCTGGAAGAGGTGCGTAAGACTCTTTCCATCTCGCAGAGCCACCTCTCGCTCGATGCTCCACTCACCCCCGGCGAGGACAACCGGCTGCTGGACTACCTGCCGGACAACTACGACCGCGGGCCCCAGGAAAGCGCTTTCGAAAACGCGCTTTCCAATGCGATCGAAGATTCGCTCAGTACGCTCAAGGAGCGCGAGGCCAAAATCCTGCGTCTTTATTTCGGCCTGGGCGGGCAGGAGCCGATGACACTGGAACAGATCGGCTCAGTGCTCGGTATCACCCGCGAAAGGGTCCGCCAGATCAAGGAGAAAGCGATCAGCCGTCTGCGTCACGTTTCGCGCAGCCGCGCCCTGCAGTCTTTTCTCATTTGACCCGTTCCGCTTTGCGGGTCATCGGTAGCCAGTCCTTTGTCCATGAATGCCAAGCGGGCCCTTACGTCGAGCCCGCTTTTTATTTTTCCGCGGTTTCCCTGTTTGCAGGTAGTCCGGAGGCGAACTTTGAGAGAATGGGTGAAGTCGATCGGCCTGGCCCTGGGTTTGTTTCTGGTGATCCGGACCTTCCTGGTGCAGGCTTTCAAGATTCCCACCGGCTCGATGGAAGACACCCTGCTGATCGGCGATTTTCTGCTGGTGAATAAGCTGGTCTACGGCTCCTCGACGCCCAGAAGCCTGCCGCTGATGGACGGGAATCTTCCCCAGCTTCACCTGCCCGGCTACGATGAACCCGAACGGGGAAACATCGTCGTCTTCGAATACCCCCTGGACCGTTCGGTGGATTACGTCAAACGCTGCGTGGCCCTACCCGGCGACACTGTCGAGATGCACGACAAGGTGCTCTACATCAACCACCGTCCCCAGGAAGAACCCTTCGTTCTACACGGCGATTCGAAGATCTACAATAGCGAACCGGGCGGGCGAATCCACCCGGATTTCGTCTGGCAGCGGCAGTATATCACCGACCAGGCGCGGCAGAAATTCGGCGGCAATTACGTCTCCACCCGCGATAATTTCGGTCCGCTCCTGGTTCCGCCGGGCAAGTATTTCTGCCTGGGCGACAACCGCGATTTCAGCAGCGACAGCCGCTACTGGGGCTTTGTCGACCGGGAGCTGATCAAGGGCCGCCCGCTGATCCTGTATTTCAGCTGGGACCGCAATCATTGGCTGGTGCGCCTGAACCGGATCGGGAAATTGATCGGATAACCCTTACCCTTTTTCTGAAAGCACTTGATTCCCCTCACTGCGCCAGCCGCCGGCCGGCTGAGCGGTCCGCCCACAGCCCGCAAAAGAGCGTTTCGGGAAGTAAAAGAATGCCTTCCGCCGAAACCCCCGTCCTTGTCCGGACCGGCTTAGCCTGCCATCCAGTCCATTTTATCCCGATTTATTAAAGTCCTTCGGCTGCCGGGACGATTACTTAGATAGTGCTGAAGCGAGAGTCAACCAGGACCCGACACCGGCGGAGGGAATATGTGCCAATACTGTAATCTCGAGACGCTCGAGCCCGAAGCCTTCGATACATTTTTCACCTCGGCGGTCAACGACGGATTCAGAAGCATGGTCTGCAAGCACTGCGCCGCCACCTTTTTCACCCGGCCGGCCACTCTCAGCGGCCGGCAGCCGGAAGGGCTTCCGGCCGGGGTCGAGGAGGCGGAGGGAAACAGCCTCGTGCTTCTCTCCCTCTGATCCGCCGATACGTTTTTCCGGTAAAAAACCGCCTTTCGGGCGGTTTTTTCGTTTCTCTGCCCGGACTTTTCCGCTGAAATACCCCTGCCTGCTTTTGAGTCCCGAACTCTTTCCGTCCGTAACCTCACTGGTCTCTTGGCGTTCCGTATGACACGGCTGAAACCGTTGCAGTACGGGCAACTGAGCGAAAAAAAAATATGTTGAAAGATTCCTCGAGATGAGTTATAAAAGTAGGGTTGAGAGGAAAGCTTGACAGTTTAAATTAATTGTTTATATTATATTATAAATCTTGCATTATATATAATTCATCTGGAGCGACCCTCGATGAGGAAAGTCGAGAAGAACCTGGCCGATACCCAGAAAGCCTACCTGGACCTGCAGAAGGCCATGGTCAACCTCGAATCCTCCAAGTACGTCGTGAACTTCTCCGATGATATCCACGACAAGCTCTCCACCATCCGGCTCCTGTTCGACTACATCTTCACCAAGTACGGCAACTACGAGTTTCGCCGGGACTGCATCATCGACTTCAAGATCAGCGAGCTCGAAAACATCCTCGAAGCCCTCGACAGCTTCATCGAAAGCTACCAGAGCCTGATCAAAACCTACCGCGAAAAGCCTTCCTCCCGGAACCTCCGCCAGGAGAAGGGCGCCTGACTTTCCCCTGGCAGCCCTCTGTTTTCTGTTGCGTCCGCCTCCCTTTTCGCCCTATTTATAGACCCGGATGGTTTCGCAGTTTGAAGCGCCATGCGCGAATCGATTCCCGGAGCACACTGCCATGCCGCTCGGCACCGCCGACCTGGTCGTAATCGGTCTCTATCTGGTGGTTATCACCGGCTGCGGAGTCTGGCTTTCCCGCTTCCAGACCGACAGCCGCGCCTATTTCCTGGGCAACCGTAACATTCCCTGGCCAGCGGTCTGCCTATCGGTGGTGGCGACCGAAACCAGCGTGCTGACCTTTATCGGCGTGCCGGCGCTGAGCTACGGGTCGAACATGTGTTTCCTGCAATTGTCATTTGGCTATCTGGCCGCCCGGATCATCCTGGCCTGGTTCTTTCTGCCGGCCTACCTTCAGCAGGACACCTACACGGTTTACGGTTACCTCGACCGCCGCTTCGGCCCCCTGGCGCGAAACCTCGCCAGCGCCCTGTTTTTCATCACCCAGGCCCTGGGCAGCGGCGTCCGGCTGTACGCGGCGGCCCTGGTGCTGACCACGGTCGCAGGAACGGAAGCTACCATCTGGGCGATCGTGGCAATGGCCGCAGTGACCGTGGGCTACACCCTGCTCGGCGGGATAGCCGCGGTGATCTGGACCGATGTCGTGCAGGCCACGATCATGATCGGCGGGGGAGTGTTGGCGCTGTGGATCCTGGCGGGGATGTTCGGCGATCCGGGAGTGTTCGAGGTGCTGGCGGCCGCAGCCTCGGCGGGCAAGCTGCGCGTGTTCGACTTTAGCTTCGACCTCGGGCGGACTTACACTTTCTGGAGCGGAATCGTGGGCGGCACTTTCCTGGGGATGGCCTCCCACGGCACGGATCAGGTGCTGGCCCAGCGTCTGCTCACCTGCCGCAGCCTTTCGGACGGCCGCAAGGCCATAATCGGCTCGGGATTGGTGATCATCCCCCAGTTCCTGCTCTTTCTGGTCGTGGGCGTGCTGCTGCACAGTTACTACGGGATACATCCGCCCGCCGAGGCGATCGGCAACCCCGACCGGATTTTTCCGCACTTCATCGTCAACCACTTCCCGCCGGTGGCGGCCGGCCTGGTGGTGGCGGCGATGTTAGGCGCGGCCATGAGCACGCTCGATTCGGCGATCCAGGCGCTGAGCTCGAGCACGGTGATGGACGTGATCCGTCCGCTCACCGGTAACCGCAGGGCCGAAAGCCAGTACCTGGGCACGAGCCGGTTGTTGACCCTGTTCTGGGGGGCGGCCCTGGTCGGAGTGGCGGTCCTGGCCGGCGATTGGGGCCCGGTGCTCGAAACCGGCCTCACCGTAGCCAGCTACACCTACGGCCCGCTGCTGGGCCTTTTCGTCCTGGGCTTCTTTACCCGCTTGTCTTCCCAGAAGGCGGCAGCGATTGGAGTGGCGGCCGGGTTGATCGTAATCACGATGGTGATCCTGCGCACCGGCCTGCCCTGGACCTGGAACGTTTTCGTGGGCTGTCTGGCCACGGTGGTCCCGGCCCTGGCCGCCGAAAGGCTGCTGTTCGGCAGGAAAGCTCGCTGAAATGACTCAGTCAATGGAAATCGACACCGGAAAACTCGACCGGCTGTTTTTCTCCGGGATCGGCGGCAGCGGTATGAGCGCCCTGGCTCAGCTTCTGGCCGGCCAGGGCAAGAAAGTCTCCGGCTCGGACCGCAAGAACGACCGCGGCGAAAGCGCAACCCTTTTCGCTGCTCTCAACCGGCAGGGAATTGAACTCTTCCCCCAGGACGGCAGCGGCGTTCGCCCGGGGCTGGATGCGGTGGTGGTATCGACCGCGGTCGAAAGCGACGTCCCGGACTACCGGCGCGCCGGGGAGCTTGGCATCCCCATAATCGCCAGGCCGCAGTTATTGGCCGCCCTGGTCAACAGCCGAAGGGGATTCTGTGTCGCCGGCACGAGCGGCAAGAGCACGGTGACCGCCCTGACGGCTTACGTGATGGCCGGGGCCGGCCTGGCACCCAATTTTATCGGCGGGGCGGCCGTGGCCAACTGGACCGATCGCCCCGGCACGGGCAACGCCCTGGGCGGGAAGAGCGGGATTTACGTGGTCGAGGCCTGCGAAAGCGACGGCTCGATCACCGGCTACCGGCCGGCAGTGGGCGCGATCCTCAACATCCAGCGTGACCACCACGAGCTGGAGAGCCTTCTGCCGATGTTCGAGCGCTTCGCCGGAAGCTGCCGGGAGCAGCTGATCGTCAACGCCGACTGCCCCAACCTGGCCCGGCTCCACCTGACCGGCCTCCAGGCCCGTATCGTCCGCTTCTCCACCCAAGACCGCACCGCCGCCCTGGCTGCGGAAAAGATCGAGCTCGAGCCCCTGAGTTCCCGTTTCAGCGTGGCCGGAGTCAGCTTCGCCTGCCCCCTGCCCGGGCTTTACAACGTCCAGAACGCCCTGGCCGCCCTGGCGCTGTGCGAGGCCGCCGGAGTGAGCCGAGCCGATTTCGCCCGGATACTGCCGTCTTTCAAGGGGGTGGCCCGCCGCTTCCAGGTGGTGGGGAAAAAGAGGGGGGTGACCGTGGTCGATGACTTTGCGCACAACCCGGCCAAGCTGGCCGCGGTGATAGGTGCGCTGAACCACTGGAAGGGCCTGCGCCGCAAGATCGTGGTCTTCCAGCCGCACGGGTTCGGCCCGGCCAAGTTCATGAGGGCCGAGCTGGCGGAAACTCTCGCCGGTTGCCTGGGCCCGCAGGACCTAGTGATCCTGCCGGAAATCTACTACGCGGGCGGGACTGCAAGTAAGGACATATCCAGCCGGGACATCGTGGAGGATATTAAAAGCCGTGGAGTGAGTGCAGTCTATTTCGAGCGCCGCGCCGAGGCGGTCGGGTTCATAGCAGGCGAAGCGGGGCGGGGGGACGTAGTGCTGGTGGCCGGCGCCCGGGACGACTCCCTGACCGATTTCTGCCGCGAGGTGCTGGCAGCCCTCTGAACACCTCCGGCAACCTTAAATTCCACCGCCTATCCGCGCAGCAGGCCGGCCGCCCGCTCGAGCTCGCTGTCCTCCAGGGCGAAACAGAACCGCAGCCAGGTACGGTCGTAACCGGCCGAATAAAAGCTCGCCGCCGGCACGCTCGCCACCCCCTTCTCCTCGAACAACCGCTCCATCGCCTGTTTCGACTTCAGGTTGCCGTACACCTCGCTGTAGTCGGCCAGCAGGAAGTAGGTGCCCTCCAGGGGCAGCACGCAAAAGCCGGCGTCCGCCAGGGCCTCGGCCAGCAACCTGCGCTTGGCCTCGTACTTCCCGGCCAGGCCCTCGTAGTAGGATTTATCCAGCCGTGGCAGGGCGCGGGCCACTCCCTCCTGCAACGGGTGGGGAGCGCAGATGTACAGGAGGTCGCTGATCAGGGACATCTTCTCGATCACCCGGGCCGGCCCGGAGGCCCAGCCCAGGCGCCAGCCGGTCATGGCCAGGGTCTTGCTGAACCCGGCGACAGTCACGGTGCGGCTGAACATCCCCGGCAGGGAGGCGATACTGACATGCCGGCGGCCCCCGAACGTGATGTGCTCGTAGATTTCATCTGTGATGATCCATATTCCGTATTTTTGGCAGAGTTCACCCACAGCGGCCAGCTCCTCGCGGGTGAACACCTTGCCGCTCGGGTTGGCCGGCGTGTTGATCACCACCGCCCGGACTCCCTCGGCCAGCTTCTTTTCCAGCCCGTCAAGGTCGATCTTCCAGCCCGGCTGTTCCAGTCTGAAAAAGACCGGCTCGAAGCCCAGCAGTCGGATCAGGTTGACGTGGTAGCCGTAGAAGGGTTCGAAGTTGAGCACCCGGTCGCCGGAGTCAAGAAGCGCCAGCAGAGCGCAGGTGTAGGCCCCGGTGGCGCCGCTCGCCACGGTGATTTCCTTTTCCGGGTCCGCCTGGATCCCGTTGAACCATTTCAACTTTTCCGCGATCAGCTCCCGTAGCCTGCGCTTGCCGTTGAGCGGGGCGTAGGTGTTGTTGTCATCTGTTATCGCTGCGCAGGCCGCTGCCTTGACCACCTCCGGCGTGGGCAGGTCGCAGAGGCCCTGCGACAGGTTCACCCCGCCCCGGGCCACCGAGCGCGAGGTCATCGAACGGATTTCGCTCTGTCTGAGCGATTCCGCACGCCGTGCCAGGGAAAGTTCCATTTCATCGCTCCTCTTTATCTTGACTGACGTTACATTCCGATTGGGTTCCCGTGAAAATATAACGCCGCCGGCCCGGGCCGGCCAGCGGCAACTGTCAGGCAGGGGAGCGGCTTGACCCGGCGGCTCGAGTTTTCTATAATGATACTCAATCTTATTCAGAATTTACCGACCGCACCATTGACGAGGGGGAAAAATCATGGCCAGAGTCGCCGCATTGATCGAAAACCTGTTCGAGGATTCGGAATTCCATCAGCCGGCCCGGGCTTTCCGGGAGGCGGGCCATCAGGTGACAGTCGTGGGCCTGGAGGAAGGTAAAGTAGTGAAGGGCAAGAAGGAGGGGACGACCGTCAAGGTTGAAAAAGCGGTAAAGGACGTTTCGGTAAAAGATTTCGAAGCCCTATTGATCCCCGGCGGCTATGCTCCCGACCTCCTGCGCCGGGACGATACGGCGGTGGCCTTCGCCCGGGACTTCGTCAACTCGGGCAAGCCCACTTTCATTATCTGCCACAGCGCCCAGCTCCTGGTCACCGCTCGGGTGCTCGAGGGGCGCCGGGCCACCGGCCACAAGGCGGTGATCGTGGACATCGAAAACGCCGGGGCCAAATTTATTGACAGCGAGGTGGTGGTGGACGGCAATCTGGTCTCCAGCCGCACCCCGGCGGACATGCCGGCTTTTATCCGCGAATGTCTCCGCCAGCTTGCGTAGGGTTACTCCCCGGGCAACAAAAAAGGGCGACCGGCCGGTCGCCCCTACGTCATTTTCTGTGTTTTCGCAGCGGGCGAACACGAGGTTCGCTCCTGCCGCATATCCACTCGTTTCCTATAACCCGTGCCTTTTGTCTTTACTTTGTCACTATGTAACTTTGTCACTTTGTAACTTTCTTTTCACTCAGTCCCTCAGTCCCTTTCTTTTTCCCCATCCTCACCCGCTTGGGCTCGTACGTACAGTACGGCTCTTCCGCCAGGTAGTCGCCTGTCTCTCCGAAACTCCGGGCGCGGCAGCCCAGGCAGACGTTCTTGTACTCGCAGAGGCCACACTTGCCGGTGAGGTTGCCGGTGTCGCGCAGGGTGGCAAACAGGCTGCTTTCGTTCCAGATTTCGCGGAAAGGGGTTTCGCGCACGTTGCCGGCTTCCACCGGCAGGTAGCCGCAGGGGAACACCTGGCCCTTGTGACTGACGAAACAGACCGCGGTCCCGGCCAGGCAGCCGCGGGTCATCTGGTGCAGGGTGCCGTGGCCGTGGCCTTTGGTGAGCATATCCCGGCCGCCCCGCTCGAGGATGATCCGGAAGTAGTGGGGAGCGCAGGTGGCCTTGATCTGCAGGCCGGGGTTTTCGAGGGTCTTGTCGTAGACCCAGTTGAGCACTTCCTCGTAGCGCTCGGGCGTAAGCTGCTGACTCCGGCTCAGCTCCACGCCGCAGCCCACGGGCACGAGCATGAAAAAGTGCAGGGCATCGGCGCCGAGAGCTTTGGCCAGGGCGACTATCTGGTCGAGCTGATGGTCGTTGTGGCGGGCGATGGTGGAATTGACCTGCAGGTTCATGCCGCGCGCTTTGAGCCGGCGAAAACCCGCCACAGCCGAGTCGAACGACCCCGTCAGGCCGCGGAACTCGTCGTGTACTCCCGGGGTGGCTCCATCGAAACTGATCGCAACCCGCCGCACGCCGGATGCCACTATCCGGTCGGCCAGGGTGTCGTCGATCAGCACGCCGTTGGTGGCCAGGGCCACGGGCAGGCCCAGGTCTGCGGCCCGCCGGGCGATCCGGAAGATGTCCTTGCGGATCAGCGGTTCTCCGCCCGAGAGCACCAGGATCGGCCGGCTGAACGCGGCGATGTCCTCGACGAACCTCAGCGCCTCCCCGGTTTCCATGTCGCCGGGGGCCAGGCCGGTGCCGCAGATATCCAGGCGGCGGCAATGCCGGCAGGTGAGGTTGCAGCCGGCGGTGGTTTCCCAGAATACCAGCCGAAGCTGGTGGCCCAGGGGGCCGGGGCCGCCGTCGCCGGTGAGCGGCCGGAAATCAGGCATTCCGTGGCCGTGCGGTCGGCCGTGGTTCGTCTTATCCATATTATCAGAGCCCTTCAACACTGTAGCGTACGCAAGGTGAACCGCCCCCCTACCTCAAGGTGTACGGGCGGGTTTGAAACCCGCCCCGACAAGTGTACGCCCGCATTATTGCTTATATCCCAGCACGTCAATAACCTGACATGAAATTCTTACAGTCGAATAAACAAAAATCTTTCGAGGCCTCAACCCGCCTGCCGGCGAGGCTGGTAATAACAATTAATGCACAGCCACGGAGATAAACTTAATATGGAAAACTTCGTCAACAATGTCAATGCGGCCCGGTCCGGTCGCGCAGCCGGAGCGCCTGCCGAGTAGCCCATTCTTTGCGTTCGCCATCCGGCAAGCCGCGTTCCCCGCTCGATCAGTACCAGCGCCGAATCCGCTTTCCCCGGCTTATCGGCCGGCAGAAGCCCGTAGCAGGGGCAGGCATCGGCGCGGCATCGGCGGGATCCCTAGGCGCTTCCCAGGGGCGATGGGGATCGAAGCAGCGGACGAAAGAGAATGCGAACAGGACGACGCCGGGAGCGTATCCAGCAGAAGCCCGGGGCCTGTCCCGGTTGTCGAAAGTTTTTTTCACCTTCCTTCCAGTTTTTTTATGATCTCGCGGGCCTTTCCGGCCCAGTGCGCTTCCGGTTCCAGGGAGACGGCCCTGGAGAGGCCGCGGTGTGCCCGGAATGTGTCGATCCCCTCGTAGAACAGGAAAAATCCCAGGTTGAACCAGGCCTGGGCATAGTTCGAATCGAGAGTCACCGCTCGGTCCAGGCAGGCCAGCGCCGTATCCTTGCGGCCGGCGGCGGCTTCGAGGTTACCCAGGTTGTTCCAGGCCGGGGCGTACCCGCTGTCCGCCTCGATGGCCCGGCGGTAGGCCCGGCGCGCCTGGTCCGTTTCACCGCGGGCGGCCAGAACCACTCCCAGGTTTAGCTGGACTTTTCCATCTCCGGAATACATGTCCGCCACCTTGCGCAGGGAGCGTTCGGCCTTTTCAAGATCGCCAGCGCGGTAGGCGGAAATCCCCAGGTTGTAGAGCGCCAGCGGGTAGAGCGAATCGACAGCCAGGGCCTGTTCGAAACAGCGGCCGGCACCAGTGTTATCTCCCCGGTCCAGGAGCATCTTTCCCAGGTCGTTGAGGATTTCCTTGTCCTGGGGGGCAAGCCGGCGCGCGGTCTCCATGCGGCGCAAAGCCTGGTCGACTTCGCCCTGCTGCCAGAGGATGTCGGCCAGCATGGCATTGGCCCGGGCGTGCGAGGGGATCACCTGGATCGTCCGCTCGAGCCAGGCTTTGGCGGTATCCAGCGAGTCGAGGCTGCGCCAGGCCAGAGCCAGCAGGAAATTGGCCGGGCTGTCCGGCTTTTTCTCCACGGCCCGGGTGAATTCGGCGATAGCCTGCCGATGCTCGCCCCGCTCCATGTAGATGAAACCCTTGTACTGGCAGGCGTAGACGTTGTCCGGATCGACAGCCAGCACCGAATCGAAGACCGCCAGGGCGCGGTCGTAATCTCCCTCGGCCTCGGCCATCACTCCGGTCATGAAACGGCCCAGGGTGCGGATCATCCGTTTGGGGTCAGGCCGGGAGCCCTCGGCCTGCCGGCTGGTCCGGCCCGCGACGTAGCCCAGGGCGCGCAGCCGTTCGGCGGATTCCGTGTCCAGCGCCAGGCGGCCGGCCAGGTTTCTTTCGCGCCTGGAGAGTTCCCGGCGCAGGCTGGCGAAGCGGGCCATCGACTCTCCCAGGCCCGCACTGTCCCGGCCGGCCAGATCGGCTGATTCGGCGAAATCGGCGCCGATATCATACAGCTCCGGCTCCGGCGCCTCGATGTACTTCATGTCGCCGTAAAGCATCCCTTCCAGGCTGTGCCAGCCGAAAGTGTTTTCCGGCAGGCGGGTTTCAAAGTACAGGGTGCGCTGCCGGCCGGGCAGGCCGGCGGATCGGGAATCGATCGAAGGCAGCAGGCTCCGGCCGTCGATCTCCCGGAGCGCATCGAGTCCGGCCGCCTCCAGAACGGTGGGCAGAACGTCCACCAGGCTCACGTTGTCGGCGACGGTCCGGCCGGCCCGGAGTCCCCCCGGAAAGCGGAGGACGAGGGGCACGTGGAGGGTGGAATTATAGAGGAATATGCCGTGGGTCGGCTCCCCGTGCTCCCCCAGCGCCTCGCCGTGGTCGCCGGCCACCACAATCAGAGTGTTGTCCCAGCGGCCGGTGGCTTTCAGGTAGTCGACCAGCCGGCCCAGGTTGAAATCGGCGCAGGCGATCTCGCCGTCGTAGGGGTCCGCGCCCACGGTATCGAACGGCGCGGGCGGACGGTACGGGGAATGGGGATCGAAATAGTGCACCCAGAGGGCGAACGGCCGCCTGACAGTGTCCAGCCAGGCGATGGCGGCCTCGGTCACCTCGGCGGCGTTTCTTTCGACAAAAAAGGCCGTTTCCTGGTCCGGCCGGGCCGTGAGGCGTTCATCGTAATGCCCGAAGCCCTGCGCCAACCCGAAGCGCGAAGTGACGACGTAGGCGCCGATCACCGCGCCGGTTTCGAAGCCGGCCGAAGCGAGCAGTTCGGCCAGGGTCACCGCCCCGCTCTCCAGGCGATAGGTCCCGTTGTCGCGCACGCCGTGTACCGGCGGGTAGAGCCCGGTAAAGAGGCTGGCGTGCGCCGGCAGGGTGACCGGCACCGGCGTAAAACAGCGCGTAAAGCGCACTCCCTCGCGGGCCAGGCGGTCAACAGTGGGAGTTGCGGCCCTGGCGTAGCCGTAGCAGCCGATGCGGTCGGCGCGGGTGGTGTCGAACGTGACCACCAGGACGTTCAACTGCGGAGAGCGGGTGCAACAGAGCAGCGACAGAAAAGCGGCTGCGACTAAGCGTGAGGCTGGTCCGGTCATTCTCATGGCACGCTATCCTGATGATCGACTGCGGAGCTTATTCCAAAGCTTTATTATACCGGAAGGGCTTATCCGGCGGCAAGCAGCGGCAGGGAACCAGGGGGATCGGCGGTTAGAGACTGGTGGTGCGTTTCATGACGGCCAGGGTGCGGAAGTAGTTCAGTTCGAGCAGAAACTGGAAGATCTGTTCGAACATTTCCGGGTAATGCTGGAGGTGGCGCATCAAGGCTTGTACGCTGATCCGGTAGCCGAACACCTTGGTGATTGTGTCCACCTGGCAAACGCTCTGCGAGCCGACGTTGAGGATCGAGGATTCGCCGATAATGGTCGGAGCGGACTGGATGTTCAGGTCGATCCGCTGCTCTTCTTGGGTGAGCTGGTTCTTGTGGAGCTTGGAGATCTTCACTCTGCCTTCGTGCATGAAAATCAGGTCCGAATTCGGTTCGCCTTCGCGGATTATCGTTCCGCGCAGTTCGTGGGGCTTGACGCTGAGGTTCGGAATGGAGCGCATCTTCTTCAGGAAATTGCCGATTCCTTCCACCAGCCGGATCGGGTACTGGACTTCCTCGGCTTCCTGAGCCAGGCCCCAGGCGATGAGCACGTTGACGTAGTTTTCATTCACTTCCATCAGCTTGCGGTACATGATCCGGTTGAGGCTGATCATCAGCTGGCCGCGGAGCTTGCGCAGGGCCGGGTTCGGGTTCTGGAGGATTTCCACCAGGGCCGAATAGTTGAACACGATCAGCCGCATGTCACCCTCGGCGTATACGTCCGCGCTGCGGCTTTCGACCGCCATCAGGTTGTCCAGGGAGTTGATCACCATGCTGATCATGCTCATCTCGCCCACGGTGCGCTTGGCCGGCACCTCGATTCGCTCCGGCTGGCCGATGTCCACGCCCGCCTTGCCCTCCACGATGTAATAGAGGGCGTGGCCGGGAGCGTCCTTTTTGATGAACGGCCGGTCTCCGGCCTTGATGTTCTTCACCAGCAGCGTGGCGGATGACTTGATTTCCCCCACCGACCCGGAGTACATGATGCGTGTGATGGTCTGCAGCTCATTCAGGATTTGTTCCGAGCGCGCCTGGTCCATTCTCTTCCCTGGGGAAACGGTTTCGCCTGGAACTCGGGCGTCTTCGAACGGCGGCAAATTCGGCGGATTAAGACAATTTTAAATCCATATCGTTTTTTTTTCAAGCTAATTCGGATTCCCGGCTTAGCGCCTTAACTTACTGATATAT
>Ga0214473_10001861_pt1 | contig 26883 bp, 22 predicted proteins | sample RVTome_7_FD_203509 | JGI IMG/M metagenome (GOLD analysis project Ga0214473, IMG submission 203509) | Soil microbial communities from uranium-contaminated site in the Upper Colorado River Basin, Wyoming, United States - RVT98D197 | ecosystem: Environmental > Terrestrial > Soil > Contaminated >...
AAGGTACAGCCCGAGGGCGATCGCCGACCTGAGCTTGGAGACGGCTCGGCCTCCAAAGGACGAAGGGGCAGGGCCGGCCCTAGACTGGAATCCGGGAAGGAAGATGTACTCGCCGGACAGCCACCCCGAATCCGGGGATGCTGACTCCCAGGCCTCGTGCCTTCGAGAGGTCAGCAGGCAATAGTCCGTTGCGTCCCATGACTTCAAGAGGCGGAGCAGGACGACCGCCTGGCCAGAGCGATCCGGAGGGATGGATGCCGATAGGATCGCAAGCGGGACGTGGCGTAACCGAACCCCCGTCTCCGGCTCGGCCGCCGACTCTCCCGAGGGGTTGGCATCCCTTGGCTGCTCATCCATCGCCGACGCGCTTCCCTCGCATAGCACGCCAGACCCCGCGCAGACCATTGAAAGCCCATGAAGGCAAGATCGCTCTGGCGATCTCAACCGGTGAACGCGGTATGCGTCGGATTCTCCTTCCTGCCTCTCCGAGGTAGAGCCTCCACGTCCGGACGCCCAATGTGGCCGTCCCATCAACCGTCCGGTTGACCACTTCCAGCCGCCGTGCCGGCGCAGGTCGGGCTACCGGCGGAGGGAAGCCCGGCGCCTTGCGCCGCTCTGCGGACAGGGGTCCGTCGTCCTTCTCCCCCTCCTTGAGGTGGTAGACGACTGAGTCCAGGGCGGTCAGGTGGCGAACGCCCGCTCGACGGAGGCGATCGTAGAAAGCCTCGTCTCCGTACCGGCGAACTTGGTCGAACGACCGGCCGGCCAAGTTGCCTTCAGGGTACAGCCCCGCGTCCAGGGCCACCGACCGGAAGATCATGCACGGCATGTATGCCCCGCCGACCATCAGGCCTGTCTCTTTGGTTTTCTCGGCGAAATCGAGGAATCCCTTACGGTCAAAGGTGTCGACGGTCCCGCCGAATGCCGCGGCAATGGCATCGGGGAAGACACCGTGTCTGGGATGGCCGGGCTCGACCAGCCTGGACGTCACGACAACCCGCTGCGACAAGTACTTCTCAAGGTTCTCGAGCCAGTCCGGCGAGAAGTAATTGTCACTGTTGACGAGGACGACGATATTGCTCTCGGCCTGCCGCATGCCTTCGTTGTAGGCCCGATACACTCGGTGCATGTATTCTGGGGCGCCGAAGCCCAGGCGGAAGAGCTCCTCATCACTCCGATGAGGATTCCGGACGACGATGTGTTTGTAACCCCGGGATTGGAGATGATGCAGGCACTCCTCGGTCGGATCGTTGGCGACAAACGTGAACTGCGCCTCACGGCGGGCAATCATCGGAGTGAACTCAGTGACCGAATCGTGTATCCAATCCGCCAGACGGGGAGACTTGTAGATGAGGGACAAGATCGAGATCCTCACCAGGCGACTCCCTTGCCCTGCAGATAGTCCGCCCACAATCCCCGGGCCGTCTTCCGATCCCAATGCCAACGTAGAACGTCATCCCTTGGATTCGGGGAAGGGACGAAATCCTTGACGAGCGTTTCGTCCGAGAAATGGATCGGCAGGTTGCACGCCATCGCCTCCCACTCCGCCATGAAGAAAGACGGGAGGAGGCTGCTCGATAGAAAGAAATCGGCGCAGTTGAACAGCTCACGAAGCATTACCTGAGGAACCTTTGTGAAGTTGCTGCCGCCATGGAGGTGGCCCGCCTCGGCCTCCCACTTCCACACGACGATCCAGTGGACGTGCGGGTCACGTTGCGCGGCCTCCACGACGCGGCCGAAGCCCTTCATTGGATGGGTTGTCCCCACCCAGATGCCGACTTTCCTGTCCACGGGGATGCTGAACTTCTCTCGCAACGAACGCTTTTCCGCCAGGGGTTTGAATAGATCCGTGTCTACGCCAATGGGTAGCACATCCACCGACCCAAACCGGTCGTAATGCGGACTGGTCAGTGGGGTCGGAGTGGTCCTCCATGTACTAAATCTCGCACACTCATGGATCAACTTCAACCGACTGTCCCAACTGTCAGACTGAAGGACATCTCTCATCTGCGGGAGGAGTTCCCACAGGAGGGCGAGACTCTTGCCCGAGCGGTTGGCAAACCCCAAAGTCGAGTATTGAAGGACGATATCTTCAGATCCCAACTTCCTCGGCAACCCCAGCCTGGAGGAGGGGAACTCTCTCTGGAACCACGTCCAGAAAGTGTCCTCGCCCAGCCCGCTGACTACTTCGGCATTCAAGTAGATCATCTGGATTTCGTCTGATCGCTGGACGTCCAATCGGAGTCAGGATCCGGCGGGTCGGCCGGCGGCGATTGTGCGAGGGTGCGGGCGAACTCCTGGCCGAGGCCTCCGTCCGACCCAGGTGTCAGCCTCGCGACGAAGGCAGATTTGTCGCCGCTCATCCTTCCCGGTATTCCCACGATGCAGGGGACGACAGCACACCTGGCCCACCGGGGCCGAAACGCCGTGAGCCAGACCCCGGATCCCTCCTGCGGAAGACCAGTCGCTCGGACGGCTCGTGGGCGTCCAGAGCCCCTGGCGTCCCAAGTCTGGCGCTCACTAGGTATTCGCCGGGTGCCAGGAGGTCCACCGGGAGATGCGCGATGACGCGATGTCTCCCGGCGAGGCGTTTACGACGGTCGGCGACCTCCGAGTCATCGGTGTAGAGAACGACGACCTCGGCCGCATTGCGGACTTCGAGACCGAGGACGCTCTCCTGGCCGCCTTCACGAATCACATAGTCGCAGGCAACACTTCCGGGCGAACGCTCAAGCCATCGCAGCGCGGTCAACTGGGCGGGCAACGCCGGCGCGTCTGCGAAGACGAGTGTCTCGGCGGCCCCGCCGCCCATGCTCGAAGCATATCGTTCCAGGGCGTCATGGACCGGTCCGTCGACGACGATATCCCCTCGATCCAGCAGGAGCGCCCGGGTGCACAGAGTCTGCACAACGGAGAGATCATGGCTCACCACGAGCAGGGTCCGGCCTTCGCGGGAGGCTCCTGCCATCACGGCGAGACATTTCCGCTGGAACTCGGCATCCCCGACGGCCAAGGCCTCGTCCACCAGGAGAACGTTGCATTCCATATGGGCCATCACCGAGAAGGCCAGCCGGACGTACATGCCGCTCGAGTAGCGCTTGACGGGCGTCTCCAGGAAAGGTCCGATCTCGGCGAAGTCGACGATGGCATCGAATTTGCGTTCGATCTCCGCCCGAGACATCCCGAGGATCGCGCCGCTCAACAGGATGTTCTCGCGTCCGGAGAGTTCGGGGTTGAATCCCGTGCCGATCTCCAGCAAGGCCGCCGCCCGTCCGCGCACGTGCGCGGACCCCTCCGTTGGACGGGTAACCCGCGCCAGGATCTTGAGCAGCGTGCTCTTCCCCGCCCCGTTGGGACCGATGACACCGAGGACCTCGCCCGGGAACACCTCGAAGGAGACGTGGCGCAGAGCCCAAATCGTGTCTCCGCCATCGGTGGGCCTTCCGGCGCGCAACCTGGATCCCAGATGATCCCGCAACGTATCGGTCCGGCTGCGCAGGGCCTCCAGGGAGTAGCGCTTGCCGAGATCAGCGGCCTCGATTATCGCCCGTTCCATCAGACAACGTCCGCAAAGGCGTCTTCGGCGCGCCGGAAGTACAGCAAACCGGTGAGCAAAAGCAACACGGTGGTGAGGACCCCTTCCAGCGTCTGCGGGCCTGTCAACGGCAGTGGCGTCCCAAACAGGCCCCAGCGGAAGCCCTCCAGCGCCAGGACCATCGGGTTCAGCGCGTAAAGCCAGCGCCAATCCGCCGGGACCAAGTTCGTCGAGTAGACAACCGGGGAAGCATACATCCACAGCTGAAGAAGGAACGGGATCAGTTGCCCCACGTCCCGGAAACGAACATAGAGGGAGGAAATCCACAGGCTCGCCCCAACAGCCGCCGCTAAACCCAGAATCAGGAACAGGGGAAGCGAAATCACCTGCCAGCCCGGCGTGATGCCAAAGAAGAGCATCATGAGAATGAGCAGCGGAAACGAAATCAGGGTGTCGAGGGTCGGCATGACCATCGACGCCAGTGGAATCGCCATCCGAGGGAAGTACACCTTCGTCAGCAGGCTAGCGCTGGTCACCAGGCTTGTCCCGCTCATCGCAACCACGCGCGCCAAGGCGTTCCAGGGGAGGAAGCCTGCGTAGACGAAAACCGGGTACGGGATGTCACCGGAGGGAACCTTCACGATCAGCCCGAAGACAACGGAGAAGAGCAGAATCGTCAGGAGGGGATTGAGCAGACTCCAGCCTACCCCGACAAACGTCTGCTTGTACTTCACCTTGACGTCGCGCCAGGCCAGGAAGTACATGACTCGTCGGTAGCGCCAGAGTTCGGCAAGGTTCAAGTGGATTCCCTTGCCAGCTGGCGTCACGACATACCCGTCATCCATGATTCGTCCTGTCCGAGCCGCGGTCCGGGACGTGCTTGGGGATCGACTGGTCGGCGCGCTCATGGGTCGATCGGATGGGGAAGGAGCTCCGATCTCCGGTTCGAGAATTCTTCCTGAGCCCGCTGGTAGTCCTCCGGATTCCCGATGTCGAGCCAGAAGGAGTCGGTCACAAAGCCTTTGACGGGCTCGCCGGCCGCAACGAGCCGCTGGACCAGGTCCGGGAAATCACACGGGACGCCGACTTCCAGGTGCCGCAGCGCGGCGGCATCGTAGACGTATACCCCCATGCTGGCCAGGTAGGCCGTCGCCGGCTTCTCACGGTAGCGTTGCACGTTCATATCGCCATCCAGCTCGACCGCGCCCAGAGGCAGACGGGCCTCTCGCGGCTGCAAGGCAATCGTCAGGCAGGCCTCCGCCTCTTGGTGGTAGCGCACCAGTTGACGGAAATCCAAGGTCGTAAGGACATCTCCATTCACCACCAGGAAGGTCCCCGCCATGTCCGGGATCAAAGACAGGGCTCCGGCCGTCCCTAAAGGGCGCTCCTCTCGCGCGTAGGAGATCTCCAGCCCCGCCATGTCTTTGTCGGTGACCATTCGATCGCAATAAGCCTGGATCAGCTCAGCCAGATGCCCCACGGAAAGGACGATCCGGTCAAAGCCATAGTGGTGGAGCTGTCGGAGAAGGATGTCCAGAATCGGACGGTCCCCCAGGGGAACGAGAGGCTTTGGAAAGACGGTCGTGTACGGGAGCAGCCGCGTCCCCTTTCCCCCGGCCAGGATCACGGCTTTCATCTAGATCTCGTAGCGGCCGGCATCGTAGGCCTCTGGGTGCGAAGCAATCCACTCAATGGTGGCCTGCAACCCTGTGTCCAAAGTCCACTGCGGACGCCATCCGAGGAGACTGTGAGCCAAGCTGCTGTCCGACAGCAGGCGGCGCACCTCGCTCTTGGTCGGCCGCTCTCGAACTTGCTCGACCTCGAGAACCGCCGCCCGGCCTGCAAGGGAGAGAATCTTGTTGGCCAGGTCCCTGATCGAAATCTCAGACTCAGATCCGACGTTGATGATGCGACCGACGGCCTCTTGCGCCTCGCCCGCCCGCACGAAGGCTGAGACCGTGTCCTCGACAAAAGTGAAATCCCTCGTCGCCTCCAGGTTGCCCAGGCGTACCGTCGAGGCGGTCAACGCCTGGCTGACGATTGTCGGGATCACGGCCCGCGCCGACTGCCTCGGCCCGTAGGCGTTGAACGGCCGGAGGATGACGACCGGAAGCCCGTAGGCAGCGTGGAAGCTCTCCGCCATCTTCTCGGCGCCGATCTTGCTCGCTGAATACGGAGATTGTCCCCTCAGGGAATGATCCTCCGAGATCGGAACCCGCTCCGCCGTACCGTAGACCTCACTCGTCGAGGTGTGGACCACCCGTTCCACCTGATAATCCCGGGCGGCCAGCAGGACGTGCAGTGTTCCCAGGGTGTTCGTCTCGACCACTTCAAGCGGGTGCAGATAGGAATAAGGGATGCCGACCAACGCCCCAAGGTGGAAGACAACTTCACAGCCCTCAACCGCCTGGCGGACGGCGGCAAGATCGCGCAGATCTCCGGCCATGATCTCCAAACCGTCCCTCAATTGCCGCGGGATGGCCTCGAGATGGCTTGGCCGATGGACCGAGGTGTAGCGAATGAAGGCCCGCACGCTTGCGCCAGCTCCCAAGAGTCTCTCGACCAGGTGGGATCCGACGAACCCGGCCGCGCCGGTGACGAGGGCCTTCTTTTGCGGGAGATTCACGAAGTCCGCTTCGCCTCATCTTCCTTGGTCAGCCGCACACCCGGCGCAATGTGAGTCCCCACGACGGTGGGTCTCCATGATGATAATGCGGCAGATGCGATTCCCGCCACACGGCGATGAACCGATGCGCCAATCATCGCCCTGTCCTTCCTGGGCGCCACCAGTGCCTGCGTCCCAGCACGGGTCACGGTGCGGCCCGCGTCCGATCCACAGCAAACCCATCTGTGTTGGTTAGTATAGGGCTGCCGATTGCAGCACGGCCCCGGCCGGGGCCTTCGGGAAGAGCCGCGGCTCGGGCTCCCATTTGTCCATCCGCGCCCGAACGAGCGATCCCTCTCCCTTTTCCATCGTGATAGCCGCCGACTTTCTCGCCGAGCCAAGTACACAGTCTAGGCCAAGCCGGGATTCTCCCGGCCGCCCCCACCCCGGCCAACACAGCGAGAAAGGGCATCATCGGGTGGCGGAACCGATCCAATGCGGCCGGGCCTCCGGAGATCAGGAGAAAGTAGGCAGGCCATACCAGCATGAGAACGCCCTCCACCCGCAAGGGCCGCTCCCGTAGCACGGTCACCGCTCCCGCGGCGCCTAGGACCCAATAGAGGGCCAGGATGACGCCGAACAGCGCTGTCACGAGCAGCGCTTCCGGCCGCTCCCGAGCGAGTTGGAGGACCGCGCCGAGAACTCCCTTGTCGACGATCAACCCCAGAAGTCCCCCCGACTCCGGATAAGGCCCGAAGAATTTCAAGTACTCGACGCCCCCGGGGTCCAGCGCGACCCGGATCACGCCCTTGAGGTAGGCATCGAGGAACACCCATGGCCGGGCGGCGATGATTTGCTCGCCGATTTCCCCAAGCCGGCGGTAGTACTCTCCTTCAGAGAGGTCCGGGCCCCGTAAGGCCTCGGCCTCCCGCAACATCTGCTGTCGCACCTCATAGTATGGTAAACCCACTTCGGCGGCGATCACGGCCGCGGCATGGTACTCGTAGAGCGTGACGTCCGTGATGGCGGAGAACCGAGCGTAACCGGCGGTAAGGGAGTTGCGGGATTGCCAGACGCCCATGGCGGTCATCGAGATGGCGAGGAAAAACACGATCCGCGCAACGACCCAGCGGGTCGCCGACTTCCTGAGTATGGCGACGGCCAACCACGTCAGCGCCGTGACCGCCGGAAGGAAGTAGCCAATCGGGCGCACATAGGCGGCGATACTGAGCGCCAAGGCCGCTCCGGCCAACCCGACCCAAGAGTTGCTGCGAAGGGATCGCTGGAGAAGCAGCGCAGCCAGCATGAGGCACAGCGCGAACAGGCTTTCACTCAGGATTCTCCCGGTGTACAGGAGGGCCAGCGGCTCTATTGCGTAAGCAAGCCCCGCCAAGACCGAGACCTTCGGGGAGGAGGACAGGCCTGTGGCCACAGCCATGACAAGACCCAGCGTGATCGTACCGACAACAGCCTGCAGGGTGATCGTCAGGGGTTCGACGGCGCCCGCCATCATCCCCGGAAGAAGGAACAAAGGGTAGCCCGGCGTTCGAACGAGCTCGGGAACACCCCCCACGGTGAAACCTTCTCCGTGAATCAGGGCCTGCGCCAGGCCAATGTAGGAGGCGGAATCCCTTGAGTAGAAGATGGATGGGTCCCTCGAGATCAGCCACGCAGCCAGAGGAAGGCCCAGCCGCAACAATAGGCCGAGGCCGAGCACCGAGCGCTCCCTCCACGTCCAATTCAAGGCCAGGCCTCAAGCTGCTGCGTCGGGACGGCGGCGGGGTTCCCAGGATGCGGGTCCCCCACCAGGAAGGTCGGGATTATCGACTCTGCAGACTCGGCTTCGCACCTCAGTCAAACCGCCGCCTGGTGGATGCGGTCCGATGCCCGTTCCGGGGCAAGGCTCTGAATCACCCTCAAATAGGTGATGTACTCTTCCACCCCGTGCTCCCTCAGGCAAGTCTCTCTGGCGGCCTGGCCCATCTCGGCGGCGAGATCGGGGCGGTCCAGCAGGCCGGCGACGGCCTGTGCGATCGCGGGGCCGGCAATCGGCACAAGCGCCCCGTTCCCATCTCGCACAACGGTCGAAGTCAACCCGACATCGGTCGCCACGACCGCGCACCCGGCCGCCATCCCCTCCAGCATGGACTGGTTGGTCGTGTTGTCGTACTCCTCCAGGCAGACGTGCACGGCGCTTCGATTGACGACCGTCGATGGATCCGGAAAGTATCCCACATGAATCCGGTCCGCCAAACGGCTCTTCTTGGCCCGCGTCTGCAGCGTGCCGAGGAGCGGCCCTTCGCCGAGGATGAAGAATCGGACGTCTCGATGTCGATCGCCGACATCCTCGATGACGTCCAACATGAGAACCGGGTTCTTGAAGCCGAACGCGCGGCCGGTGAAGGTGACGAGGCGTTCCTTCGGGAGCGGGTGGAACGTCACTGAGTCGACACAGTTGCGCGCTGGGCAGGAGATCTTGGTCTCCGGGACGCCGAGGGCCGTCAGCCGGTCGGCGATGAAGCTGTACAACGCGTCGACCGCCACATACGAGCGCAACGCGCCCAGCAAAGCCCGACAGTGGATGCTGAGCGGCCGGTAGTACTTCGGATGGTGGGAGACGAGCGAGGCAATCATGCGGGTCTTAGGGATTGGGAACCATCCGAGCACAGGCACCATCTCCAGGTAGCTCTGCACGAGATCAATCGATTCTTCCTGAATCACGTCTTTCAGTTCGCCTCGGTAGCGCAGCAGGGTCACCACCCGCCCGAGGTTGCGAAGCAACCCGTCGGAGGCGCCTCGCTTCCGGTCGAGGGCCGATCGGGGGGAAAACACCCTGACGTCAGGCCTCCCGGCAAGGTCAAACCCGGCTTCCTGCAAGGCGCGGGAGACGTCGGCGCTGAGCACCAGAACGTACTCGCCAGGGAATAGGCGGCTCATCTCCTTGAAGACGAAGGCCATGCGGCGTTCGGTCCCGCTGGCGGCGGTACTGGCGAGGACGAAGGCCACTCTTCGATCACCCACGGCAGGTTTCTCCTGGCGTACACGGGCCGGCGAGGTCCTTGAAGGCGAGCTTACCATGGCCCCCGACCGGGCTTCCCCGCGCGATCGACGCCGATGGATCGACCGCGAGCGATGCGGTGCACTCCCTAGGCGATGCGGTTCTCCGGCGGGCCGGGCGGAAGGGCATTCTCCCAGGGAGACGGGTGGCATCCGGAGGGTCGAGGAGTCTTAGGGTCCCGCTGCGGGTCAGCCCCCTCCAAGCTGCAGGCCCATCGCCTCATAGAGCCGGCCGTAGGCCTCGAAAATGACCTCGGTCGAGAACCTCTCTCGCGCCACATCGGGTCCGGCCTTTCCCATCTCCTCCAGCTCGGCCGGCGATCGGAGAAGCCCAAGCACGGCTTCCGTCAGCCCGTTCACATCTCCAGGAGTGATCAGAAGGCCGTTCCGCCCGTGGTCGACCACCTCCCGGCATCCAGGAATGTCGCTGGCGATGATCGGCACCCCGGCCGCCGCCGCCTCGATCAGGGATTGGGGGACGCCTTCCCCGTACTTGCTGGGTAGAACACAGATCGAAGCCCGCGCCAGGATCGCCGGCACATCGGCGCGGTGCCCCCACCTCTCCACAAGACCCCCTGACTCCCACTCCTGCAGGGTGCTTACGGGGACCGCGTCGGGGTTACCAGGATCCGGGTCGCCGACGAGGACGAACCGGGCATCGATCGATCGTTGGCATTGCCCGGCGGCCTTGACGAAGTTGCCCACCCCCTTCGTCCAGAGCATGCGCGAAATCATGACGACCAGGGGAGGGTGTTGCGGCAGGCGCGGACCCGCGAACCGATCGAGGTTGACCCCCCATCCGGGTATCAGCGACGTCCGAGCCGCGAGCCGCGAAGACGAGCCCAGGATCCTTTCGCGGTCGGAGGCCTGGTGGAAGACGGCGCGACTGCGCGGCCGGTCCAACGCCCGGCGGACACCCCAGCGGATCGCCAAACGGTCCAGGCTGGACGTCAGGCCGGAGGAGGCAAAGGACCTCCCCAGCCCTGGCAGAACGTTGACGGCGCTGACGTCTCCGTCGACCGCCCAGTTCCCCAGGATCACCGGCTTCGCCGTAATGAGATGAACCACGTCGGGATGGAACTGGCGCAGGGTGCGCGCCAGCGATCGGATCGAAGCGACCGAATTCCACAACGAGCCGCGCCCACGCTCCATCGGGACCTCGGCCCAGGAGACGCCGAGGCGAATCAGCTGCTCTACGTAGGGGCCGCGCGGGGAGATGACGCGTGCCGCGACCCCGTGGCGAAGGTGAACCGTCAGAAACTCGGACAGGAAATTGAAGAGGAACCAGTCCGTGTTGGCGACGACCGCCATCCGTTCCAGCACCGACCCGGTCATCGGTAGGCGTAACGCCGGGCCAGGGGGCCGCACGCGAGCCACGCCAAGCGGCGGGACCACAGCGGCGCGCGCACATGCCAATCGGTGTCCAGCACGAGAGGGCGCGGACCTCTCCGTCGAGCCCGGTTGCCCGCCACGATGTGCCCATAACCGATGGGCGCGTCGTTGGCGAGGCCGGCCGCCACCGACTCCAGCTCCACACCGAGCAGAGGCTCCAGGCGTACTAACTCCCGTGCCGGGTCCTGAACGAAATCCTCGTAGCGCAGACGCAGGGTGGGCCCGCCGATCCTTCGCGCCACGGCATGAGACAGAAGGTTCAAGAAGATCCAGTCCAGGCACGCGCGCAGGGCGACGGCGAAATCGGAGCGGAGCAACCGCGGTCCCACGGGGTATTCGCGCCGGATCTTGATCGTCGACCAGACGACGGCGCGAGGGTCCCGGACGATGTGGATCAGGGTCAGATCCGTCACACCGGCCAGCCGCAAAGCCAGAGCTCGCACCGGGTGCTTGGAGGAGTCCACCAGAATCCGCGTGCCGGACACGGATCCCAAGACGGCGACGAGGCGTCGGGAATCCTCGGCGTAGATGCCGAATTCGCGCGAAGGGCGAAGGATCTCTCTCAAGAGCCTAGGGAGGTTTCGCACATGTTCGAAATTTCTCTGGGCACGGCGGTATCGATCCGGTCTCAGGCTGCCCGCGTCGCTCCCCCAGGCTGCCAAGACGCGACCCCACAGCGGACAGTCCGGAACGAGTTTGCCACAGGAGCAAACCCGTGGGTCTCCCCGATCGGGCGCAAGCATGAAAGCCAGCTCGCCAACGGCCAGAATCCCCGGGTGACGGCCGAGGCAGGCGCCAATAATGGTGGAGCCGCTGCGGGCCGCGCCCAACAAGTAGATCAGCCGCGGGGGTCGCTCCGCGCCTTGCGGGGCCTGGGCCTCGGGGGTCACCGGAGGTACCCGTAGCGCCGTCCGACGGTTCCGGCGATTCCCCAGACGACGGTGCGCAACCAGGTCGGGGAGTTGACGCGCCAATCGAGGTCCTTGGCGAGAGACCGTCCGGTCTGGAAGCGCGCTCGGTTCCCGGCGACAAGATGGCCGTACGTCAAGGGCTGGCCCTCGGCGATGCCGCGGCCGGTCTCCTCCAGGTCCAGCCCGACGAACCGGCCAAGGCGCCGGAGCTCGACAGCTGGATCATCCGCAAGATCCTCGTAGCGCAGACGGAGATAAGGGGCGCCCGTCGAGCGGCCCATCCTTTCCGCAAACAGATTGACCTCCACCCAATTCATCGCCGAGCGGACCGCCAAAGGGAACGGCTTGTTGAGGCGACGGGGTCCCCACGGAGAACGAAGGTACTTGACCTTCGACCACGCCACCGCGCGTGGGTCCCGGACGATATGGACAAGGACGATGTCGAAGCGCCGGGTGGCCAGGAGGGCCAGGGCCCGCGGGGGATGCTTCGAAGAGTCGGCGATGAACTTGTCCCCTCGCTGACCGCCAACCGCCTGCAGAAGACTCTCCGTCCATTCGCCGTATTGGCGAAACGCCGGTGAGGGCCGCTGACCTTGCCGGAGCACTTGCGGGACCCTTCGGAAGCGCTCGAAGTCATTCTGGGCTCGCAAGTACGTCCCAGCATCGAAGTGCGGCTCGTGGCGCCTCCAATCCGCCAAGACCGCGCTCCAGAAGGGACAGTGTGTCACCGTCTGGCCGCACGCACAGACGCGTGTCCGCCCGTGGTCATCCCGCAGGAGATGGTAGAGCTCTCCCGTCGCGAGGACTCCAGGATGGCTTCCCAGGATCGCGTCCAGAACGGTCGATCCGCTGCGTGTGACGCCCAGCAGGTAGAGGATCCTGGGCCGGGCTCGGCCGTCTGCCGTCATCGCCGCCTCACCATCCCTCAATGGATTCCTCCGCGCCATGTCTCCCCTGCCAGGGGAGGACCCCTTCCGCCAGGGCCTGCCGCGCCCGCTGGAAGGCGGCGCGATCGAGCGCGTAGGTCGTGGCCAGGTAAACCGCCGCGCCCAGGGTCACCTGGAGGCCGATCCCGACGGCGGATGACATCTGCCCGAGATCCAGTCGGCCCACGACAAGCAAGACGGCGCTCATGACCAGGATCCCGCAAGCTGGCCCTCGGAACGCCTTGACGTAAGAGGGATAGGGCACGCCCGCCGTGCGGCGGGTCACGACGGTGTGCAGTGGAACCAACAGCACGTTCACCAGCAAGTGGACGAACGCGACGGCGACAACACCGAGATGCACAACCGCCGCGAAACCGAGGACGGCCAGACCCGTTGTCAGCAAGTTGATCCGCAGTTGGAGCCCGGGGCGACCCAACGCCACGAGAAGCGTTGCGGTGCTCACGGGAAGGATCTTGGCGGCGCCCGCCAGCGCCAGCACCTGCATCACGGGGATACTGGGCGCCCATCGCGGGCCGAAAAGAAGCGGGACGAGATCCGGGGCCACGAGCGCCAACCCGACGAAAACCGGGAACGCGGCAATGGCCAGATAGCTCTGCATCGCGAGGAACACGCGGCGCAGCCGCTCGACGTCTGGGCGCAGGCGCGACAGAACCGGCAGCGCCACCGACTGGACCGTCCCCGAAATCAATTGCAGGACGTAGCTCAGGATCCGGTAGCCGACGGTGTAGTATCCGAGCGCTGCGGTTCCCAGGGCATAGCCGATGATGAGATCATCGGCTTTCCCTTGGACCAGGTTCACCAGCCGATCGGCCAGAACGGGAGTGCCGAAGGTCGCCAGCTCCTGGAGCGGGCGCCCCGCGAGCCGAATCCGCGGCCTCCACGCGGACACCCGCCACAGGACGACGGCCCCGGCGAGTCCTCGGCTGAGCGATTGGCCAACGAGGCTCCACACGCCAAGCCCAGCCACGGCCATCGCGACGCCCACACCGCCGGCGAAGGTCTCGGCAGCCGTCGTGCGCAGGGCCAGGTCCCGAAAACGCAATTGCCTCTGAAGAATCGCCGATTGCGTTGCACGCAGGCCCGAGAACAAGAACGATAGCGACATCCACCGCAACACAGGGGCAAGTCGCGGTTCGTGGAAGAAGGCGGCGAGAGGGCTGGCCAGCAGAAGGGTGGCCGCGACCAGGAGCCCGGCCACCGACATGCACAGGATGAACGCCGCGTCGAGATGGCCTTGCGACACATCGGATCTCTGAATGATGGCCTGGTTCAGCCCTTGCTCGATCAGAAGCAGCCCGGCGAGGACGTATACGTTCGCCAAGGCCAGCAGCCCGAAGTCGCTGGGGGGCAGCAGGCGGGAAAGAAGGATGAAGGCAATCAGCGAGATCGCCTGACCCCCGGTCCGCTGCACGGCAGACCAGAACAGGCCTCGAATGGTGTGGATGCGCAGGCTCACGTCCGGCGCTCCGATCCAAGGGCCGGAGGCTTAGCCTGCATTCCCCGTCGAAGAAATTCCCGCAGGCTCGCTCTCGCCGACTCTCGTCGGCGCTGGTCCAGGCGGGGTCCGACCGCCGAATTAGACAACCTGGACTTCCGGGGCCTGGGTTCCGCCCCGAAGCGGTGCCGCGCGGTTCGGGTCGTGCAGGGCACGGAGATAGTCCACGTAGCGGTCTACATGGTGCCTGGACAGCACCCGCTGCCGGCCGGCTTTCCCCATGGCCTCCACCCTGGCGGGGTCGTCTGCCAGTTGCAGGATCGCCTCGGCGACCGACTCTGGGTTCAGCTCGACCAGTAGCCCGACCTCCTCATCGACCACGCGATCGGTATTGCCCACGTTGCTGGCGACCACGGCGCAGCCCGCGGACATCCCCTCCAGCAGGGATTGGTTGGTGAAGTTGTCATACTGGTCCAGAGACACGTGGATCAGGCTGCGGTTGACGATCGGAGAAGGATCCTCGAAGTAGCCGGTCAGAACGCTTTCGGTCCATTTCTGCCGCCTCATCCGCCGAACCAGCTGACCCTGCTGGCTCCCTCGGCCCAGGAGGGAGAAGCGAACGTCGGGCCGCCGGGAAAGCACGCGATCGATGACTTCGATCATCAAGAGCGGGTTCTTCCAGTCGATCGCCCGGGCGGCAAAGGAGACGGACAGATCCTTCGACTCGGGGTGAAAAGCATCGTGATTCACGGTGTTCCATTCCGGGTAGTTCAGGGAACTCGAGGGGACCCCCAGGGCCTCCAGCCTCTGCGCGACCCAGCCAAAGAGGCAGTCGACCGCCGACGCCTGACGGGAGGCTCGCAGCAGCAGGCGACTGTCCAAGGTCGCTCCGTCGAAGTACTTCGGAATGTGATCGACCACCGAGACGATCGTCGGCAAGTCCCGGATCGGAAAGAGGCCCAGGACCGGCACGACCTCCAGGTACGCCTGAAGCAGGGAGACCCGGTCAACCTCGACGATCTGCCGAAGCTCCTCCCGATATCGCCGGAGGGTCGCCAGGCGGCCAAGGTTGACGAACCATGGCGCATGCGCTCCCGCTTTGCGATCGAAGGGGGAGCGGGGACCGAGGACTCGCACCCCGGGAAGCCGGTCGAGGCCAAAGCCGCCTCGATTGAGGATTGGAAAGAGGTCCGGCGACACGATCAGCAGATACTGCCCCGGGTAGCGACGCTCGAGATGCCGGAACACGAAGGAGATCCTTCGTTCCGTGCCGCTGGCCAAGACGCTGGGAAGGACGAGCGCCACTCGTTGTGGCGAAGGGATTGGAGGAGCCATCAGGGTTCGGCGATCACGCTGAATGGGAGGAGAACAGTCGTTTATACCACGCGCAGGCCCGCCTGGTCCTCGCGTGTGGGTAGGCAGTGCCCCCTGGCAGAGCCCTATCGATGGGCCGTCCGGAGAGCCGCCGAAGACCGGGTTAGGATACCCCCGCCCGCGGCGGTTGGCGCGCTCGGCGTCGGTCATCGAACCAAGAAGCCACCGCCGCGACGCTGATCCCCGTAAGCAGCATGATGTACGGATACCGCATCCGGTAGAGCGTTCCGATGATCGCCACCACCAGGGCGTATCCCACGATCATCCCGACGCACAAGATCAACAGAATCCAAGAATCGGGCCTGCGACGGAATCGCCAAATCGCCAAGGGAAGGGCCAGCAACGCAGAGTAAATGAAGACCATTTCCGGAATCGCCGCCCGCCGCATAAGGGTGGTGGAAGGCAGGGTGCCTTCTCCTAACCATTCGGTGGGAAACGGTGCCAGCAGACCGATTTGGGCCGCGCGCGGGATGTAGGCCAAGACGTCGTCGAGGGAAAGGAACTCGGCGCTGGCATCGACAAGGCTTCCGGCTTCCGGAAAAGCGGTCAGATACCGCTGCCGGCGGTTCGCCAGGCTGCGCAACATTCTGTCGAGCGGCTCTGGCATCCACGATTCCGATTGCCATGCAACGCGTGAAATACTCGAGGCCGACAGGGGAGGCAGGTCGTCGTCGCTCTCCCCTGCCCTGCCTGTCCCTTGCCGGGAGAAGACAGTCAGCAGTCCAAGCATACCGGCGACCAGCGCGATGGCCATCCACGCTCGGCGCGGAGGGACCCTTCCGCGCCGGGCATCCATCAGCAGGCTCGGCCCGACGATCACCATCGCCGCCAGGCCGACAACCTGAAGCATGAGCGACATATACGGGCGATAGGCCCACACCATCGCCGCGCCCGCGAAGGCAAGCAGCCACCCCCGTAGGCCGGGGCGCCACCGGGGAAACCAGCTGGACGGGCTGGCCAGGATCATCAGGGCATAGGCGAACATATAGAACCCGAGGATCGTCGCGCCGTCCTTGTGGATCTGCGCCGTCCACCGCAGGGCCGAAGGAAAGAGCACGAATGGAATGGCGGCGAGAAGGGCCCAGCGCAGGTCGTGGACCAGGCGCAGGATCATCGCCGCCAGAAGGACAGCGGCCGTGGCATGCAGAACGGCGTTGAGAGGGAGAAGGACCCACGGCCTCGGCCCCGTTAGGGCGTAGAACAGCGCCGCCACGCCGGCCGGAGTCTGGCCGTCGGGGCTGAGCTCCCAGGCCTCCCACCCTTCCGAGCCGACGCGTTCGACCAGCTCCACCGCAAGCCGGTGGAACGTCCCCGAATCAGTCCGGACCATCAAGCCGTTCCCAAGGTCCCAGGACGGGAAGACACGCGGGAGCAAGAACAGCTGGATCAGCAGCCCGGTGGCGACGACGTACGCGGCGCAGGCGAGCCAGAAGAACAAGAGGGACCGCCCGACCCGGTTGTTGGAAGCCGACGTCAATTTGCCTCCGTTCCCTCCGACGATCTTGTCGAGCCTACCGGACGGGCTCGCCTCCAGCCCACACGCGCACCCGCTCCCAGAAGCGCACCTGGCGGAGCAGGACAAGCAGGCCGATGAGCTCAAGCCGCTGGGCGACACCGTGCGCCAGCGCCGTCTTCAGGATCATCCGGACGAAGAGTGGGGGTGGCATGAGTTCCTTGGCTTGCTCGAGCACGAGGCGTACGGGTCTCCGTCGTTGGACCTGGACCATGCCCCCCGCCACGCGCCGGGCCTTGCGGACCAGCGCGGCCATCGTCCGTCGCGCAGGATGGAACACAACGGCGTCGTCGGCGAAGGCCAGCGTGCGTCCTGCGGAGTGGACCCGCCAACCCCATTCGGCGTCGCCGCCCGAGGTCAGGTCCGCGCGGAACGGTCCGACGGCTCCGACGACGTCGCGGCAGGTGAACAGATTGCACGTGGCCCCGAAATGGCCGCGCGAGACGTAAGCCTGTTGGGGAAACGCCAGCACCATCTCATAGAGCTCAACGAGAGTGGGATGCGAGCGGTCGGTCGGGACTACTTCGACCGCGCCGCCGACCAGACCCGGGTTCGAGAGCGCCAGCAACCGCCGGACGCCGGCTGATACCCAGTCTATCGAGGGCACACAATCGGAATCGGTGAAGGCGAAAACTTCCCCGCACGCTGCTTCGATCCCTCGATTCCGGGCACGGTAGGAGCCCGGGGCTCGTTCCCGCAGGACCCGCAGCCCCGGCGAATCAGTCAGCAACAGCGGAGGATGAGACTCATTGTCGACGATGACGATTTCCAGCCGATTGGCAGGATAGTCCTGAGAGCGCAAGGCTGACAAGCATAAGGCCAATCCTTCCGGATCGTTCCACACGGGCACGATCACAGAGACTGGGGGATGGGAGAGGCCGCCGCGATTCACGATTGGGACGGGTGTAGGGGAAATCCCTCGGACAACCCGAAGGGTAACCGGTTGCGAGCAGGGGGGACCTTATGCAAGGCGCAACCGCAGATTCGGCAGGCGCACGGCTTCGCAAAGTCGGCCGGCGAGTGTCGGGGGATCATCGGTGTTCCGGCTCATCTGCCAGGCGTCGAAATCGAAAGTGCGCCTGAATTGCTCTTCGAGCCACTCTTCAGCCGTCCATCCCGAAGAGGGACCGAGGTTCAGGACGGAACACGCCATTTCGAGCCCTGTCGGGTTGTAGCCGTACGCCAGACGGTTCTCCGCAAGCCTCTGGCGAAACGCCTCCGACGCGGCGAAGGCCAGCGCGGACAAGAGGGCCCGGCTCGTCCAAATGGGCTCGTCCGGCCGCGACAGATGAAGCGTGGCCAGGCCTTGCAACGCAAAGCTCTGGTAACCGACGGCCAGCGTGAGGGGCCGGAATCGACCTGAGACTCTCGCCCTGAGGCTCGATCGCATCCCGGAGGGAAACCGGCGGCTGAGACGCCACGGACTGATCAGATGGGTTAGTAGTCCACCGCGGAGCGTCTGCAGGTATCTGGGCAGTTTGCTTAGGAACGCGGACACCCGCGCCGGAACGTCGTCGCCAGTGCCGGGCAGGGCTTCGCACGAGACGGCAAACCAGATTTGCTGGTTGAGGGTGATGTTCACCCCGAGAGGCTGCCCCGTCAGCGCCTGGCTCGACCACAAGGCGAGCAGGGGATCGAAGGGATGTGAGACGATGACCTTTTCGGCGGCCGAGCGCAGCTCCTCCCAGCCGAGGAGGCGGAAAGCCTCCAGCAATCCCAAGACCGTCCAGGCTTGCCCGATCAGACCGTTCCCATCAGGCTTTCCGGCGCGGACCCGGTGAAGGAAGACCGTTCCACCCGGCCGGTGGACGGGGTCGAGCATATACCTGGCGGCTGCCTCGACCGCGCCTTTCAATCGCCGGTTCCCGGTCAGCTCATACGCCCGGCCGAAGACCTGGAGCCAATTACCCGTGTTCCTCAAGGGAGACTCTTCATCCTTCCACGGGCCGTTGTGTCCCGCCGGCATCGAACCATCCTGGCGCTGAGCCTCGACCCCTCGTTCTGCGGAGATTACAAGCAGTGAGTACAGGTCAGCCACGGAATCTGGCAAGATTCACCAGGATGGGCCCGTTCCGATCGGACGGCGGGAGAGGTCTTTCCTTGCAGTCGCCACTGTCACGAGGCTTCCCTCCGGAGGAACGCGCGCGCTTCCAGCAGAGCCAGGATGCGGCGTGCGTTCTCCTCCGCGGTGGCGCTTGTTGTTTCCAAGGTGATCTCGGGCGAGGCGGGCGCCTCGTACGGATCGTCGATCCCGGTGAAGCCGCGGATTTCGCCGCGCCGCGCCCGGGCATACATGCCCTTGGTGTCGCGCGACTCGCACACCGCCAGCGGTGTGTCGACGAAGACTTCGATGAACCGGTCGCCGCCGACCATCGTGCGCACGTCGTTGCGCGTGGCGCGGTACGGGCTGACGGCGGCGCATAGGACGACGCCGCCATGCCGCACGATCTCCGCCGCCACGAATCCGATTCGGCGGATATTGATGTCGCGGTCGGCGCGGTCGAATCCGAGCCCCTTGGAGAGATGCGTCCGCACGACATCTCCGTCCAGCACCGTCACCTGTCGGCCGGTCTCGAGCAGCAGCTCGGTCAGGATGTCGGCGGTTGTACTTTTCCCCGAACCGCTGAGGCCGGTGAACCAGATGCAGACTCCGCGGCGGTGGCCGGGCGGGTAACTCTCGGCCAGAATCTCGGCCACCTCGGGCCGGGTGAACCAGGACGGCAGCTTGCGGCCGCGGTCCAGGTAGTCGTCCCGTACCTGGGTGCCGGAGATCGTCGCCGTGCGCGTCCCGGCGCCCACGCGCGAGACTTCTTCGTAGCGGTCCTCCTCCGGGAGGTAGACGAATTCGCGAAACGGGACCATGCCCACCCCGATCTCTTCGGCGTAGCGGGCGACCATCTCCTGAGCGGCGTACGGACCGTAAAAGGGGCGGCCTTCCTCGTCGGCTCCCGGGCTGGCATGGTCGCGGCCCACGATGAGGTGGGAGGCCCCGTAATTGCGCCGGATGATGGCGTGCCACAGCGCCTCGCGCGGCCCCGCCAGACGCATGGCCAGCGGAAGCAGGCTCAGCAACACCCGCCCCGATGCGACCAGTGCCGTCGCCAACGCCTTGTACGTCCGGACGCGGGTGAAATGGTCCACGTCTCCCGGCTTGGTCATACCCACGGCGGGATGGAGCAGCAGCGCGCCGTCGACCTCCTCCATCGCCCGGCGGGTCAATTCCTCGTGTACGCGATGAAGGGGATTGCGGGTCTGGAAGGCCACCACCCGCTCGAATCCCATCTGCTCCAGTTTCTGACGAGCCTGGGACGCCGTCAGGCGCAGGTCCTGGAAATCGTAGTGGCGTGGCAGTCGGATCACCTGGAGCAGGCCGGAAACGAAGCGACTCCCCCAGCGCGGCAGCTCGGCGACGAGCGGGTGGCGGGGCGAGGTCGTTCCGAGGGAAAGGCGCGCCAGTTCGTCCTTCTCCCAGGCATAGACTTCGTCGATTCGCAGCACGGCCAGCAGATCGTTCTTCGAATCGCGCAGGGCGATCTCCCGGTCGAGGGCGATCTCGGGCCCAGGCTCGACGGGAAGCGTCACCGGAATCGGGAAGAGCGTCCCATCCGACAGTCGCATCTCTTCGAGCACGCGGTGGTAATCGGCTTCACCCATGAAGCGATCGAGGGGCGAGAAGGCCCCGCTTGCCAGCAGTTCAAGATCGCAAGTCGAACGCTCCGAGATTTGAATCGACGGTAGCAGGGCTGCTCGGCGGGCAAGATCGCCGACGTCCTCGGCCGGTACACGGAGGTCGACCAGTCTCCCACGGTAGGGAGAATTGAGACGGCGAGCGGTTTCGACGTTCAAACAAGAGCTCCTGGAGTGATGACCTGAAGGGGTCCGGCTTTATACCACGCTCTTGGGGCCGCGAGGCAGCGCCCATGGAGAAGGCCGGCCGGCGACAGGCAGACCCTCGATCCGCAGGACAGCCCGTCCGTCTAAGGCCCGCCGGTCAGAACGCACCGCGGCCCTGGAGAACGGCCAGCGGCGTTCCGAGGAGGATCCGCAGGTCGAGCCAGAGCGAGTAGTTGTAGACGTAGAACAGGTCGTCTTCGGTGGTCAGATGCATCGGTTTGTCGCTTCTCCCATGAATCTGCCACCACCCGGTCAGCCCCTGAGGGACGGCGAATCGCCTTCGCTGCCACGGCTCGTACAAATCGACCAACCAGGGGAGCTCCGGCCTCGGTCCGACCAGGCTCATATCCCCGAGCAGGACGTTCCACAGCTGGGGCAGTTCATCCAGGCTGTAGCGGCGAAGGAACCTGCCCACGCCGGTCACGCGCGGGTCGCCGGGCAGCTTGTGGAGGATCTTGCCGGCAGAGGTCTGGACGTTGACTCTTCCTTGGGCGGTCTCCGCATCCGCCGACATCGTCCGGAACTTCAGCATCCGGAAGAGTTTGCCGTTCTCGCCCACCCGGGTCTGCCGAAACAGGATCGGGCCGGCCGAGCCAAGGCGAATCGCCAGCGCGATCAGGCCCATCGGGAACAGCAGGACCACCAGCAGCAGGAAGGCCACGGCGATATCGAAGAGGCGTTTGACGAATCGCGCGAACCCGGTGATGACGGGTTCGCGCAGGCCGATCAGCGGGATCCCTCCCACCAATTCCGCTCGGGCGCGCACCAGGGCAAGCGAGAAGTAGTCGGGAGCGATCTTGATCCGCAGGGGGAGTTTCTCCAGCTCGGCCACCACCCACTGGATTCGTTCATAGGATCGACCCGGCAGGCAGATCCACACCTCGTCAACTTTGCGATCCAGGGCGATTTGTCCAACGCTTTCCACCGGGCCAACGACGGGATGCCCCAGAAAAACCTGGCCGATCTTCGCCGCGTCGTCGTCGAGGAAGCCCGTCAGGGCATACCCCCATCGACTTTGATCGATCAGGATCTGCGCCGCCCTCCGTCCCAGATGCCCGGCGCCTACGATCAGGATTCGGTTCCGCCACCCCGGCCGGGACCTGCCGATGGCCCGGTGGTAGAGCCGCAGCGCGGCCCGGGCGAACAGGAGCAGACCCGTGGTGCCGAAGAAGAAGTAGGCGAACTGGAGCCGTGAGAGGTCCCGGAAGGTCAAGTAGAGGGCGCCCGCCATGAGCATCGTGCCGGCCGCGGCGCCCATCATCACTCGCCAAGCTTCCTGGAACCACCGCTGGACCCGGCTCTGATCGTAGGCCCCCCATACGGCCAGAGCGGAGATCCAGCAGATCTCGGCCATGAAATAGAGCACCACCGGCAGAACCGTCCCGGCCGCCGAGATTTCCTGGCCGTAAGGCAGCGCCAGTCGGAGAGGCGAAGAAAGCCACAATCCGAAACCGACCAGCCCGACGTCGAAGGCCAGCAGGATAGCGCTCAGAGGCGTGAGGCCTATGGCTTTCCTCATGGGCAGGCAAGAAAGGGCATCCGTTTGATCCCGGACCCCGATTCTAGCGCGATTGCAGCGGGTGGCAGCTGGAGCCTCCGCGAGACAGGCCAGTAGGCTTAGGGCCGATGGCCAACGGAAAGGCCGGTCGCACGCCAAGCCGGGAATGAGGCCGACGAGGAGCTCGGGGAGGCGGAGGTGGATCCCTCCGTCGTCGATTGCCTAGGGATCGAGGTCATAGGATCGCAAGTTCAAGCGTTGCGCGGCAACGAGCAGGACGAAGAGGGGATACTCGCGGTAGCGGGGCCAAAGCCGCCGCGGCTCGTGCACCAGGCGGAAGAGCCACTCCAGACCGGTCTGCCGAATCCAAGGCGGGGCCTGGCGCTTTTGGCCCGACAGGAAATCAAAGGCCGCGCCCACGCCAACGAGGACAGACGCCTGGAGACGCGGCCGGACTTTCGCCATCCAGTGTTCCTGCCGCCCTGTCCCCAGGCCGACCCAGACAATATCGGGATGCGCGTCGTTGATCTCTCGCTCGATCCGTTCTTCCTCCTCCCGCTTCAGGTCCCGATACAAGGGGCTCGAGCTGCCGGCCACCGCCAGGCCCGGAAACCGCGCCCGCAGGCGATCCACCAGGCCCTCGGCGACGCCGGGCGCACCTCCGTAGAAGTAATGGCGATAGCCATGCTCCAGACCACGGAGGCATACCGCCGACATCAATTCGGGGCCGTAGACGCGCCGCACATCGCGGTGACCTGCCCATCGAGACAGCCAGACCAGGGGCATTCCGTCGGGCGTGGTCAAACCGCTCTGGTTGAACAATCGCCGGAGCGGCGCATCCCGGCGGCATTCCATGACGCTGTGGGCCGCCGCTACACAAACGTAATGGCGCTCACCGCCGGCGATCCATTGGTGGACGACCTCGACCGCCATGGGCATGTTGACCGCACTGATGCCGACGCCGAGGACGTTGGTTCTCGCGATATCTGAGTTCAAAGCAGCCTTTTTCCCTCGAAAGATCCGGATCGCGTCTTTGCAGACGCCCGCACCCTCGACGTCGCCGGGTCGGAGACATGTATGCACCCCACTCCGGCTTGCTCAGGAGATGGCGCGGGGTCAGCCGGACTACGAGGAAAGCAGTCCCTCCGCGACCATCACCTTCCGCAGACCTTCCTGGAGCGTGTGCTTCGGTCGCCATCCGATGGCCGCGCGCAGCCGGGAGGAATCCGCCCGGAGAATCGGCCGGTCCACTGGGCGAAGGAGGTGTGGCGCCGGACGGGGCCGGATGCTCCGTTTCAGGAGCTTCCCCATCACCTCCAGCAAGTCGCTCACCGAGGCATCCTCCCCGGTGGAGAGATTGAACACCTGCGGTCCGTCGGCCTGGCGCGTCGCCAGGGCCAGCAGGGCGTCGACGACGTCTTCGACGTAGATGTAATCCCGCCGACTCTCCAGGTTCCCCAGGTCGATCGCATCCCCGCGTTTGAGCTGCTCCAGGATGTGCGGGATCACGTGCGGGTTCGTTTCGCCCGGACCGTAGACGTTTCCCATCCGGACGATTGTCAGGTCGAGATCGGCTCGCGGCTGCCCGTGCTGCGCCACGAGCTCGGCTTGCCACTTGGAATAGCCGTAGATGTCGATCGGCCCGAGGGACAAATCCTCGAGCAGCAGCTCGTGGCGCGGAGGATAGACGGCCAGCGAGGAGGCGAGAATGAAGCGCAGATCCCTGAAGCCCGATGCCGCCCGAAGCAGGGTGGCCGTTCCCTTGACGTTGACGTCCAGCGTTTCGAGGGGATGGGCCTCGCAGTATGGGATAAAGTGCCTAGCTGCGAGATGGACGATCACGGCCGGCGCGTGGCCATCGAGCGCCCTTTGAAGATCGATGGCCTCGCGCACATCGACGTGGTCGACCCGCAAGCCGGGCGCCTCCGGCAGCCGGGAGGGGTGCGACCCGCTGAAGTCGTCGATCACCTGCACGCGATGACCGTGGGTGAGGAGGCTCTTCACCAAATGGACACCGACGAAACCCGCTCCGCCGGTCACCGTCACGTTCATTCGATTTCCTTTGTTCCTGAGGCGTGTGCCGCGATGGCCATCGCATACGCAGCCATCAGCCGATCGTAGTTGGCCTGGGGCGCCATCTCCGCGTGATAAGTGAGGCGGGCGCCCGCCTCCAATCGAGTTTGTAGACCATCGTCCGACCACAACCGCGCCAGGCAGCGCGCTAGCGCTTCGGCGTCCCCGGGAGGGAAGAGCAGGCCGTTGACTTCGTCTCGCACGATGGTCGCCGCTCCACCGAGATTCGAGGCGACCACCGGTTTGCCGAAGGCCATGGCCTCTACGATCGCCAGGGGATAGCTTTCGTACCATTCCGACGGAAAGACGACGGCCCGGCTTCCGGCGATGGCCTCGTCCAGGTCGCGCCGCGGCACATGGCCCGCCACGCGGACGCGCCGCGTCTGACCTGGGAATCGACGTTCCGTCTCCGACTTCAGCCACTCCGTCAGAGGACCCTCGCCGAAGATCTGAAGGGGAATGCGGTTCTGGCCCATCGCCTCCAACAGAGTCGCCAACCCCTTGGACGGCTCATGCCGCCCGAAGAAGATCAGGTAATCGCCGCGCGACGGGCGGATGCCGGCCGGCACCTCCAGGAAGTTCCCCTTGGTGACCATCCGGGCAGAGTCGAATCCGGCGCGCGTCAACTGGTCCCTTACAAAATCGTTCTGAACGATGATGACGTCGATCTCGCGCTGGTACACGTGCAGAACGTCCCGCGCCAGCTTCAGCCGGGCGGCGGCCGCCAGCGAACCTTTCAGGTTCCCCCCGTAGCATCGATGCACCACGCAGTGCAGGACACCCCCGGCTTTCTCCACGCAGTCGTGACAGCGGTGACCGTCACGGTAGAACGTCGCCACCGGGCAGAGCCAGCGATAGTTGTGAATGGTCTTGACCACCGGCAGACCGAGGGCACCCAGGGCCGGGAAGAGGGACGGGCTCGCCAGGACCCAGGTGTTGTGAACATGCGCCACGTCGAAAGCCCGCCCATCGACGAAAGCCTTCAGTTCCGCAGCCGTCCATGGAGAATACACCGACCTGGCGGTCAGCTCCACGGCACCTTTGGAGTCAGCGTCCCGGTTGTCGTAGGTGAAAAGCTCCACCTCATGCCCATGGCGCCGGAGCAGCTCCGTTTCGCGCTCCACAACGGCGCACTCGCCCGACCGCTGCCGGTAGTACGTGTGGCAGATAAGGACTTTCATTCCCTGCCTCGGGGCGAGAGCTGATTTGCCGCAACCTGCGCGGCCACCAGCGAAGCCTGGACCAATTCGCCCCGAAGACCCTCCAACCTCTGGCGAACGGCCGAGCGCTCCTGCCAGAGTCGCACAAAGGCGCTTCGTAGGTCTTCGAAAGCGATGCTCTCAAGATCGAGAAGCCACTCCGACATCCCGATCTCCTTCATGAAGGCCCCGATCTTGCCGCCGTGAGTGTAGTCGATCGCCAGGAAAGGCAACCCCTGGATCGCCGCGAAGAGCACTGAGTGGTAACGCATGGCGATGACCAGATCGCAATCCCGGAAGAATCCCGCCGTCGCGGCCGGGGAGGTCGATCCGAGGTGGGGCTGGACGCGGTCCGGGCGTCTCATCCGGCTGAGCACATCTGCCTGCAGCCAACGGTCGTCGCCTCCGTTGTGGAGCGTGTGCATGGGGATCAGCGACACCCGCCCTGCGTAGGTCTCTATGAACCAGTCCCCCAGCTCGGCCCACAGCCCGATCAGCTCCCGGCCTTTCCGATCGAACTCCTTCCTCCCCAGGAACCGGCCGAATTTCCAGGGCCACTCCCGCACCGCCATCCCAAGCACGGGCGAGGCAGGGTTCCGGCTCGGCTCGGAGGAAGCCAGCTGCGCAATGTAGGCGAGCGCCGGATCGCGAGCTGCTTGCACGTGGGAGGAGTCGACGCCCCACGATCGGAGCAAGGCCAGACTCGCTTGATCGCGCACGACGACCTCATGCGACAGCGCCACCATCCTCCGGATCACCGCAGGCGTGAACGGCCACTCGGCCGGTCCGATCCCGCAGCCGGCAATCACCGTCCGCGCTCCGGCCCGTCGTGCCATCTCGAACACGCGCAGCAACTCGAAGAGCTCAACCAGGTCCATCAGCGGTCCGCCGCCCATCAGCACGAGGTCGAAGGACGACATGCGTCCCTCGAGGGCCTGCAGGTCCAGCGGGACCACATCCGCCCGATGGCCGAGTCCCAACTGCTCCATCGTCTGTCGCGTGTAGAAGGGCAGCGTCGAAGCGACGGTCACGCGCAGATCGCGATCAGCCCGGTAGAGCCCCTGCAGGATTCCACCGAGAATCGCCTTGTCTCCGGCGGTCTCCGTTCCATACCATCCGACGACAAGGGCCCGCGCCGGGCTGTTGGCGGCGCCTGGGGGTTGTCCGACTCGGCTCCTGCCGACGGAAAGCGACCCCAGGAGCGACAGGCCGCGCACGAGCATCTGCCACTTGTCCACCTTGCGCGCCTGCAAGAGACGGCGCAGGCGCCAGCTCGGAGGGGGCCGTCGCATGGCCGGCGGGATCAGCCCGTCCTTGAGCGCTTCGTGCACCGTCTCCAGGCCGGCGCCTTCTGCCACCACCCGGTTGTCTTGCGCCGACGCAAACGCCAACCCGCGTTCGAGCGAGGACCGCATTTGTTCATAGGCGAAGCGACATACGCTGGACGTTG
>Ga0214473_10001862_pt1 | contig 26882 bp, 20 predicted proteins | sample RVTome_7_FD_203509 | JGI IMG/M metagenome (GOLD analysis project Ga0214473, IMG submission 203509) | Soil microbial communities from uranium-contaminated site in the Upper Colorado River Basin, Wyoming, United States - RVT98D197 | ecosystem: Environmental > Terrestrial > Soil > Contaminated >...
GCCTCGTCGGTGGAAGTGAGTCCCAGGTTATTGCTGCCGACGGGGATCATGGCCTGATAAACCTGCTCGCGGGGCAGCTTCATGGCCTCGAAGCGGATTTCCGTCACGCGATTGCCGATGACCGGCATGATCCAGTCGTAGATGTTGTCATAGGTTGGCGTGTTGGAGTGGTACGCAATCTTGGCGCGGCCGGGGTCCTCACCCGGACGAATCACGTCCGGGCCGATGATGACGAAGGCGTATAGGTCTTTGTCACGAATGCGATCGGACAGGGCGAGGGTAAGTTGTCTCAAGTCGTCGCCCTGGGAATCGATTCTTTCCATGACATAACGCGGAGAGACCTTTTTTCGTTGCGCGGCGTCGCCCTCGTAAACGACTTTTTGGTCTCTCACGGCGGCGGCGGCGGCGATGGCCTCGAATAATTGACCGGTTTGATCGACGACGGCCACCTTTTTGTCCGTCGTGTCCACCCGTTTGCGCATGATGGTTTGGACCAGGATGCTGCCGCCCATGAAAATGGGCATGGCGATGATGCTGAGGATGAAGGCCTTGGTTTTGACCGCGGCTAGGTATTCCCGAACGGCGACGACGATCATCTTGCGCATAGGAAATCGATCCTCGAGTGAGTCCGCTCCCTCACGGTCGCGGCTCTGATTGCGGCGCTTGCGGTGCGGATACGCCGGCCGGTTGCACTCCCGGTTCGGCCTGGGCGGCGGGGTCGGCAATGCGGACGAAGATGTCGTGCAGGGACGGCTGCGTCAGCTCAAAATGGGTCACCCGTCCCAGATTCATCAACGATTCAAGGATGGACTGCGAATCGACGCCTTCGCGCATCCGCAGTTCCTGCAGGCGGCCGAAGTCCGTGACTTTTTCCACGCCGGGAATCTCCCGCGGATTGTATCCGTTGCCGTCCACGCCGACGCGGACCGTGTCCTGCCCGTACTTTTCCTGAATCGACGCCAGCGAACCGTCGAGCACCTTCCGCCCCTTGCATATCATAAAAATGAAGTCGCACATTTGTTCCGCGGTGTTCATGTCGTGGGTGGAGAAGATGACGGTGGCGCCACGGCGGCGAAGATCGAGCACGACGTCGCGAAGCACGTCGGTATTGACCGGATCAAGCCCGGAGAAGGGCTCGTCGAGAATGACCAGTTCGGGTTCGTGAATAACGGCGGAGATGAACTGGACCTTTTGCGACATACCTTTGGACAATTGTTCGACCTTTTTGTTGGCCCAGTCCTTGAGCCCCATTCGATCCAGCCAGGCGTCCACCACGGTCTGATGGTCGCGCCGGCCCTTGAGTTCGGCATAGAAGCGTAGCACCTCGCGGACCTTCATTTTCTTGTACAGGCCTCGTTCTTCAGGAAGGTAGCCGATGCGGTCGCTGGCCGCCTCGACGTTTTCCAGACCGAAGACACGGATGCGCCCGCGGCCCGGGTCGGGGTGGTAGATGCGCATGATCATGCGCAGGGTGGTGGTCTTGCCGGAGCCGTTGGGGCCGATGAAGCCGTAGATCGAGCCGCGCGGGACGCGCAGCGTCAGATCATCGACCGCGGTGTGCGTGCCGAATGTCTTGGTGACGTTGTCGATTTCAATGACGCAATCGGCGTGGTCCATGCTGCCGCCCGCCCAAGTGACGCGAAAACCACCTGCCGCTCACTAAGCTATACCACAGATTCCGCACCGCTCAAGGGAGAAGGAACGGAAAGGTGTCGTGAATTGTCATTCGGAAGTGACAAGGGGATACAGAGAGAATGGCGAATGGCGAATCAAGAATGGCGAAAGAGAAAAGAACTTTGTGCTCACGTCGTGCAGATTGGTTCCATCGGCCTTGGTTCTTCGTTCGCTATTCGACATTCGCTATTCTTCAGCCTCCCACGTAGCCCAGGGAGCGGAGTTGTTCGAGGGCGTGTTTGTCGAGCGGGGCGGGAGTCGGAGGGGAGGGTTTCTCCGAAGGTTTGTACGTGGGCTGGTCGCTCCACCATTGCGTCAATCGTTGGTGCAGTTGGGCGGCTACATCGGGCTTGGTCTCCACAAGATTGACGGTTTCGAGCGGATCGGCGGTCAGGTCGTACAGTTGATGCCGCCCGTCGGATTGCCATACGTATTTCATGGTGGCCGTGCGGAGGACGCGGCGGTGGACATTGAAACCGCGCAGGCCATTCTCGAATCCCAGGGTGGTCTGAATCATCGGGAAGTGCAGCGTGTACGGGGAGACTTGAGCGAAGGCTTCAAGTCGTGGTTGGAACTGTTGGGGGGTGAGCGAACGGCCCGGCAAGCCGCTCGTGGGACAGTCCTTGCCCAAGACGTCGAAGATGGTCGGAACGATGTCCAAAGTCTGGCACAGGCCGGGAACGCGGGTTCCGCCCGGGAATCGTTTCGGATAGCGGATGATGAGGGGCACGTGGATGAGGGTCTCGTTGATGGCGTGGATATGCTCCCAGCGGCCCTCTTCGCCGAGGTTTTCACCGTGGTCGGCTAGGACGATCAACAGCGTGTTGTCAAGATCGAGGCGGCGTGCCAGGAGGTTCAGAATCTCCCGCATTCTTTGGTCCTGATACTGTATCAAAGCCTCGTACAGGGCCCCGGCGAGTTTTTGGGCCTTGGCGTCTTGTGCGCCGCGAATGTGAAAGGGGATCGGCTCAAAGGTCATGGCGAAACGGGCGGCCTCAAACGGATCTACGCCCGGAGGTAGATGCGCGAGTCGCTCGGCGCGCGGGGGAATGTAGGGACGATGTCCCTCGAAGAGATTCAAAAAAAGGAACAGCGGTTTGCCTTTGGCTTTTTCCTTGGCCAGCCAGTGGGCGAGGAATTGAACGGCCTCGCCGCTTCCCTTGTCCACCCAATCGGGGGGCGCGCCGTAGAATTGGGAGAGGCGGCGCACGCCGAGTTGATCATAGGGGCCTTCGAGAAAAACGCTGGTGTCGAAGCCTTGCAGAAGATTGCAGCGGGTCAGGTAGAAGTTGCTGTTGAGGGAGACGGTCTGATAGCCCTCGTCGCGCAACATTTCCGCCAGAGTGACGAAGGAGTCGTCGAGCCACAGATGGTGCTCGTGGGTGCAGCCGTGGGTCAGCGGATACCAGCCGGTGAAGAGGGAAGCGTGAGAAGGGATGGTCCAGGGAGCGGGGCTGATGGCCTGTTCATACACCGCGCCCTCCTCGGCGATTTTGTCGAGATGAGGCGTGAGATTCCGATGGTCGCCATAGGCGCCGAGATGATCGCGACGGGTGGTGTCTAACACGATCAGGACGACAGTAGGTGATTCGCTGGCGTCGCTCGCAAGCGGCGCTGGCGGTGCTCCGGACAGGGGAGAAAGGCTCGGCGTCGGCGACCCGCAAACAGCGAAGCCGTAGATCAACAGGGGGATGAACAGAGCCGTTGACGCGCCGATCGCGGGGGTGCCGCGGGCGAAGGAACGATAAAAGAACAGGGTGACGATCAGCGCCGCGATCCAGGCGATGACGGGTGAGGCCGTCAAGCCCGTCCAGGCGAACAGCGTGGCGGTTCCGCAAACGCCGATGAGAACGCCCTGAATGATGGTCAGGTGAAAGATCGCCATGCCGATGGGGCGCGCCGTCCATGGGCGACGCGCCAGAATGACGTACAATAAGGCGGACGCGGGAGCGCAGGCGATGGCCGCAAGAAAGCCCAGTCGTGTTTGCGCTTCGGGTTCGTTCCAGAGAATCGTGGCCAGGGTTAACACGGGGAGCGAAAGACAGGTGAGAAAGCTGCTCCACCATTTTCGGTCACCGTGCCAATGGGCAAGACCGATAACCACGACTAACAAAGCCGCGACGACGATGGAGGACGGCACGGTGACGACGGCGGCCAGCCCCATGGTGAGCAAAAGGTCGCGACACGACAGTCCCGGCCTACCGCGATAGGCCACATCGACGACGGTCAAGAGGACGGCGAGCAGAAGGCCGAAGGTAATGGTCAGGAGGGAGAGCTCTATTCGCCCCATTCGGCCTTCGAGCATTTCGTCCAACCGGGCTTTGGCGGAAGTTGAGGCCGCCTGAAGGGACGCGGACGAGGAGGACGCGGGCCGAACCGGCCCGGAAGGTGACTTTGACGGCGACAGGCGCTCGAGGACGTTGATCTGGCTGCGGGTCATGGGTAGGCTCAGGTTATGGGAGCAAGGGACACGTAGACGTTTGAGAGTGCATCGGCAGATTGGCGGGATGTCTTCCGCGAATGGATAGAAGAGCGGAGAGGCTGTTCTAAGACCCGTGCATGGACCGATAGTCCGCCGGGGGCGGCAGGCGCCGACCCGCTAGGAGCGTATTCCCGGATGAAGAACAAGAGAGTTCGTGAATCGACGGTGCCTCTGGTTATGACGCTGATCGTTGCCGGATGGGCGGCGGGGTGCGGCGTGGATTGGGCCAACCTCACGGCCTCGCTGGGCGGTACGCGGGCCGGTCAGCGGGGACAGATTCAAGTTGTGTTCATCAATAACACGGCACATCGCGTGGTGGCGACGTTCGGCACGTACGATCAGTTCGACCAAGGGAGCGTTCCGGATGTTGAGCAGTTCGGGCCGGACGACACCGACCAAACGCTGGATGGTGACGAGGTCAGCGACGTGCTTGCTGTGGATTGCGGGCGGGTGTTCGCCGTGGGGAGTCCGCGTCTGTTGGAATTGATGAACAACAATGGAGACACAACGAACCTGGATGAGGATGCGCTGCGGGAGGGCGTCGCGTTCGTCGACGCCGGGGCCGATATCGGTGAAAACGCGGCATCGTTGAAAGTGGTGGGCTTTGATCCGGCCAAGGGAACCGGGACCTTTGCTCAGGAGGTGGACGGCCTACCGATCGTCGGTACGGCGAAAGCGTTCGAGGCGTTGCTGGGGGTCGATTTTTCCTGCGGCGCCTTGCTCATTTTGCGCCTGGAGGAAAACGACGCCGGGGGCGAAGAATTTCGGATCGACTTCGAATTGATCCCGTCGGAAACGACGCGGTAACCACATTTCTTAAGATTCCGACTTGGTTGTCCAATACAGCGTCATTCCACGCCTCGACGCCGACGCGGCGGTCGATAGAATGGGGGATTCGCGCTTCGCGGAAGCGCGAGACGATTTCGGCTCCATTCCTCCTGGCTGACGGCCGTACATGATTGCACTTCACGTCATCTGGTCCAACGCTTCGCTGTTCTTGTGGGGCGAGCATGTTGCGTCCGCGGAAGCAGCGCTGGAGGGGAACGGCTCCTTCAGCGTCCCCGGATTGGAAGCAAACAAGGTTGGAGGCGATGACACGAACGTGGTTGCCTGGCCTATGGCTGTCGACGCGGAGCGGCTACGCCGAAGGATGGGGGATGCGTTTGATGCGTTGCTGGTGTCGTCAGGCACGAATCAGTCGATCACCCTTCAATTGCCATTTGTGGATGGTCGCCCTCAAGGATCGACCAAGCGCGGCGCTACCGGGAGCGATGAGGTGGAGGGTGTGGTCACCCTGAGGTCTTGCGTGGTGCCCGGGCTTGCGTTTGCCGCCTCCGACGCCGTGGATTTGCTTGCATCGCGGCGAATGATGACCTCCGGCGCTCTTTCCTTCGGCGCGTCATTTCGGTTTTGGTCGAAGGCGGCGGAGGTGGTGCTGGAGTTATTGGCGCGACAACGGTTCATCCCCGCCCTTCATCGACTTCCGGGCGACCGGTATTGCGGGTACTGGCGGGCGGTCCTGAACGATCCGGAGACCCTTTCGCGGATGGAAACGCTGATTGAGGCGATGCCGCCGGTGTGTTATGGCGGAGCGAGGGCACAACCGACGGAGTTGATGGATGAGTTTCTGCGGACCACGGTGGATGCGCTGGTTCGACGATGTCTGGGGAGCGATGAGCTCGCCCACGCGCTGCTGGAGTTGGAGGGTCCGGAATGCTCTCCGCCGATTCGTTGGTTGCGATCGTTGGTACGCATGGATCCGGTGGTCGAAGGCTCGGCGGAGGAAAAGCGCCAGGTATACGAGACGGTAACAACGTGGCTGTCGCGGGTGGAACCGGCGGTTGGGGCACGCTCGTTTCGTACTTGTTTTCGATTGACGCCGCCGTCGTCGGAAGACGACGCCGGGAATGGGTGGTGGCGTTTGACGCTCTGCATTCAAACCCCGAGTGAGCCGGCGGCGGTTCGCGAGGCTCAAACCCTGTTTGATGAACGGGAACGCAGCCCTTCGGTGTTCCGACGGTTGACGGAAGACGTGCGCGCCGAGTTTCGGGCCGATATCGCCCGGGCGGCCCGGCGCTTTGCGCCGCTCCGACCGTGTGCCGAGGGAGCGGGACCCCTTTCCTGCGATTTGACGCTGGAGGAAGCCTATGCGTTTTTGAGGGACGCGGCGCCGATTCTGGAGTCGGAAGGGTTCGGCGTGCTGACCCCGAGTTGGTGGCGGCAGAATCGTCCGCGCGTGCGCATGTGGCTGCACCTCCGCCCCGTGGACGCCGGCGGCAGTGTGGGAGCGACGTTACTGGGGCTGGATGCGCTGGTGTCGTATGACTGGCGGGTGGCCGTCGGTGACGACGAGTTGGCACTCGAGGAGTTGGTGCGCCTCTCGAAGTCGAAGGCGCCGTTGGTGAATTTGCGGGGACGATGGACGGAGGTCCAGGCGGCGGACGCGGCGGCCGCCACCGAGTTCCTGCACGGTCACACCGGCGGACGCATGACGCTGATGGAGGCGCTGCGGCAATGCTATTCGGCGGATGATCTGGAAACGGGCGTTCCGGTGGCGGGTTTCCGGGCGTCTGGGTGGATCGAGAGCATTCTGGAGGGAAGCGCTTGCGCGGTGCTGGAGTCGGCGTCGCCGCCGCAGGCGTTTCAGGGAACCCTCCGCCCGTATCAGGTACGCGGTCTTTCGTGGCTGGCCTTCATGACCCGTTTGGGACTGGGGTCGTGTCTGGCCGACGACATGGGATTGGGCAAGACGATTCAATTGATCGCGCTGTGGCTGCACGAGCGCCGCGAGGGGGCTTCGCCGGGGCCCACGCTGCTCATCGTGCCGATGTCGCTGGTGGGCAACTGGCAGCGCGAGATCGAACGGTTCGGACCGTCGCTTCGGGTCATGGTGCATCACGGGTTGGATCGCCTGACGGGTCGGCGCTTCGAAGAAGAAGCGCCGGGCTATGACGTGGTGATCAGCACCTACGGTCTGATCCATCGCGACTTTGATCATCTGTCCGCCATTGCCTGGCACCGCGTGGCGCTGGACGAGGCGCAAAACATCAAGAACCCGGCGGCCAAACAGGCGACTGCGGTGCGCGGGCTTCGCGCCATCAACCGTCTGGCGCTGACCGGGACGCCGATTGAGAATCGGCTGAGCGAATTGTGGTCGATCATGGACTTCTTGAATCCGAATTTTTTGAGCGGCGCGTCGGAGTTTCGACGGCGGTTCGCCCTGCCCATCGAGCGTTATCACGACGACGATCGCGCCGAGCGGCTGCGGCACCTGATTCGCCCGTTCATTCTGCGGCGGCTCAAATCCGATCCGTCGATCGAGGTCGATCTGCCGGAAAAAATGGAGATGAAAGTCTATTGCAACCTGACGCGGGAGCAGGCGGCCTTGTATGAGTCCGCCGTCGGGGACATGCTCGGACAGATTGATCGCGCCGGCGGCATTCAGCGTCGCGGGTTGATTCTGGCGGCGCTGGTCAGGCTCAAGCAGATTTGCAACCACCCCGCCCATTTTCTGGGTGACGGATCCATCCTGCCGCGGCGCAGCGGCAAGTGCGACCGATTGACCGAGATGCTCGACGAGGCCATTTCCGAAGGCGACCGCGCGCTGGTGTTCACGCAGTTTCGGGAAATGGGCGACTTGTTGGTGCGTCTGCTGGGCGACGCCCTGGGACGCGAAATCCTTTTTCTCCACGGCGGAACGACGCGTATCCGGCGCGATGCCCTGGTGGCGGATTTCCAGGAGGGCGGCTCGAACCATCCGGTTCTGGTGCTTTCGCTGAAGGCCGGCGGTCATGGGCTCAATCTGACGGCGGCGACCCACGTGTTTCACTTCGACCGCTGGTGGAACCCGGCGGTCGAGGATCAGGCCACCGATCGCACGCACCGCATCGGCCAGACGCGACGCGTGCAGGTGCACAAGTTCGTCTGTATCGGTACGCTGGAGGAACGCATCGACGGATTGTTGGAGGAGAAGCGGGCGTTGGCCGACAACATCGTGGGCGCGGGCGAGGAGTGGTTGACGGAACTGTCCACCGACCGTTTGCGGGAGATATTCGCGTTGTCGCGCGACGCGGTGGCGGGGGATTGATCGCGAAGATGTTCTGATGCCCCCGTTGGGGCGACAGGCCGAGTGGCCGCCCTTTCATTCTTGGAGCGCGGCGGAGGTCGTGTTCATGAGTCGGGAACGGGTTCATGATGGGGAACCAGAAGAAGACCAGAAGGAGACCGGGACGGGTTCCGAAGGTGCGGCGATGACTTCTTCACTGTCCGTCGAGCAAGCGGTTCGATTCTGGGAGGCGGGCGAGGGATTGGAGTCGTTGTCGGTGAGGGTGGGACCGCCGGAACGGCCGCTGGAGTTGTTGGAAATGCTCGGTCCGTCGCCGTTTGAGCGCGGCGGGTTTCCGGTCGTGGGCTTCCTCGCCACTACTTATGAGAAGGTATCGCGTTTCGCACTCGATCGCGGTTGACAACGCGAAGGGGAGGAATTACCAATTACGAATGGCAAATGGCAATTGGTAGGACGATAGCGAAAAGATGAGATGGCAGGGCGACGCCGAGCAGTCGGGGGATGAACCGGCGACGTATGCCTCGATCGCTCGACTTTTGGTTGGCCGCCGACCTAGCTCAACGGTAGAGCACAGCTTTCGTAAAGCTGGGGTTGTGGGTTCGAATCCCATGGTCGGCTAATGACGTAAATCACGGCGAACGCAAAACTTAGCGTACCTGCCTGTGTCGGGTAGTGCGGCCTGGAAACCGAAGCAAAAACGGTAGACTAACGTTTTCGGAGGTCGCATGGTGGCCGCTACGAAACCCGGCACGCCCTTGTATCGTCTCCACAGAATGTCTGGCCAAGCTGTTGCGACGCTCAACGGGAAGGATTATTACTTGGGCCGTTTCGGAACTTCGGCGAGTCGCCAACGCTACGATGCGGTGATCGCCGAATAACGGGCTGGTGGTCGCCCACAGCCCGCAACTTCTGACCTGACCGTTGCCGAACTCGCGGTTTGGTATTGGCACTTCGCGGATGCGTAGTATCGCAAAGACGGGAGACCCACTATCGAGTTGCAGAAGCTCCGCGCAAACCTTCGGCCAACGATGCCCAGCGCATCGATCGGCTTTTCCGGCAATGGGAAATCGCGGATGGAGTTGCGAACGCAGGACCGGTAAACTGCCCGGTTGATTGTTCCGCCTTGTTCGGGCACAGGGCAACTGGGAGATATCGGCTAGAGACTCAGGAAAAGAGAATTTCGGATGAAAACAACGGGAACCTCTCCTTCGCGAATCTACCTGATCAACCCACGAAACCCGATGATTTCACTGGTCAACACCAAACATAACCGGCTTAACAAGTACCGGATCTGGAAGCCCCTGGGACTCCTGGTGCTGGCACGAGTGACGCCCCCCGAGTGGGACATCGAGGTGATCGATGAGAACCTGGGCATCCCGGACTATTCCTCGATGCCGCGTCCCGATCTCGTGGGGCTGACCGCCTTCACTTCGCAGGCGGACCGCGCCTATGAACTCGCGAAAAACTTCCGCCGTCAAGGCATTCCCGTGGTGATGGGCGGGATCCATGCGACGATGTGCCGCGACGAAGCCCTGGAGCGTGTGGATTCGGTGGTCACCCATGAGGGTGAGGAAGTTTGGCCGCAGGTCCTCCGCGACGTTCGCGCGGGCACGCTCCAACGGGTCTACGACGGCACGGGCGTAGATGTGCAGAGGATCCCCGCGGCGCGGCACGATTTGCTGACCAAGGGCTATGCCTTTGGTTCGATCCAGACCACACGCGGTTGTCCGCTCAACTGCAGTTTCTGTAGCGTGACCGCCTTCAACGGGAACCACTTCCGGCTTCGCCCGGTCAGAGAGGTCATCGAGGAATTTCGTCTGGTGAGTGAATCGTTGATTCTCGTCGTCGACGATAACCTGGTCGGCACGAGCAAACAGCACATCGCGCGAAGCAAAGAGCTGTTTCGCGCCATGATCGATGCCAGGCTGGGAAAAAAGTGGATCTGCCAGGCCACCCTCAACATGGGCGAAGACGAGGAGCTTGCTCGGCTGGCCGCCGAAGCCGGATGTTTCGGCGTTTTCATTGGATTCGAAACCGTCACCGTCGAGGGGCTGACCGAGCTCAACAAGAAGTTCAACATTCGTAAAAGCAGCGAAGTCAGGACCTCCGTGCGATGCCTGCAGCGACACGGCATTACGGTCATGGGTTCGTTCATCTTCGGGCTCGACGTCGACCGGAAAGGCGTCGGATTGCAAATCGCGCAAGCCGCCGAAGCCTACGGCCTTGATTCGCTGAATCTGATGTTCATGACCCCCTTGCCCGGCACGCGCCTGTGGAAAGAACTGGAGGCGGACGGCCGAATCGGAGCGAATTCCTTCCCGGACGATTGGAAGCACTACACGCTCAACCTGCCCACCGCCCATTACATGAACTTGTCGTGGGACGAGATGGTCAGCGAATTCGTCGGCGCCTTTCGGAGGTTCTACGCCTATCCACGCCTGCTTCGTCGTGTGTTGGTTAACTTTCTGGTGAGTCGTAAGTTCTTCAACGCGTTTACCTCACTGGTCACCAATGTGATCTATCGCCGAAACCTGGCCCTGGATATCATGATGTTCAGTCGATATGACATGAGTCGCGGAGCCGTTCCCTTCGCCGACCGGAAATCTAAACAGGCGTCGGGTTTGGCGCCGGCGGCATCACTGCGACTGCGCCCGGTGCCGGTTCCGGTGGACACATCGTCCGTCGGCCGGTCGTGAGAATGTCGATTGTTTGCGGCTTCGCCTCTCTAGATTGAAACTGCCTTGGTGATTCAATTCGGGAACCAATAGCCGCTTCCGCGCAATGGCCCGGGGCCGATCGGTGGAGCGCGCAGTTCGCCGTCGTGGTCGATCGTCTCCGACCTCTGCGGAGGACAATCAGATGAAACAGAACCCTGATCGGGCATTGCGAAGCCGCTCCGGGGCCAAGATCCCGCTATGGGTCAAGTTCCTCGTCACGCTATGGGTCTGCGATCTCCCGACGGTGGTCACCGATCTGGGCCTCTTTTTGTTTGAGCTTGGCGTGCAGTTCCTTAGGGTAGCATTCTTGGACAGGCCGGTGCAAGTCGCCGCGCCATCCAACCTGTTTACTGAGCTACCCCCCGATCTCCAGGCGGCAGCCGTCGTGAAAAATAGTCCAATAAAAAACCGCCAGGATTCGCTCGCGGCGGCATATGACCGCGCTCCAGCATTAAATTGCGCCGCAGCTTCGGCTTTCCATCCCTGTCAAACCCGTTCCTAGGCTCGTTACCCGGCGCGCGGTCTCGATGCGCAATTGGCGGATCACCTGCGACGTTTTTTATAGGGTCCGTGCGGACGGCGCCGCACGAAAAAGCGGGCGTGTTCGCCCCACCACAAGGAGCAAAATCGTGCAGTTTTGCGTATCCCGAAACTCACGAAAACCGCTGAAAAACAGAACCAAAACGCGCGCCGACGCTCGATTAGCGAAAAAAACGTACTTTGCGAAACGAACCCATCTTACACCCCCACTTTACGGCTTTCCCCATTTTCCAACAGGCGTTGACGGGTTCAAGACTCATGGGAAGATGCCGGCTTGCTGGCTGATCCAGCGCAATCCGGTGCGATCATGGAAAGGGAACAACGATGCCGAACACCTGTTTCATCACTGGTTTGTCGCTACTGACATGGGCCGTTCCGGGACTGCAACCAACGCCCCCGGACAAAGGAGCGCTCCCCGTGGCAGAAACGCCCCAGTCCGTTCACGACTTTACCGTCAAGGACATCGACGGGCAGGACGTGCCGCTCGCCAAGTACAAAGGCAACGTCCTCCTGATCGTCAACGTGGCCAGCAAGTGAGGGTTCACCGACCCCACGTACTCCGGTCTGGAGTCGCTGAACAAGAAGTACAACGAAAAAGGCCTGCGCATCCTGGCCTTCCCGGCCAACAACTTCGGCAACCAGGAACCCGGCTCGAACGCGGACATCAAGACGTTTTGCCGGACCAAGAAAAACGTCACCTTTGATCTGTTCGAAAAAGTCTCCGTCAAGGGCGACGACATCTGCCCGCTGTACAAGTTTCTGACCACCAACCCGAGTGAGAAGATCGCCGGGGACGTGAAATGGAACTTCCAAAAGTACCTCGTCGGCAAGGACGGCCAGATCATCGCCATGTTCGGCACCCGCACCCTCCCGGAAAGCGAGGAAATCGTCGCGGCGATTGAGAAGGCTCTTGGAGGGTGACTGGGCAATCGTTCGTATCACGAATGGCGGATCAATGTTCGTGATTCGAATGATCGTCAGTCTTCGCGTGCTCAACCGCGGGTTGATTGGTTAAGTGCTCATCTTTCTCATGTGCCGGATGGCCGATCAAACTCGTCGCCCACATCACCGCCAAGCCCGTAAGGAGTGCCGCCGAAAGCTTGTGCCGGTCATGGGCGTGAAAGTGCAATTCGGGTAGCAAGTCCGTCAGCGCGATGGAAAGAAACGTACCCGCGCTGAACGCCAGCGTGTACCCGATGAACGTCGTCGGCTCCGCGATCGCCCCGCGCGTCAGATGAAACATTAATGCCCCGATCGGCACCAGCGCCGCGTAGCCGAACTGAACCGCCCACAACGAACCGCGGCTCATCCTCGTGTCCATGAGCAGAACCGAAACGGAGAGCCCGTCCAGCGGCTTGTGGATCAACACGGACAAAAACACCGCCGCGGTCAACGAGGCTGATACCGCCCCGCTCCCGTCGCTAACCGCCCCGATGGCCACGCCGTCAAAGAACGAGTGCACGCACAAGGCCATGATGGCCGTCGCCGATCCCATCTTCGGTTTCGCGGAAACCTCTGGATCGGCGATGGACTCGATATCATGCTGGAGGTGCCCATGATGAACGTGACCGTGATATCCGTGGTCGTGATGAGCGTGGTCGCCAGGCTCATGCCCGAATCCGATCGAATCGCCTGTCGCGCCCATGTCATGCTGATGCAGCGATTCCACCGCCAGGGAAGCGTGAGGCTCATGGCTGTGCGGCGCGAGGTAGCGTTGCAGGAAAAAAACCAGCATGACCCCCAGCGCCGCCGGCAAGCCGAAGCTCCCGTGCGCGTGTTCCGCGGCTTCCGGAAGCAGGTGGAACAAGGCCGCCCCCAAAAGCGCCCCCGCGGCCAAACTCAAATAGATCTGCAATCGGGCGTGATCCGGACGGCTGCGCAGCGGCACCCACCCCCCGATCAAGGACAGCGCGGCCACGATAAGTGTGTAGGTCATAACCGGTTAATCGCTTCCAGTCGTTTTCGCTGCTCACGGAACCGGTTCGAATGGCCGGTTCATGAACCGAGCCGCGGCCGTGAGGGAGCGGTTTTTGGAGCCCGGATGCAAAGCTCCGATTCGTAACCAGCCCGGCTTCGAAAACGGCGCTCCTCGCCGCCGGCAACAGTTCATTTTACTTATCGCCGATCATCACTTGGGCGTATAATAAGTAAGGGCCTCTGGTCCAACGCCGTCAGGAGGCGACAGCCTATGTCCGCGTCCGTCCAATTGAAAGAGTTGCTCTACGACAACACCATGCCGTCCGCTCCGGAGTTGGTAGTACGCGAGGACGGCGGCAAGGTTCGATGTCTGGCCTGCGGGCACCGCTGCACCATACTTCCCGGTCGAAGCGGGGTATGCCGCGTGCGGTTCAACGCTGACGGCGAATTACGCGCTCCCTCCGGCTACGTCGCGGGCGTGCAGATCGACCCGATCGAAAAAAAGCCCTTCTTTCACGCCTATCCGGCTCGGGACGCGCTCTCCTTCGGCATGTTGGGTTGCGACCTGCACTGCGGCTATTGCCAGAACTGGGTGACGAGCCAATCGTTGCGCGACGACGCGGCCATCGCCCGCCCGAACTTCGTCTCCCCGCAGCGCCTCGTCGAATTGACCCTCGAACACAAGCTGCCGGTCATCGTCAGCACCTACAACGAGCCGCTCATCACCGCCGACTGGGCCGTGGAGATTTTCAAGCTCGCCCGCGCCGAGGGCATCGTCTGCGGGTTTATCAGCAACGGCAACGCCACGCCCCAGGTGCTGGAGTTCATCCGCCCCTACGTGGATTTGTACAAGGTCGATCTCAAGAGCTTCAACGACAAGAGCTATCGCCAGCTCGGCGGGATCCTGAAAAACGTGCTGGACACCATTAAGCTGCTTAAGCAAATGGATTTCTGGGTGGAGATCGTGACGCTGACCATTCCCGGCTTCAACGATAGCGACGAGGAACTGAAGGAGATCGCAGAGTTTCTGGTCGGCGTGTCTCCGGATATCCCCTGGCACGTCACCGCGTTCCACCCCGACTACAAGATGACCGATCCGCCGGCCACGCCCGCGGAAACGCTCATCCGCGCCTACGACATCGGCAAGGCCGCGGGGTTGAAATACATCTATCCCGGCAATCTGCCGGGCCGTGTGGGCAATCGCGAGAACACCTATTGCCCGTCGTGCAACGAACTGCTCATCAAGCGCCGCGGCTTCATGGTCGTGGACAACCGCATGAACCGCGACTCGTGCCCCTCGTGCGGAACCAAAATCCCCGGCGTCTGGGAACCAAACGCCCCCAGAAAGACCAACGGCTGGGGCATCCCGCTGCCCATCGTCGTCGCCGACGGAGCGTGCGGGTGAGAATGGGTCAATTGGCAAAATAGAGAACTACGGAATCCCGCGGAGACGCTGGTCCGCGCCTACGACATCGGCAAGGCCGCGGGCTTGAAGTACATTTACCCGGGGAATCTCCCGGGCCTCGTGGGAAATCGCGAGAACACGTATTGCCCGTCGTGCAACGAACTGCTCATCAAACGCCGCGGCTTCATGGTCGTGGACAACCGCATGAACCACGACTCGTGCCCCTCGTGCGGAACCAAAATCCCCGGCGTCTGGGAAGACCACGCCCCCAAAAAAACCAACGGCTGGGGCATTCCATTGCCCATTTTCGTTGTAAATGAACGTTGCGGGTAACTAAGACGAACGCTTCCTTCGGCCTCCTCGCGTTCCGAGAGAGCGGCTTCTCACGGCTTTTTCGCCATTGTTCTGGGACCTCTACGACATTTTTCTTTCGCACTCCGCCGCGATACAATCGTTGACTCAGGGAAAAACCATGCACGACGACCCGATCCAGTCGCACGGCCTCTCGGAATTAGGCTGCCCGCCTTCGATGCGGCGGACCGTTTGCGCACGCGGATCACGATTCGCCGTTGCAACCATATTCGTCGGGTCGGCGCTTCTGCTCGTAAATCCCGCCGCCCGCGCCCAGACCTGCGGCACATACAATCAGTTCTGCAACAGCAATACGAGTTGCGACGACGGCGATCCGTGCAACGGCACGGAAACTTGCTCCCCGCCCGACATCATTCGGTTCTGCCGGTGTGATCCCACGCCGCCTTGCGTTGACGGGAGCGTGTGTACGCAGGATATCTGCACGATCACCCCTCGCGGGATTGTCTGTAGTAACCCGCCCGTCGTCTGCGACGACGGCCTCTTCTGCAACGGCGGAGAATGCTGTTTCGGCAGCTATGGGTGCACCCTTTGCGTGCCGCCGCCGTGCTCCTCGGGGGATCTATGCGACGAGGCCAACGACCGCTGTGTCCATTGCCTGACCGACGCCGACTGCGACCTGGACAACTACACATGTTACACGCTCCATTGCGACTCCGTGCTCGGGGATTGCACGGGTCAGAGGTGCGACGACGAGCTGTTTTGCGGCGGGCGGGTGCTATGCGATTCGATCCAGGGCTGTCGCCCGGGAGTGCCGCCATGTACGGCCAGCGAGCTGTGCGACGAGGCGCAGGACCGATGCTCGGATTGCGCCTCCTCGGCTGAATGCGCCGACGATGCCCCGTGCTCCATCGAAGTGTGCGATCCGAATTGGTTCACGTGCCGTACCGACCCGTGCACGCTGGCCTTCCGCACTCCGGTCGACGGCGCGGTCCTCCCTGTCGGCGAGATGGTGAATGTCACCGGCCTTGGTCCGCGCGGACTCGATCTGGTTTTGGCGCTGGATGAATCCGTCGCGATCGACGCCACGGAGCTCGAGGCGCTGAAGAGCTTCTGCGTTTCGTTGGTCCAGGGATTGCTCCCGTTTGCCAGCATCGGGATCGAAGCCAGGGTCGGCGTGACCGCATTCGGCGGGGGGAGCCGGCGGATTCTCGATCTCAGTTTCAGCCGCCAGACCGTCCTCGACGCGATTGAAGGCTTCGTGCAGTTGGACCAATATGGTGACAACTTCGACACCTGCATCGGCTGTGGGATCGACGACGCCTCGGCGAACCTGATTACCAATGGGCGGACCGGGGCCACGCAGACAATGATCGTCATCACCAACAGCACCAACGAACTGCCACTGCCCAATCCCGCCCCGCACCTCGCCGGGGCGTTGGAGGCGGCGGCGTTCCACGGCCAGACCATCTTCGCAGTGGGTGTCGGCAGCTGGGTGGGCATTATTCCGGAGATCGACCAGATCGCCACGGACGTTCCAGGCGTGCAAACAAATTTTCGGGTCGACAACTTTGCCGCCCTGGAAACCATCCTGAACAGCCTGTTCGCGACGCTTGGGGGCATCAACGTTTACACCGTGGACATCACCATGCCGGACGGGAGTCGGCCTGCGACGCTGGTCGATGAGAATGGAGTCTTCACGCTTCGTCCGTGGAGCATGCTGCCCGGCGAGAACACGTTCACGGCTTGGATCAACACGCTCTACGGGGAGAAAACTGCGTCGCTGACGCTACTGGGCGTCTATCCCTGCGGAAACACTTGCGGCGACCTCACCGGCGACGGCGCCGTCGATCTCCGCGACGTGGCCGCGTTTCAGAGGTGCTTCGGCGGCCCCTCCTACTCCGCGCCCGCCTGCGCCTGCTCGGACCTCAACGGCAGCGTCGGTGTTGACCTTGCCGATTTCGCTCCGCTGCGATCCCTGCTAGGCCAAACTACCGCCAACCATCCGCCCGACTGCGCCAAACCGTAAATCCGTCGCTGCCGTTCTTGGGGAAATGACCGCCCAGTCGTCTAGATTGGTATGAAACCCGCTCGCGCGGTACGCGTTCCGTTCGGCCGACAAATCGTCCGATCGCGCTCCCGGCACGCCGCAAGAGGGGCTATAATCAGAAGGCCTCACAACGGGCGTCTGGGAAGACCACGCTCCCAGGAAAACCAACGGCTGGGGAATCCCGCTGCCCATCGTGGTGAGCGAAGGCGCCTGCGGGTAACCATATTCCCAACCCCTGATGCACCGGTGTGCCCGTCGCTCAGCTATAAATCGTACGAAGATGTTGGGCCGTGACATAGAGCTCAAGAATGGGAGCTAGCACCCGACAACAACGGACTTATACCGATGCTTGCGGCTTCGTCCCGAGTATGCGGTAGAACATCGGGTGAATCTCAATACTCACGTTGTCGTTGATCTGAGTACTTGCAAGAAACGCGCGTCCGTCGAATGCCCAACGAGTCCTCTCGAATGAATCTGTTTTAGCTCCAATGAGCCCGACCTGACACCACACTGTGACAAGGTAGATACCGAACTCCCTCGCGATCGTTCGCCCTTCAACAACTTCTTGCGCCTTGTCCCGAATGACGGACTCTTTGTTTACTTGACTGGTACAAAGCTGCAATGCGAGTTCCTCTATTCGTTGTGTTTCGATTTCTTGAAGCCGAAAGCGCGCCGGGCGATTCTTCAACAAATCAATCGAATCAAGAAGTCGCGGGAATAGGCTGGCCCATTCATCTCCTAACGATCGTAGGCGATCACGAGAGTGCTTCGCGTCCGCTTCTCTCAACAGGCTCACAGTCACTTGTGGATTACCTCCAGCCATTTCTACCGAGCATTCAATACATCGATTGAAGAAGAGAATTATGTCACGAGGACGCTTATGAGTTCGGCTCACTAAAAACTCATCGATCACCATTCCATCCACTTTAGCGGGCAAGAGGTCGCCGCGCCCTACCGGTCTTTTCGTGTACGCCTCTCGTATCAACTTGTTAATCCGGCGGTCGAGAATGTCTAGCAGCGAAGCGTCCGACCAGTTTAGGCTTAGATACAAGTCTGTGTACTTTTCTTCCTGAAACCCGGCATCTCTCGTTTCCCGAATGACTCTTTCTACCAAATCCCGGCGCAAAGCGATGATCACCTTGGCGTTCTTGATCTTGAGATATCCCCGAATTGCCTCAATTAACGCCCGGATTAGGCGGTATCGAAAGCGATCCGCTATCCAGTTCTCATCAAGGCGATCGATTGTGAGATAGATCCGATATTGCGGATCATCCAGCAGTTCATCGCGAAGTAAGTCCTCGATTTCGAAGAGATCACGCATTTGGATATTATTGACTATTTGCTGTGCGTGTTCACAGAGTTCTCGTTTTTCTTCTTGTGTGAGCCCTTTGCCCAATTTATGATTCCCCTTGAGTCGAAGGAACTTCGCGTTTAGTTCACCTTCGAGGCGATTCCCGATCTGGTCCTCCAGGGTGGTCGTGATTTCGCGAACGCGATATTCAGTGTCTTTCCAGAAGCTTGTGCTCCATTCGTCAAGGTAGCGTAGGGCGCGTTCCCACCTCTTGTTCGTTGAAAAGCGTGCGAGCATGTTCGAAAGGAACGAACGCTTTTCCTCCTCATTTCTGATCCGATATCTTTCCTTGATCAGTTCGATTGCAAACACGTGGCGCCAAAGCAAGCGGAAAAATAGGTCGAGGTCAACGCCTAAGTCCAGTAAGTGGGGAAGAATGCTGTCGTTTGAAAGAAATGCTAGCGCAAGTTGCTCCGGTTTGATTTCCACAACATGGTCGTACTGAGCCGTTAGCCGTTTTAATAGAGCCGTCTTCCCAGTTCCGGTTCGCCCGAGGACGATGCGGCGGGGATCGGAACAATCTGCCAGAACCTGCAAGTCACCAGCATCGACGAAGCAATCTTCAAGGAATGCTGCATCGTGTTCGGCATCGGCATTGCCGATCCGGTGGTTTTTACGGAAGCGGAACTGTTTGGTGGTGAGCTTTGCCATAATCCGACAACCGCACTACAATTCAGTGAGAGCCATACCAACCATCTGAATTCTCAGGCTTCCGCCTTAATGCACACGCTTGCCAATATCCGTGAAAAGGGCGGTTGTCAATCTGACGGATCGACGATCTCGGCATGAGTACACGATATTGACTTTGGGAGACAAGGCTTGGTTTGCGCGTTACGTGCAATATAATCGCCATGTTATATGAGCTCCGTCGCGACGGCGATTTCCGCTCGCATTGACGGCGGCGTGCCCGGCGATAGAAACGCCTTCACCGCCTCGATTCCCATCAATCCGGCCAGGGCCACCAGAATCATCGACACCCAGGAAATCACGCTTCCGCCCAGCCCATGCAGCCCCGCGTCCACGCGAATGATTCGCAACAGCGCCCACATGCTCATCACGTACATGAACACCGTCGGCACGCCGGTGACAAGGAAGACCCACGCCGCCCGCCGCGTCCGCCACAGCCACACGGTGACGCCGATCAACGTCAGCGCCGCCAGTAGTTGGTTGCTCGCCCCGAAGAGTTCCCAGAACGTCTTCCACACGGGAATGGGATTGCCCGCCGCGTCCGTCGATCGCTGCATCAGGAACGGCACCGGCACTCCGGCCGTCAGCACCGCCGCAAACGTCCGGCCCACTCGCGTCCGCCACCCGGTCAATTCCTCGATCACGTATCGCCCCAGCCGCGTACACACGTCCAGCGTGTCGTATACGAACGTGGTAAAGGCCATCAACGCGAACGACACCGCGAAGCTCGGCGGAATCCCCAGCACGGAAAGAAACCCGCCGATGCCGTCGGCGTACAGAAAGTTAGGCCGCACCCCGCCTGTAATCAGCGGCGACGTCGTCGTCAAGCGCATCACGCAGCTTAGCGACACTACCGCGACCATGCCCTCCAAGAGCATGGCCCCATAGCCGATCAACTTCGCGTCCGTCTCCCGGCGAAGCTGTTTGGAGGTCGTGCCCGAGGCAATGATCGCATGAAATCCCGAACACGCCCCGCAGGCGATGGTGATAAACAGCATGGGCAAGAGCGGCTCGCCCTTCGCCGCGGTCCAACCGATGAACGCGGGATACTCGGCCTTTTCGCCGCTGAAGATCAATCCCAGCGTACCGCCGACCAGCGTGAGAAACAGAAACCATCCCCCCAAATGTCCGCGCGGCTGCAACAACAACCACACCGGAACCAGCGACGCGAGCAAGCAATACGCCAGCAACGCGACGTTCCAGGCCTTGTGCGCCGTCCATTCGCTCCAACCCAAGGCCGTCGACAGGTCAAACGGAATGTATTGTCCGACCCAGATCGCCAATCCCACCAGCGGCAGAAAGAGGAGCGTCGCCGCCCCGACCGTTAACTTCGTGAACCGCAGCAGCAGTCCCATCACCACCGGCAATAGCAGATACAAAAACGACGATGTGGCGATGCCGCCGCCGCTCACTTTCTCGCCGTTCTCCAGCGTCACCGCGCCCAGAAACGACGTGGCCGTGATATCCGTGAAAGCCACGATGATGTAAAGCAACGCGAACCAGACAAACGTCAGGAACAGAACATACGAGCGCCGGCTCATGTGCTCGCGGACCACTTCGGCGATGGACCGTGCTCGATGACGGATGGACGCGGTCAGCGCTCCCAGATCGTGAACTCCCCCAATGAACACCGCTCCAAGCAGAATCCACAGCAACGCCGGGAGCCAACCGAACATCGCCCCGGCCAAGATCGGTCCCACGATCGGCCCCGCCGCCGCAATCGCGGAAAAGTGCTGACTGAGCAGGAACGTGGGCTGCAACGGTTGATAGTCCACGTCGTCGCGCAGGGTCACCGCGGGCGTGGAAACGTCGGGGTTCAATCGAAACAGCCGGGCGAGCAGCGAACCGTAGGCCCGGTACGCCGTGAACAGGAAAACGGCCGCGATGACGGCAATGAGAAGAAGGCTCATGCCGATGCCCTTCTTTCCGCGTCACCGGTCATCGTTCTCTCCCAGAAGCCGTACAAGTTCCACTTCCGCCGCGATGTGCCCGAACGCAGGCCAATAGGGACCGGAGGTCACCCGTCGGAAAACGTCCACCGCCTTGTCCCGCTCGCCGTTGAGCAAGTGCCACGCCCCCAGACCGTATCCCAGCGTCACCAGATCAAGCTCACCGGCTTTTTCCACGTCGAGCAGTTCGTCCGGCCGGAGCAATCCTTTGTACATGAGGCAGCGTCGGTAATAGGCCTGGTTCTCGATCATCTCCATGCCCGGTTTGATGGGATCAAGTGCCCGCATCGCCTCCCGTTCTCGCCCCAATCGGCGAAGAACCAGGTAGGTCCAGTCGGTGACCGCCACGAGGTTGTCGTCGAATCCGCGCGTAAATTCCGCCGTTTCTTGAAACGCTGCCAAGGCCCCCACGAAGTCGCCTTTCAGATACTTGGCCACACCGAGGTGGTACCAGATGTTGAAGCCCAACGTGGTCAGCGGAATGTTACGCGCATTGGGCGCGCCATCGGCCTCGACTTCGTCGGTTTTTCCTTCGATCAAACGAACAGCTTTCTCAAAATCGGCAATGGCCTCGTCAAATCGCCGAAGGCTGATGTATCGGTGGCCCCGATGGCGGTAGAAAGGTGCGTACTCAGGAAAAAGCCGGATACCATCGGCGAATACTTCGATCGCCTCGTTCATCCTCCACAGGTACCCGAGCCGCCGCCCGACCCAGACGATTCGATCCGGAAGGTCCGGGTTTTCGCGTAGTTGTTGCTGCGCTTGCTCGAGGTTTCGTTCTAGCGTGGCGCTGTCGCCTTCGGCGGGTTGGGCAAAAAGCGGCCGGCCCAGTTGGGAGATCGCCTCCGGCTTTCTTTCGGGCGGCGCGGATTGCGCTAGCACAGTCGGTGCTGATCCTCCCCCCATCGCCGGCGCGACGCAGAGGCACCATCGAAGCATTCTGCTCATCATCCCATGCACGCGCGTCATTGTAGAACGATTTGCGTGAGATGCCAGATTTTCCCGACTTTGGGGCGGTCTCAATCCTTGACCCGGACTGCGAAAAACCGTAGTTTCCCGGAGTCGGAGAATCACGGTCCCGGTCCGCGGCGCGGATCGATCAAACGGAGCGCAACATCATGGCGGTTCGAGTCGGCATCAACGGGTTTGGAAGAATCGGGCGACTGGTGTTTCGGGTCTTGGCCGCCCGGACCTCGGAGTTCGAAGTGGTCGCCATCAACGATTTGAGCGATCCCAAAACGCTTTCCCTTCTGCTCAAGTACGATTCGGTCCACGGGCGGTTCAAGGGCACGGTGCAGTCCACCGAAAACGCACTCGTCGTCAACGGAAAAGAAATCAAGGTGCTGGCCGAGAAGGCGCCCGCCAACTTGCCTTGGAGCAAGCTCGGCGTCGAAGTCGCCCTCGAATCCACCGGCGTGTTCACCAAAAGAAGCAGCGAAAAAGGCGGCTACGGCGATCACCTCAAGGCCGGGGCGAGGAAGGTCATTCTCAGTGCGCCCGCCAGCGATGAACCGGACCTCACCGTGGTTCTGGGTGTCAACGACGATCAGATCAAGCCTTCGCATACCTGCCTTTCGAACGCCAGCTGCACCACGAATTGTCTTGCACCGATGGTGAAGGTGCTGCACGACAGCTTCGGCGTCGTCGAAGGACTGATGACCACGGTTCACGCGTACACCAATGATCAACGCGTGGCCGACCTGGTGCACAAGGACCCGCGCCGTGCTCGGGCCGCCGCGGTGAACATCATTCCCACGACCACCGGTGCGGCTAAGGCGGTCGGCAAGGTGATTCCGGAGTTGAATGGAAAACTCAACGGCTTCGCCCTGCGCGTGCCCGTGGCCGACGGATCGGTGGTGGATCTCGTGGCCACGTTGAAGAAATCAACGACGGCGCAGGAAATCAACGCGGCCTTGAAAAACGCGGCGGAGGGAAAACTTCGCGGCATTCTTGAATACAGCGAAGATCCGTTGGTGAGCTCAGACATCGTCGGCAATCCGCATAGCTCGATCATCGACGGGCAGAGCACGATGACCATGCCCGCCGGCGGCGGGAAGTTGGTGAAGGTCGTTTCCTGGTACGATAACGAATGGGGATACGCCACGCGAACCGCGGACCTGATCGCCAAAGTGGCGAAGATGTGACGAGTGAATCCTGAGCCGCGGGCTTCAGCCCGCGCGATGGTGCATCGTATTACAATCAAGCTTACTCCAGCATTACGGTCGCGCAGGCGGAAGCCTGCGGCTCGGAGTTGTGTCGATTGATGCAAGATATGAAACGTACGGTCGATGACATCAACGTTCGTGGCCAGCACATGTTGGTGCGCGCGGATTTCAACGTGCCGTTGGATGCGTCGGGGCGCATCGCCGACGATCGTCGCATTCGCGAGGCCCTGCCGACATTGAAGAAGCTCCTCGATGGCGGTGGACGATTGATCCTGATGAGTCACCTCGGTCGTCCGGAAGGCAAACCCGACGATCGCAAGAAATACACGATGGCCCCAGTGGCCAATCGCCTGAGCGAGTTTCTTGGACGGCCGGTGCGCTTGCTGCGCGATTGTGTCGGACCGGAAGTCAAGCACGCCGTCGCCGCCATGCCGGAGGGCGCCGTCTTTGTCCTGGAGAATCTTCGCTTCCACGACGAGGAAACCATCAAGGACAAAGACGCCAGGAGCGATCCGGAGTTACGCAAACGCAAGGACCGCTTCGCGGAGCAGTTGGCGGAACTCGCCGACGTGTACGTCAACGACGCCTTCGGCACGTGCCATCGCGATAATGCGTCGATGCTTACCGTGCCGCAGATGATGCGCGGCAAGCCACGGGTGATGGGCTACCTTGTCGCCAAGGAGTTGAAGTTTCTCGGTGAGGCCGTCGTGAATCCGAAGCGTCCATTCGTGTGCGTGCTCGGCGGGGCAAAGGTCTCGGACAAGCTCGGCATCATTCGTTCGCTGCTCACCCAGTGCGACACGATTCTCGTGGGCGGGGCAATGGCGTACACCTTTCTGGCCGCCGACGGCCTGGAAGTCGGAAAGAGCCTGGTGGAGCCGGACCTTTTCGAAACCGCTCGCGAATTGCGCAAACAGGCCGGTGACAGGTTGCGGCTTCCCGTTGATTCCGTCGTTGCGCTTGAAATCAGAGCCGGCGCGGCCACAAAGGTCTGTTCCAACGCCATCCCCGAAGACATGATGGGCCTGGACATAGGACCTAAGACCATCGAGCACTACAAACAGGTTTTGACCAAAGCGAATACCATCGTCTGGAACGGACCAATGGGCGTCTTCGAAACGCCACCGTTTGATGCCGGTACGATGGCCATCGCCCGAACGCTGGCCGAGGGCACCAAACGCGGAGCGATCACCATCATCGGCGGAGGGGACAGCGCCGCCGCCGTGGATAAAGCCGGCCTCGCCGACAAAATGACGCACATCTCCACCGGTGGCGGCGCTTCACTGGAATTCCTAGAAGGAAAGCCCTTTAAACCGTTGGATGTCCTGGACGAAAAGTGATTCCACTAATTTTACATCCGCGAGAACTAAAATGATTAAGAAACTCCGACTCCACAACTTTCGCACATATTTGAACGCTGAATTGACCTTTAGTCCTCGCCATCTAATCGTTGGGCGCAACAACAGCGGCAAGACTAATCTCTACGCTGCCCTACGATTCCTTGGGGCCAGCGCTACAAATGACTTAGCACAATCACTACTGGCCGTTCCGGGAGGTGTGTGGGAAATCAAGAATTGGGCATTCAGCAGTACTCTAGTCGAACTTTACTGTGAATGCGAACTTGTATTCGAGAACGAGCCGCATCTTTTTTTGTACGAGCTAAAACTCGATGTTGACCCAATGATTCTGGCTGTCCAAACGCCTAATCAACAACCGATACCTCGAGTAGCAAGCGAACAGCTCTCCGTTAGATCAGCGAAATTCGAAAACGTTGCATTGCTTTCGAATGATGGTCGCGAAGCCGTGATGCTTCATGAGGAATCCTTTCTTCGTGGCAAACCGCAAAACACAGTCAAGACACTGGCGCCGCGTGACGCCACAATGCTTTCGAAACTTTACGAACTTGAAACGAACAAGCGAGCAATCTTATTTCGTCGCTATTTGTCCTCATGGTTTTTTTTCACATTCAATCCAGATCAAATCCGCTTCGGTTGGCGCGAAAGTCAATCGACGACGCGAGGTCTGAGTGTCAGTGGCAGTACATTGGCTTTAGTACTTTATAACACCAAGAATTTCGACGAAAGCCAGTATCGGCGGATAATCGATCGTACCAGAAGCATCGAGCCCGACTTAGAGGCAATCAACTTTATTCCGAGTGAAGGGCAGATACCTATTCCCTTTGTGGAACTCAAACGTCGACGCCGCGCTTCCTGGATAGGTCTGTCGGACGGAACATTACGTTTTCTCGCCCTCGCATTTGTTTCAGAGGCCGTTCGGCCTTTGGACGGTATGCCGGCGCCTTTTTCGCCACTAATAGTAATCGAGGAACCAGAAAACGGAATTTTTCCGGGCCAGCTGCGCGCTGCGTTCGACCTTTTTGAAGATTCCGGGTCGTCCGGTCAGTTCGTCTTTACTTCGCATTCGCCGTACTTCATCAATTTCTTTGATGCGCATCGAGAATCCGTTACGCTTCTTCGTCGAAGTAACGAACGAACTGAAATCGAACGAATTCCGCAAGCAAACGAAACCGATCCCGATCGTTTGTTGCTCGCGGACGAACTTTCCATGGAGCTATTTCCTTGATCGGTAAAATCGGCATTATTTATCAAGATCGGAACAGCCGTGAGTTTCTGTTAGGACTTCGGGATCGTCTCAATTGCGAAGCGGAATTAATCGATCCACCGGCCGCAATTGGAATCACGCGAGACCTTCCACGAAGACAGGCCAATCGGGCGTGGGCTTTCTTTCAAAAAGCCGGAGTCGATCTTGTGATTCGTTTGACGGATTCGGACGGTGCACGATGGCAAGAGGTGCGCCGAGAAGAATTAGGTCGAGTTCCTGAAGTTGCACGTTCCGTATGGATTTGCGGTGTTGCGGTGAATAATCTTGAGGACTGGCTTTCAGGCGATCCGGCCCACTTGGCAAGGGTCCTTGATGCGTCAGCTTCCGAAATACAAAATATCTCCAACCGCACGGGCGTCGTTAAACGGCTCATTTCGAAGAAACGCAGCTCTCGGGAAGATTCGAGTGACTGCGTCGCGAGAATTGTCCGCGATGCGCCGTCCGACGTCTTTCGACAGTGGCTGAATAGTAATTCACTTAGACAGTTCTACGCTGACTGTCGTGCTGCGGCCTCATGCGCAGGCTGTGAAACCGCCAACGAACTGGACGAAGCATGATGGAACGGCCGCCCGACGGTTTCGACAAGCAATCGACGCCGCCATTCCCTCTGGCCAAGCGCAAGGTGCGCATCGCCCCGTCTGTGCTGGCCGCCGACTTCGTCCGTCTGCAAGAACAGATTGTGCAGGTCGAATCCGCCGGCGCGGAGGTGCTTCACCTCGATGTGATGGACGGGCACTTCGTCCCCAACATCACCTTCGGCATTCCGATTATCAAGTCGTTGCGGCTCATTTCGGAATTGTTTTTCGATGCCCATCTGATGATCGAGGAGCCGCTTCGTTACGCCGACGCGTTCGTCAACGCCGGTTGCGACCACATCACCTTTCACATCGAGGTGACTAAGGACCCGTCCGGGGTCGTGTCCTACATTCGAGAACAGGGCGTTTCCGT
>Ga0214473_10001863_pt1 | contig 26879 bp, 44 predicted proteins | sample RVTome_7_FD_203509 | JGI IMG/M metagenome (GOLD analysis project Ga0214473, IMG submission 203509) | Soil microbial communities from uranium-contaminated site in the Upper Colorado River Basin, Wyoming, United States - RVT98D197 | ecosystem: Environmental > Terrestrial > Soil > Contaminated >...
GGCCAAAAGTGAACGTCGCGGAAGGGTTCTGGCGCGGCGGGACGTTTCATCCGATCCGCTCGAGTCCTGATTATGACTCGGCCCGCGCGGGAGAACCGATTTTGAAAAAGGGGTGGGCGCTCGGACGGGGACGGCGACACTCCGGGGCGGCGCGGAAGAAAGTAGCCATGCCGCAATTTTGACCAATGCCATGCGGAGACCACAGAAAGCAGGACATAACGGACCGGGCGCATCGCTACCGTGCGCAACAATGCGCTCCCAAGGGACGGCGGCGCTGCGAGATCTGCGGGTCAACGCGGTTCCTGACGGTAGACCATCGGGACGGGGACGAACACAATGACCGGCCGTCAAATCTTCGCTGGCTTTGCAAGTCCTGTAATAACGCAGAGGGGGCGCGTCTGATTCGCGCGGGCCGGGGCCGGCGGACCCGGCAGTACAACCGCGGCGCGGAAACCTATGGCGAGTATCTTGACGCCATTTACGATCATGTCCGCGGGGAACACGATGCCGGCGGGAAAGTCATACACGAAACGCCGAAGTGGAAGCGGCAAGACTACGCGGGGACGATTTGGGCACGGCGCAAAATGAGAGGCAATAAGAAAAAGAAAAACCCGGTGCTCGAATCGCTGGTGGCCGGCGCCGCGGCCGGGACTGCGGCGGTGCTCGCGGGAAAGTATCTCGAAAAGCGGGCGGGGAATCGGAAGCGCAAGCGAAACCAGGACGGGAACGGCGCAGCGATGTATGAGGACTTTCACGGCCGCTCAGCGCATGAGGTCCTAGAGCTTCAGGAGCAGCTCCTGACCGCGGGCGATTATGCGGCGCTCGGGGATGACCCGGAAATCTGGCTCCGGCCGGTGACGGGGGACCCGAACAACTGGGCGCAGGCGGAAATCGAGTTTGAGCCGGAGAACGGCGTCAAGCTGGCCACAAAGGACGGCTCGCAACTCTACTTCATGGGCGGGGATCAATCGTTGCCGGACTCGGCGCTTGAATTCTTCGGGGGCGACACATCCAAGCGGTTTATTTCGCTCGGGGTCGCCTATGCGATCAGCTACGTGACGGAGAAAAAGTTTGACGGGTTCAAGCGGATACCCTACGCGCACATTTTGGGCGAAGAAACGGGCGAGCGGCCGCAGCTCGTCTATGACACGGAGACAAAGCGGGTCTTGCTCGTGGGCGGGGCGTATTCGATTGCTCCGGTTGAAGGGGACCTGGGCGCAAGTCCGGGGATCGTGAATTGATGACCTGGTTTCTGACATGGCCGGCTTGGGTGTTGACGGCGGCGGCAACGGCGCTCGAAACCGTTGTGGACCGCTCGCATGTCTTCACGCACCGGACCTTGCATCCGCTGGTGTTCGGTTGCGGTTGCACGATCGAGCATCCGCTAACCCGGTCTGCAAACGTGTGCGAATGATGGGACGACGGGTCCAACTCGGGCAACTGCTCCCCTCGGAGCTTCCGGTGTACGACTGGATGTTGACGCCGCCGCCACCGCCGTACTACGAACCGGAACCGCCGCCGGTCTTTACCTCCACGGTTTACGCGCGGCAACCGGACAATACGATGCTTTGGATCATTCTGGCGCTCGTGGCGGTGCTGGCAGTAAGGGGTTCGGGAAAGTCGAAACGCAGATGATGGGATACAGAGTCCAACTCGGGCAGTCTACCTGGCAAAGGGGGATGGGGTTCGTGCCTATCGTTCCGACCCCCGAACCCGTAAGCCTGGCAATCAGCCTGGCTGTGTCGGCCGTGAGTGCCATAGTCCCGAAGCTCATCGGCGTGTTCGGAAAGTCGGAAGCGCAGAAAGCAGCGGAATACGAGTTGTCGGCCGTTACCAATGAAATTGAAAAGGCGATGGACATCAACAGCATGGCTTTCCGGGGCGGGTATCTCTCCCGCGCGACGGCACTCTATAACTACGATTACCTCTGGTCTCTTTTGGTTCAAGCATCTCAAGCGGCGATGGCAATTACCCCGGCACAGGCTACCCGGCTGCTGGCGGATCGGGATTATGGAGGCCAGTTTGCAAACATCTGGCGCGGAGTCTTCCGGGATGACCGGATTTTAGGCGTTGGAGTCGAATGCCTGGAAAACGATTTTGTGATCCCATCTTGCCAATGGGATTTTGATCTCGGAGACCTGAAGTATGGCGCTGAGGGAACGACCCTGATCCCGCTACCCTCACCCACTGCGGTTACAACTCCTGCCGGGACTGGCGCCCCTCTGGATAGTCTGACGCAGCTCCTCCCCCGCACGGCGGCGGGCGAAATCAATTGGGCGGCGATTCTGCCGCTGGCGCTCGGCGGGTTTTTGCTCTACCAGGCGGTCTGACAAAAAGGGAACAGGGAATAGGGAACAGGGAACAGAAAGAGAAGAACAGGAAACAGGAAAGATGTCGAGCATTCCGGCCACTCCCGATGCGGTGATTCTCCCGGCGGCGATGCTCCCGCCGGAAGTGAACGTACACGCGCTGATTGACTATCGCCGGGAGCAGGTACAGCGGCGGCAATACAAGCCGCTCGGGATTGTCGAGAAGATTTGTTTCGAGAAGTCGGCGGTGGCCAGCGTGGGCGCGGAGAATCCCTTGACGCACGGGAAAACCTTTCGGAACGTGGCGGCGCTCGATTGGTACAAGACCGGGCCGCTCTGCGGGGTCTCGCTCGATGACAAGCAACCGGACGTGCTGATCTGCTCCGCGATGGCGCATCCGCCGGAGATCCCGGACCCGGATTGGGTGCAACCGTATCCACCGAAGGGGATGGACGCCAACGGCTTCCCGATCATCGAGAAGCCGCCGCGGATCGCGCAACGGCTGCGGGATTATTCGTCCGGCGTCCTGCCGGCGAAGAGCGATCGCGCTTGGAGTCCCTTCCTTTGGTGGAACCGGCGCGGCGTCAACTCGGAGTCGGATTTTTGGTTTGTGATTCAGCCGGTCTCCCAGGTGCTTCTCATCCTGGCGGACCGCGCGGGCCTCGGGATGATCGAATGCTCCGCGGACCCGCACGGCCGGCACACGGCGTTTTTATACAACGCGCATCGGCAAGAGGGGCATCTGCTCTTCGGGACGATGCGAGTGGAGCTTTATCACTGAGCGAAAGGGGCCTTTTATGGCGATTGTCAGATTGCACAATCCGAAGCGGCGCCACTCCACGCGGGGCGCTGCCCGGCGGACTCGCCGCCGGAAGAATCTCGCGGGAGGAGGAGGGACACTAACCTATATGGCTGCAAACACAAATCGTAAGCGGGGGCGGCGGCGCAACACGCCCGTCGCGTCCAATCGGCGGCGGCGGCACAATCCGGTCGCGGCCGCATCGAATCGGCGGCGGCGCCGGAACGTTGTGGCTCATGCGAACCGGCACCATCGGCGGCGCAATCCCGGCATCGTCGGGAAAGTGAAAGACACCGTGATGAGTGGCCTCTATGCGATCACCGGCGGCGTGATGACCATCTCCGTTCCAAAGGCGGTGATGGGAGAGTCGAACGTCGGGGTGCTCGGGTATGTCGGCAACTTCATTACGGCGTTTGCCGGCGGCGCAGTGATCGGCCGAGTGCTCAGTCCGAACGCGGGCTCCATGTTCGCAATCGGCGGCTCGGTGGCGATCGTGGGCCGGCTGATCGAGGACTTTCTCGGCAAGACCTATGTTTCGTTCTCGCCGATTGATCTGCCGATTCCAAAACTGCTCGGCGGCGGCTTCCGGGGAATGCGCGGGGACTATATCTCGCAGAGCTTCCCGGTGCCGTATTCGAGCCTGCCGTCGGGCCGCTATTTGCCGATGCCGGAAGCGGCGGCGGTGATGAGCGGCGGACGCATGGGCCTGGGTGCTGACAGCACCTGGTCAACTCCCTGGAATTAACATCGGGGACTGAAAGACTTTTACCAGAAAGGAGGAAAACGTTTTTATGCGGGTAAATCTTCCAGTTTTAAGCGGATCGGAAATCGGGCGTCCGAAGTATCGGCGCTCGAATCCGATCCTCGAAAACAAGCTGTACCAGTACCGGCAACCGATTCACGATTTTTACGGGGCAACCGTCAACGTCGCGGTCGTCCGGCAAATCCTGTTTGCCATTCCGCAAGGTCAGACGTTCACGCCCACGGGCGGCGCGGCGCTGACCAAAACGGCGTGGCACACGTCCATGACGCAAGCCAACCTGCTCCCGGCGCCGAACAAGCTGTACGCGAAGTCCATCGCTCTTTCGCTGCTCGGGCGCACGCTCTTGGCCGACGCGGAACGGTTCCTGTACGACACGCTCGTGCAGTTCAACATTGATTCGCGGCCATTCCTCGAAACGCACGCTTGGAAGCTCGGCGGCGGCGGCGGGCTGTGGGCGGGCGGATCGTCGGGCGTGGTGGTGAACGGCTGGCCGTCGCGGGAGAACCAGTTCTCTTTCGTCGGCGAGCTCGGGGAAACCATCGAACAGCAACAGACGTTCAACGTCTTGCTCGACCCGACGCTGGTGGTCCGGGCGAACGCGAACGCGACGTTTAGCACGGCGACGGCGGCGAACGGCGGATTCGGGATTGACTGCTTCGTCCACCTGGACGGGCTGCTCAATCGCGGAATCCTGTAGCCGGCTTTCCTCTTGGCGTGGGCGCCCCGCGGCTCCTCGGGAAAACGGGCAGCACAGGTCCTCACGGCAAGAGACTTTGACTTTGTGAGAGGGGAACGAATATGACAAACGGGAATTGTCCGGGATGCAACGGGCGGCGGCTGTTGACGAATGAGGCGGGCAATCCCGTTACCTGTCCGCTCTGCAATGGCTCGGGACACATGGAGAACTGGGAGCGCCGGCCGAAAACCTACACGGGCGGCGGCGCGATCGCGGCGGCGGCGGGCTCGAACCTAGCGGGCGTGATCTCGATTGATGCCGAGGCGGACTTTGAGTTGATTTGGCTCACGGCGACGGCGACCGGCGGCATCTTTACTTCGGAGTTAACCGATGCCAGCGGCCGACAGTGGCAAAACAATGCGGTGAACGATCAGAACCGTTTCGGGACCGCGCAGCGGCCGTTCCCGGTCGGGCTGTCTCCGGTGGTGCTGCGTCGGCAGACGAGCCTTCGGTTCCTGCTGGTGAATACCAGCGGCAACGCCAACACGGTGCAAATGGCTTTGATCGGCTATGCGCTGTATGACACGGCGTAAGGGGTAAGCAGGTGTCGTTTCTGTACGGGAAATCTCCGACGCCGGTGTTGGGCGGGCCGTGGCGACGCGGCGCGGCGGCGCCGTTCCCGCGCGGCTGGCGCTATGGGTTCCTGATGCCGCAATTCGGCCTGGCGTCCAGCGCCTGGCTTCCCGGAGCTCGGGAGCGGCGCGCGCTCGGGCTGAACCGCAGTCCGTACTGGCACGTGATTGACTATGCGCCGGGGGCGCTCGCGTCGCTCGACGACGAAATGCTGCCGACGGGCAATTTCGTCATGCTGGCGCTGATGGCGACGAGCACGCAGGGGCCGAACAGTTTTCAGTCACAGTTTTTCCAGGTGCTTGACCGGCAAGGCGGGGGCGCGCGGTTTTCCCGCGTCGGGGTGATTGACGAGAATTCTTTTGGCCGGGCGCAAAACCCGTTCATCTGGAAACGGCCGTATCCGATGCCGGATTTGTTTTCTCTGATGAACCGGACCGCGAACCGCGCGACGGTTGCGAACACGGTCCAACTTGCGATTTACGGCGTCCAGGAGTTCGGCGTATGAGTCCGCAAAACGACGGCGACGGGTTGGGGTTCCTCCTAGTAGCGGGGGCGGCTTATCTGATCTGGTCCGCGGCGCGGCCGGCGCAAGCCGGCAACGGCCTGGGGCGCAATATGACCGAGGCGGAAGCAACCGGGCTCGACATGGCGCGCGTGCTGCAAACCCCGGTCACGCTAGAGACGGCGCGGCGGCTCGGGCGTCGCGGGCGAATCCCGGTACAGGAAATCTCGCCGCCGTGGGTTGAGAAAAGCGCCGGCTCGCAACCCTACATGGAGCAAAACACTGCCGGCCTGACCTTGCCGGCGCTTGGAACTGAGGCAACGGTTCTAACATTCACCGTGCCGCGGCGCAAGAATGGCCTGATTGACCGTATTGCGAACCAGTTTATCGGCGGCGGCTGGACCGAGGGGAGTGGCGACCTGGTGTGGAGAGTGGAAGCCGACGGCGTTCCCATCCAGGGCTACCACAATATGATCTCGTCAATCGGTACGATGACGAACCCCGCGGACCTGGGGCAATCCACGCTCGCCATTTACGAGAATCAGGTCATTCGCCTGGTCGCGCGCAACGTCGCGGTGCCGGTCGCCGGGCAAATCCTGCTCGGGATGTTCCGGGGGCGCTTCTACCCGATCGAGCAAGAGGGGCAAAATACATGGCTGTAAGGGCAGAAGTCAGGAGTCAGAAGTCAGGAGTCAGGAGACTTTGCAGACGTTTGCAGGGTTTGATGTTCTTGCTCATCACTGGTCACTGGTCACTCGTCACTGCTTCCGGGCAGGTCGTGGACCTTCGCACTGCCCCGCAAACCGTATTCACTTCGGTGGCGTGCGCTGGCGCGCCGCTCAACGTGAACATTAACAACCGGGGACTCACAACGCACTACCTGGTCTATCAGACTTCGGGGACGATCAACTCCCTTTCGATCGAATTCGAGGGCCGGAACGATGATACGTTGACGTGGCAGCGGATTTCTGACCCGGATACGCGCACGACTGCGGGGGCCATTTTTGCGACGGTCTACCTGAATTTTATCCGGGTATCTCTGACGGCCTGCTCGGGGACCGGGACGATCACGGCCTCTTACTCGGGGACGGCGGTTGCGGCAACCCCGACGTTTGGCGGTCTGTTCGTTCCGAGCTCGCAGGTCCCAACGCCTTGCACCAATCAAGACATTATTCAGTTCACGGCCTCGGGCGCGGGCTCGACCCGGATCATCACCGCGGCCGGCGGCGGGCGGCAAGTGGTTCTCTGTCATCTGTCGGTGGCGCTCTCCGCGGCGGTAAACATCATCCTCGAACGCGGGACCGGGACCAACTGCGGGACCGGCAACACGGATTTGACGGGCGCCTATCAGAACACGTCGGCGCTGGCGCTTGACTTCGGGGCCTCGTCTACGCTCAAGGCGGAAGCGGTCAATAGCGATATTTGCGTGAACGTGAGCGGAGCTACCACGGTCGGGGGCGTGGTGATCTATGCGGAATTCTAACTTTTGGCGCTCGGTTCTCCCGGCCGTTCTCTTCGCCGCCGTCTTGGGCGTTCTCTCCGGCCTGGCACCGTGGCTCGTGGTGCAAAGCTCGAACATCGTACAGCCGGCTACGAGTCTGGGTTTCAATCTCAACAACGTTACGCAGCAGAATCGGCTTACGCAGATCATGGCCAATGGGACGCCCACGATTCAATCTGTGGGCGATGCGATTGCAGGGGGCGGCGGAAGTTTTAGCGATGGCGGTATAGACGGAAATCGTGGTCCATCTCTACTTTGTTCGACCGGCTCCGTGATCGGCAACGACAGCGGGCTCTTCGGTGAGCCGAACATGTACCGGGTCGCCTATTCGCCGCGCTATCGAATCAAAACCTACGTGCCCACGATTACTAGCGGGCGCTGGTTTTGGGGACTTGCCAATACTGCCTCCGCCTCGAACATGGTAGGGGCGGATGATCCTGCATTCATCTACGCCGGGATGCAATTCTCGACGCCGCGCGGAGATACTAACATTCAGGTTATCTCCGAGAACGCCAGTCAGCAGATCAGCAACTCCGGCATTGCGATGGTGGAGGACATAGAGTATATCTTTGACATTATTTTCCAGACCGATACGAGCGTCGCGTTTTACATCAATGGGTCAATCGTAGCTACTCATTCAACGCAAGTGCCGGTCTCCACGACAAACCTAAACATCGTCGTGGGAGTTGAGACGCAAGTCGGAGCGTCGCGCGAAGTCGGAGTAGGGTGGATCACGGTTTTAACGGATAGGTAAGTTTTATGGGACAAGTGATTTCGGCGGCGCGAAGTCCGCGGCTCGGAGTGGGCGGCGGCTATCCGACGGTGAATCTCTACGGGCGGACGTTTGACATTGTGCAAGCCGGCGCCGGGGGAACGCGGCCGATTATTGACTATCTTTCGGTTTCGCTCGCTGAGGGCACGATCCTACACGACGCCTTGGACTCGCGTTGGGACAATCTCTGGATCATTCGCGGCGGCGCAACGGACTTATCACAGCCGGGGGTAACGTTCAATTGGCTCGAGCGCTACAGCGGGCCGGACCCGCGAACAAGCACAACGAGCACAACTACAGTGACGCCTACAACGGTGGAGCCGACGCTTTCCACTGTGGAGCTCTTTATCCAGGCACAGGGCTGGGTCAAACAAAGCAACGGCCAATGGGTTCACCCGGCCACGGGAGCAGTCGGGTACTTCTTGTCTGACGGACGCTTTGTGAACGCCACGACAAACCAGGTCTTTGATCCTGCGACCGGCCTCATTACGCAATACAGCACGGTTGTTTCGCCCCCGCCGGCGCCCGCGCCCGCTCCCGCTCCGGCGCCGAACTTCGCTCCTACTCCCGCGGAGCTCGCGCCGACGGGCGGGATCACTTCGTTTTTTACGGAGTCCGTTGAAATTGTCGGCTATCAGATTCCGGTGTGGGCATTGCTGGCCGGCGGCGCGGTGATTGTGTTTGCGATGGCGCGGAAGCGGTGAAAACATGGGGCGGCTCATTCTGACAAAGAAAAAGGGGTAAGGCGCATGGCGGGGTATGAAGTCGTGGTGGGGCTCTATCGCAAAGGTTCCGATGAGCCGGAACAGGAAAGCGTCCTGCTGGAAACGGACGACCATGAAGAGGCTGTGGAAGAGTTTGAGGACGTGGTTGGCGAAGAGGACCTGGACGATGTGGACGAAGAAATCGCCGATTGAGATTGCCGGCGCCTTTCTTCCGGTGAATCCATTTGGCGCGGAATCGGGCGGCTGGCTACTACTATGACTGTGGAAGACATTGCGCGCGCGATTGCAAGGGCGGAAGGGTTCTACGTTGGCGGCTCGCTCCCGGAACGTGCGAACAATCCCGGAAACCTGAAAATGGGGGATGTGGGCCTCGGCACCATTGACGGGAAAACGATCTATCCCACACTCGCCGCGGGATGGAGTGCCCTTTACCGGCAAATCAATTTGATGCTAACTGGGGCGAGCCGGTACTACCGGCCGGAAATGACGATTCAGCAAATAGCGGCGATTTACACAGGCGGCGACAACGCGCTTGCCTGGGCGGGTAATGTCGCCCGAAGCCTTGGCGTGACGATCGAAACGCGCTTTATGGACCTGATGAATGCGGCCGGGCCTGGCGGCGGGGAAACCGTGGGCCTGGTGATTGTCGGTGCTCTTCTGTTCCTGCTGCTGGTGAACTGATGATGATGATCCCGGAACTCGAGCTATTCAAAGCGGTCGCCGCCGTTGTCCGGGATGCGGGGCCATATGGCATTGTGGCCTATCTCGTGTGGCGGGACCTGGTACAGCCGTGGCGGAATGGGAAGCCGGAGAACGGGAAGCCGGAGAACGGCAAGCCGGCGACAGGGCCAGCGGGCAACGGATTCGCGCGAGAAACGGATGTAACAAACCTGGCGCAAAGTTTTCGGGAATACCGGGCCGACTCCTGGGACCGGCTGCAAGACATTGGAGACCGCCTGTCACGCATCGAAGGGCGGTTAGAACCGCGCGGGCCTGCCGCGTAAACGAAAGGGCGTACCGAATGTTTGGAACGGTTCGCTTGCTGTGGCTGCTGAAAGATTTGCCAGGCTTGATCGCGGAGGCCGAAACGCTGTTCGGCCCCGGCAACGGTCCCGAGAAAAAACAACATGTCTTGGACCTGGTTTACAAAGGGATCATTCTGGCTGAGAAAGGCGCGGGTCGGGAACTCGCCGATGAAGTGGCGGTGCGGACGGGCCTTTCCTGGACGATTGACGGCGCGGTGAAGCTGCTCAACGCCCTCGGGATCTGGGAGAGCTGGGGGAAGCCGCCGGCCGCGACGCCGGGAATCACGCCGGCATCGTAAACGTTTGCAGAGGACCGCCGGGAGAAAGAAATGTCTACCTCGATAGCGCGACTGCCGCGAGACTTCACCGATCGGCTGCATGGCGAACCGATTCAGGTGTTGTCACCTACCGGCACATCGCTGCGTGGGAGCCTTACGAACGTGAGCGCGCGCGTAGGGCCGTTTCCGGCCGGCTCGGTAGTGTCGCTCTGGGCCTCGGCCGATTGTTTCTTCCGGTTCGGGGACGTGACTGTCGTGGCCACTGCGACGGCGGACAGTGATCCCCTGACCGGGTTGCAGCGGGAGTTTTACAGTCTCGGGGCGGGGAACACGCATATCGCGTTTATTTTGCAGTCCGGCGTCGGGCCGGGAATCTTTCACGCAAGGGAGCTTGTCTAAATGGCTCGAAACCGATTTTCCCAAACTACGTCGGTAGAAGTGGCGCTGGTGGCCGCGACCGCCAAGACCGTCTTGCAGATTGTGGCTCCGGCCGCGCAACGGGATGCAATCAGCGAAGCGACAATCAGCTTTGACGGGATCTCGAACACCGCGGAGCCGGTGGTGGTGCGCGTAGTCCGGCAAACCACGGCCGGCACGAGCACCGCACGCGCTCCGCTCCGCTTGGACGATGACATTGCGACCGCGCTTGCGTCCACCGGCGGCGAGAATTTCAGCGCGGAGCCAACGGACACCGACATTCTGGCGACGATGGAGGTTCATCCGCAAGCCGGAGTGATCTACCAGGTCCCGATTCCGGATGGTGAGTTTGTGATCGGGGCGGGCGACCGGCTCGGGATCAAAGCGACGGCGCCGGCGGCCGTCAACTGCCTGGCGAGTTTCCGAGGAGAGGAGTAATCATGGGTTTTCTGGAAAGATTCCGAAAAGCAAAAGAGCCGGGCGCGATGAGCGAGGATCGCGCCATCGAGTTTTTGAAAGCGCGCGGTTATTGGGAGCCGCTGCCCGGAACCAAAGGGGCGGGGAATCCCAAACTCCATTTCCCGTATGCCGACGCGATCGCGTTTGCCATTGATTCCGATCCGAAGTTCAGCGACGACAACCGGCCCGTGCATGTCATCAACAGCGAACAGGATTACGAGATGTACAGGGACCCGGCATTGCTCGACAAAGCGTTGGCGACGGGCTACTGCTCGCAACGTCTCAAGGGGCGGCGGTTCGTAGTGGTGCCGCGCGGGCGCGGGTAACAAGTGGATTCTCTTCGTTACGCGGGCGGTCCGTGCTGTGGCAGCAGACGGGTCGCCCGCTTTTTTTGTTGGAAGTAGCGCAATGCCGGAGATGCCGGAAAAGAAAATGGTCGCTTGGGTCTGCTGCTATGACCCGTGGAACGGTTCGCCGCTGGTCTTGGTTAGCTCTTCGGAGAAGCAGTTTGCGGACCTGCCCGAGGACGGGATTCAAGGCTTCATTCTGTTTCACGCGGACGGGACGCGCCAAATCGTAACCGGCTGCGACTGGTATCTCTGGGTCGTGCATCCGAACGGGATGCCGATTCTGAGCGGGAATAATCACTCGCCGGAAGAGAATTCTAGCCGGTATCCCGGCGTGCTGTTGAAGCGCGGCAAGTTGACGACCGAAGAATGGGCGCATCTCACAACGGGGCTACTGATGGACGAGAAGAAGCCGGACGGATGCAAGAATTGTTAAATGCCGATCATTTTTATAGAGACCGATACCAACAATGGTTGCGGCGCTGCCGACGCTTTCTGCAACCCTGATACAACCACGAGCGCCTGCCGTAAAGATGCAGTTGCTGGTGGAACTCCCGGTTCGACTCCCGTACAGGCTATTTCTATTCTCAGCCTTTCTACTGAGGCAGGCACAATCTTTGTCTGCACCGTAGCAGCCGGAGTTTCCTGGGATGCCGGCACCTGGACGATTCGGATCAATGTCACGACCGCCAACATGAACCTCACCTGGGACAAAGTGTACCTTTGCCGGATCAACTCCACTTGCGTCAATCAAGCGACAATCGGCAACACAAACAGCTTGGGAATCAGTATGGGCACGACCGGAGTGAAAACCGCAACTGTAAGCGGTTCCGCTCAAAGTCCCTCGGTGGGCGATCTGGTGGCTGTAGTATGTTCCTTTATCAATGAAGCTCATTCCGCTCAATTCTTCAATCTCACTCCTAATCAAAACATTGACTCACCCTTTAATGTTGCTTCTGAACGATACGCCACGCGGCTCATGCGCCGCGCGATCGCGCCGGCAGCGCACGGCGGGATTAAAGTAAGCCGCTGGAAAACCTTCCCGCCGCCGGTCCAAGAGCGGGTGCAGTCGCGGATGATCCGCAAGACAACGGCCGCGCGCCGTCGGGAGCCGGCGGAGTCCTCCAAGTGGCAGACCTTCACGCCACCGCCCACGGTGAGCATCTTCCGGGCGCTCTTCCGCAAAGTGTTTGCCGGCCGGAAGCGCGAGCCGGCGCCGTCGCACGTCCTGAAACAGACTTTCCCGCCGCCGGTCGCGGAAAACATCTTGCGGCGGATGTTTCGGCGGGCGCTCGCCGGGCGCAAGCGCGAGCCGGGCCGGGGAACTGTCCTGAAACAAACCTTCCCGCCCCCGGTGTTGGAAAACGTTTGGCTGCGGATGATCCGAGTCGCGCGCGCGGGCCGACGGCGTGCCGCCGCTGTCTCCCGGCGCTGGCAGGTGAGGGCTCCGGTATTTGCGAACATCTGGCTCCCGATGATGCGCCTCTCGCGCGCGGCGCGAAAGCGAGCGGCCGCGGCGTCGCGCTTGTGGCGCATCGGAGCTCCGGCGCCGGCGCCCGCGGGCGGGGGACTGATTCTCTGGCGGATCGTCCGGGCGGGGCGGCGCCTGGCCGATTCGCGCCGGACCCTGTCGCGCTGGATTACAAATTTGCCGCCGGTCCCGCCCGGTCCCGCGCCGCTGTTGAAACGCGTGGCGGGATGGTTCCGGCTGTTTATGAGGATTTGAAATGACGGGCTTTGATGACGATTCTACTCCAACTCTCGACACAATCCAATCTCTGTGACGCCGTGATTCGCTTCTCGACCCGGAGCGAGTACAGCCACGTTGACTTTGTTTTGCCGAACGGGGACCTGCTCGGGGCGCATCCGCTCAAGGGCGTGTCGCGACGCGCGCCGGGGCCGGTTGCGCGCCGGTTGCTCCTGACGGCCGACGCTCCCGCGCGCGTGCTCGATATTGCAGAGGGCGAGCTCGGGAAGCCGTATGACTATACCGCGGTGTTCTCGCAGATCATCTTCGGGCGGGACTGGCAACGGCCGGATAGCTGGTTCTGCTCGGAGCTGGTGGCGTACTGCTTTGAACAGGGCGGCGCGCCGCTCTTCCCGCCCGATGTTCGATTCAGCCGGATCACGCCGCGGGACCTGCTGCTCTCGGCGCGGCTGGTTCGGGTTTAACCCGGCGTATGGCTTCCGGGGCGATTCGTCAGACGTTGGAGGTCCCTGGCGGGGAGCGGTGACGCCTTCTGCACCGTAACCGTGATGACGGTTTCGGCCTGGCATCGCTGGCAGCGGTATCGCTCTTGGGACCCGTCGCTCTCAGGCCAGTCTGCGCGGTGAATGAGGCTGCCGAGGGCCAGCGGATAATGGCAAGACGGGCAGTCAATCATAACCTAAACCTTCTGACCGGGCGTTTCCGGCCTGGCTAAGTGCTCCGTTTCCAAGACGGCTTGTTCATAACTACCGCCACAGCTTTTGACAGGGCCTTTCTTTGCCGCGGAGCTGCGTTCGGCTACCTACCCTTGTCCGGGGGCCGGTCGCGGGCAGGGCGGGAAAGCCTCGCGCACCCGGATGCGCCGCCAAACGGTGGCCTCACTGACTCCGAGGCGTTCCGCGATCGCGGCCACTGCCAAGCCGTCCTCCCGCAGCTTGTGAATCTTGGAGAGGTCGAGAATCTTCACGGGGCGATGCGCCGGCAAGTCTCGCCCGCTGCGGCTGTGGACCGTCTTGCCGACTTTGCCGGCGTCGGTGTCCTGGCGGTAACGGTTCAAGCCGCTCTTGACGCGCTCGCGGATCATGGTCCGCTCGATGTTGGCAACTTCTGCCAAGACAACCATCTGTATCCTCGACGTGGGGTTGTCCCGGTCAAACTCCAAGTGTGACTTCACGGCAATCAACCGAACCTTTTCACGCTCCAACAAATCCACGTTGTTGTAGAGCTCTATCGGGGACCGCCCGAAGCGATCGAGCGACCAAACCAGGACGCAATCGAACCGCCCGCGCCTACAGGCATCCAGCAAACGGCGCAACGCCGGGCGATCCCGATCGGCGCCGCTGGCCACGTCCTCGAAGGTTTCCAGTACGGTCAACCCGCGGCGCGCGGCGTAGGCGGCGAGCTCCCGACGTTGGAGCTCAGCGTTCTGCTCCGCAGTCGAAACCCGGATGTAGAGGGCGGTGGTCATTCTAATTCGTAGATCGTCCGGCCTTCGGTCAAGTTCGAGTGGAATTCCGGCATTTCGTCGAGCAGCGCCGTCGCCTTGTTGAAGATTGCTTTTGCGACTCCCGCGAACACGCCGCTTGCTTTCAGGTCGGGCAGCGCGTCGGAGACGACAAGATGTCCACCGTGCGCCCGCGCGTAGGCGATCAGAGCATTGCGGGGAGACATGCTTTGCATGGATCGCGCGACAGCGGAAAGGCCGTTCGCGCCGGTGTTGGTCGGAGGCTTGCTTTGAAGCTGTTTCTTGGGCGGTCTTCCGCGGCGCGGGATTGCGCCAGTCGCTCGGCGTTTGAGTAGCGCCCACTTGCGTTGATATTCGCGCTGTTTCCAGAGCTTGCATTCTTTCCGCTTACAGATTGTCTGTTTTCGGGTGCGTGGCACAAACGGTTCGCAGCACTCCGGGTTCGCGCACAGTGCCTCGCCGTCTTCGTCTACTTTCACCGTGCCTTTTCTTCCACGAGGAGACGGCGGGGCGGCGGGAAGGGCGAGCGGTTGCCGATCTGTGCTTACTGAAACAGCCGTTCCCAAAACGGCAGTGATGCCGGCAAGCGCGTCATCAATCAGTTGGCGGCGCCGGACAAGAATCTCTCCGGCTTGCATCAGGATTTCAGGGTCGTTCATTTCTTCGCTGCCTTTCTCCGCGCGGCCGCTTTCGGCTTCGCGGGCTTGGTGTTAGCCGTTTTCCGCACAACGGGCAATTTCTTGGGTGCCCCCTTTGTCTTGCGTTGTGGCGACGTTTGCACTTTTTTCGGGCGAGTGCCTGTAAGGTTCCTGGGTTTGGCATTGGCTTCCCCCTTCTTCGCCCTCGCTTCCATTGTCACCTGGCGGGCGACGGCGGCGGTGTTCACCTTGGCGCGGCGCGCGTAGGCGACGAGCAACGGCGGCAACTGCTCAGGCTTGGGACCGTAGCAATCCACGTCGGCGGCATCGGCCAGCGCCATGTCTGCGAGGAGCTGATTGAACGGCCCGGGCTGCAACCGGGCGATCCGCTGCAAGGCCACGTCGCCGCCAAATACCATCGTGGCATACCAGGACTTGCCGGCTCTCTTCGGTTTCCAGCCGCGGCTTTCGGCAAATCGTTTCCGGGTGGCAAAGTCGAGCCGGTCGAACAGGGCGGCGGCGGCGAGGTTCAAGTCCTCGCGTTCGGGCTTGCGGGCTGTGGCAGTGATGATCTGCGAAATGATCTGACGGCGGATCTGCTGTTGCAGCTTGACTTTCTTCGTGAGCTTCGCTTCCCGGAGCTTGTACTCTTCGCCGCCGCCGGCGTCGGTGTGGCCTTTGTGCTTCTTGCATTTCGGATCCACGCAGACCTGGGCGATCTGCCCAATGCGGTCGCCTTCCACAAAGACGCCGTGGCGCATCGCGGGGCAATGCTCGGCTTTCTTTTCGATGATGCGGTACTTGTCGCGGTCGAGGAGGCTTTTCGTTTTGGAGTAATACTCCGTGCTCAACCGAAGCGGCGCCTTGCCGTCTTTCTCTGTCACTTCGGCAACCTGAATCTGGACGAACGCGGCAACCTTCGACTGGTAGCAGGTGGGGTCGGTGCAGGTGTCGCCTTTCTTCACGTCCGGGAAGAGCTCGGGGTTCATGCCGGCGCGCTTCGGGCAGACCGTACAGGACCCGGCCTTCTTGACGAGCAGATGGTCAGCCACGGGGAAGGGGGCCTTGGTCAAGTCGAGGTTGACGTGCGTGGCAATCCAGTAGAGCAAGTGGCGAACGCTTTTCATTGGCTCGGCAGTCGCCTTTGGGTCCTTCAATCCCTTGGGGCCTGCGCCTTCCCATATTGCAAACACGGCGAGCAGCGCGCGCACCTGGTCGGCGGGTTGCAAGCGCGCGATCGGAACGGCATGGCCGGCGGTAATGCGCCCTTCCCGAAACGCCTTCTGCGCTTCAGGGATGAGTTCGGCCAGCTTCAACCGCTGATAGACGTAGGACAGTGACTTGCCGACTTTCGCGGCCACGTCGGGCGCGGTCTGCTGCCCGACTTTCATTAGCTCGGCGTAGCCCAAGCCTTCGTCGAGCGGGTGAATCCCTTCGCGCTGCACGTTCTCAATCAACTGGATTTCGCGCGCCGCGGCGTCGGTAAGCTCCCGGACAATGACCGGCACGCTGTCGAGCTTCGCCAGCTTCGCCGCGCGGAAGCGGCGCTCCCCGGCGACAATCTCAAACTGGCCGTCGCCGGCATCTTTCCCGTTGGCCGCGCGAACCACAAGCGGCTGCAAGACGCCGTGGGCGCGGATGGATTCAGCCAACTCTTCCAGGCTGGCTTTGTCGAACGTCTTGCGGTAATTCGTCTTTGACGGGGTGAGATTCGGGAGCGCGACGTGCTGGTATGCTCCCGGCTGCGGGGTTACTTCGGGCATGGGTTCGTCATCCTTTCTCGTGGGTTTTGGTTCGGCTTTCGCACACGTTTGCAGACTGAAAAACTGCTTGGCAACCTTTGACCGAAGGTTGCCAACGGGTCCTATTTCGCTAACAGACTGATATAACAGTAGTAAAGGCCATTTTGGACCCCGAAGGTTGCCAAGACCGCCTATATAGTGGAAGTTGGCAACCTTTGAACCCCTTTTGGGAGTTTCCAGACCCAATAACTCTTCTCGCCCGAGCCGACTTTTTGGGACTTCACGCCGAGCAGATGTTTGGCGCGTTGGATCGTGCGGTTGGCAATTCCCGCCCGCTTGCAGGCGTCCTGCAAATCGGTCCGGCGTACCTGGCCGTTTCCCAATTCGCGCAAGAGGAACTTCTGCGCCTCGGCCACCGCGCCGCGCTGCTCGTCGTCGCCTACCGTGGAAGCGAGCAGAGACCCCGCCGTTTCCTGACTCTCACCTTTCCAGTCAATGTACGGCACTCCATTGGCGTCTGCCTTAATCCGAAACTTGAGCGACGGCATCGGAGGTCCGAGGTTGGATTTGGTTTGCGCCAGCACTGTTATGCTCGGGTCCTTAGGATCTTTCGCCACGAGCAGGCCAGCGCGCGCGCCGCCGATGATTCCGATGGAGCCGCCGCCTCGATACAACGGATTGCCGCCGGGCGCTTTCGTCAAATGCCGGATGCACAGCACGGCTACGCGTTCCCGCGACGCCATTTCGGAGAGCGGGGCCAGCGCCAGGCGGATGTCTTGATCCCGCCAACTGTTTGTGTCGCTCGCTAAGTAGGCCATGAGCACATCTACAATGACGAGCTTCGCGCGGACCCGGTGAATCGCCGCCCGGACGGTCGGAATCTCGACCGGAATGTTAGAAACCGTTTGTTCGCCTGCCCAATCGGGCACGTATTTCAGCGCCACAATTCGTTTGAGGTCGGCGTTCGCAGCTTCCAGACGCGGCCGGATCGTGTCGCCTAATCCATCTTCCGCGCTCAGAATAACCACGCCGCCTTTCTGCACGACGGTTTGTCCGGGAAGGGGCTTCCCGGTTGTGAGACGCGCGGCAATGTTGAGAGTCAGCAAGCTCTTCCCCATGCCGGGATCGCCGTCTAAAATCGTGATCTTGCCGAGCGGGATGCGGTGTTGCCACAGCCACTCGACCTGTTCGCGTTTGACTTCCGAGAGCAGGATTCCTGGGGGCTGTTCGTGTTTCGTTCCATTCTTCGGGGGATGCTCGGGGACAACCCACTCAATCCGGTCAATGGCGGGCAGGTGCGAGAGGGCTGCAACAAGCTGCTCCTGGGCGTGTTGGTGAATCCAGGTCCGAAATGTAGAAGTCGGTACTTGAACGAATAGGGTTGAGTCCTCTTGTTTGAGAAACGACGTGGGCGCAAGCCACGTCTCGACCGAGGCCGGGGAGAGGTTCGGCTCCATGAGGCGCCGAACCTGCTCCCACGGGTTCGCCGGGGGGACCGGGGGGACACTCGGGATTTCTGCGGCGGCGGCTTTGGCGCGAGGCATCGGGGGCGCTAGATGACGCCGCCTTTCTGTTCTCGAATTGTCGCTGTCAAGTGCCGGCAATCTACTGAACCATCCCGATACGCCACGAATCGTTCGTGGCAGGTCGAGCAGTAGCGCGCATCTAGCCAACGGTCAATCGCTCGGAGCAGCTTCCGCACATAGAGAATCGGTTTCATATAGTTGGGCGTCGCTCGGCCAGTCTCCGAGCGAGACAAACCACTCGTTAAACAGCCGGAAGAACATCGCGGCATCAAACTCGGGAATGGAAAGCGTGCCATCAGCCTCGGGAATGTCGAGCTGGAAACGAGAGAGCCGCCCGCAATACCGCATGTCACTGACGGCCGCAAACTCCGCGACACGCGCAGCACGGTAGACTTTGGGCCAATTCTGATCGTTGCCATGCTCCGTCCAGCCCTCCGTGTTGAATTCCCGCACACTCCCGTCCGCGTAGACGTTCCAGAGCAACCAATCGTCGTGAAACTGCCGGACGACCATGGGCGGTGCAATCGTTTGCAAAGTCATACGCGCTCCCCTTGGGCGATGCGGTTCAGCTCGCCGGTCGTTAGAATCGTCGGGAAATGCAGGCAACCGTACTGATCGGGTGCGTCTTCGCAGTGGGGGCAGTACGGGATCGGAATCCGGGCGACGCGGCCGCTCCCGGCGCAAATCTTAAACGGGGAATCGTGAATCGAGAAGTAAACAAGGACGGCACCGAGCACCGCGCCACACTTGCATCGGCGAAATCCGTTGGGACCTTCGCGCGTCTCGGTGTCGCGGTAGTGTTCCAGGGCGGCTCGGAACTCGTCCAGCGTCATCTTGCGCGGCGTCTTCATGGGAATTTGTAGCCCTTCTCGCGGAGCCGCAGTTTCTCCCGCTCCAGCAACTCCCGGTCAATGTTTTCGATCAATCTGCGGACTAAGGTGTGTGCCGGTTCGTCCCCGCGCAACTGCCAACTCAGGCGCTCCAGCACCGCGCGGCCTTGGTTCAGTTGCCGCGGGCCGATTGGCTTAATGAAGCGCATGGGACTACTGCCCGTCTCTGCAACCCCCGCTCGCTTCGTGCGCTGGGGCGGGGTCGTACAGCCGCAAAATCGTCGAGTTGTCCGGGGCTGTTAGCGTCAAGCCGGGCAACCCGCCCGAAAAAACGCGCTCTGCGATGATGTGCGGCGGACCCTGCGGATTCAGAATCCGCACGGCAATTTCGCCGCCTGCGGTCCGTTCAAATTCGATGAGCAGCATTGGCGGCTCCCTTCGCTCCGTTGCGCGGCGCCGCGAACACTTCCGGGAACGCCCGCCGGATGAGGTCCTGAATCAAAAGCGACTCGCCAAAAACGCCGTGAAAGAATGCGGCGAGGTAGTGAATGAGCGACCGCTCTTCGGGCTCCAACTCCGGGTCGCGGAGCGCGCGGCCGAGAATGCTGAGGAGCACAAGAGCAACACTGGCGCTTGCTACAAGCTCGAATCCCCATTGCTTTTTCCAAAGTTCCCCTACTTCGGCGGCGACGTTTTGCACATTGGCCGCAACGAGTTCACTTATCAAGGGCCGCAAACAGGGGTCCAAAACCGGCGGGCTGTTCGGCGGCGGACTGCTCGGTGGTGTGCTCGGTTGTGTGCTCATCGTTCGGTTGCTCCTTTCCGGGGCGTTTCAAGCCGGCGCGGAGTCCGGCGTCTAGCGCGGCGTCCAAGCGGAGAAGGGCCGCATGAATCTTCGCAAGATGGTTGCACGGCGCACAGGCGATTCGCACGTTGACGCCCTTCTCCCTGCGATGCCGCGGGCATCGGATGTTCACGCGGACCGTTCGTTTGATCGCCATAGCTAGTCCCATTTCGGGCGCCGGGGTTCCGAAAGAAGGGGACTGGTTGCCGCCGCCAGGCCGTAACAAAGCAGCCCGAGACCACAGACGGAGAAATAAATTGCAGGGAGACGAACCGATTCCCATGTCACGGCCGGAAGGTCTGACAGCCACAGAATTAGTCGGATCATAAATAACGATCCGCCAAAGAACACCGTTGTCAATGCGACTCGCTTCCAGTTCATGCTGCCTCCGAGAGTTTCGCGGGAACCCGTGCGAGCTCCCGGCGCTGTTGCCGTAAGACGTGCTTGCGGCGCTGCTGCTCTTGCTCCTGGGCGCGCCGTTCGATCCCGCCCAGATGGGCCTTAAAGTGGCGCTGCAACTCCTGGCAGGCGAACATCCCGCCCAACGCCATGTGGATCTTGGTCATATTGTTTTGGAGCGCGCCTTGCACGATCTCTCCGAATTTCTGCTGCTCCCTCGTTCCCAACTCCCGCAAAAACACTTCGCTGTCCAGAGACATAGAATCCCCCTTGTGGCTAGACTTTGCTTCCTGGTTTACTTGTCGGAAAAGCGGGGGGATTGTTAGAGGAAAGGTTGAAGGGTCTCGGGGGGCGTAGCGACTCTGGCCGAATCTAATTACCCATTGCACTGCGCTTCCCAAGGCGATTCGGCGCGCGGGGAAGTCTGGGAATTCCCATCCAGAACAGCGGTCGCTACGGAGCCCCCTTTCGTGTGGGTTCTCGCGGGAAATGGCGTGAAACTGAAAACGTGCTCGGTTAAAAGAGCGGGCGGACGCAACCCAGGGTCTGATAATGGATATTATTGGACGGTACCAAAGCGCGACGGGTTGGGGTTGACGGTCGAGCACTACAATTCCTTGGGGACCAGATTCGGGTGGTGGCGGCGCGCGTAATCGAGAAAAGCATCGCTCAAAACGGACTGGAACGATACCCGATCGTCGGGGCGTTTCATCTGTTCCGCTCCTACCACGCGGGCCACGAGGCGGCGCAACTTGGGGTGCGTCCTGAAATTCAACTGCCGCAGTTTGCCGTTTTGTCGTTTCACGGGAGCCAGTCTATGCCGCTGGAAAAACTCTTGTCAAGTGAAAAGTGAACATGCTAGCATTTTGTTTGTTTGGGCCACTCAGAGGGGGGAACAATGAGCATCCTGCCGCTAGAACCGCAACAGCCAAGTGAGCCGGAGTCGCCGCAAGACAACGAGACTCAAATTATTCGCCGGTGGCTATGGCGACAATTCGGCGGTTTCGTCAAAGCTGTAGTGTTTGTTGTTCTGGGGATGGGGCTGGGGGTGATCTTGACTTCGCGCGCGCTGGCGCCGGACTCCAACTCTGCATTCATCGCCCAAATGGGCGGCAATGCTGCAAGGTTATCCGCCTGTGAAGCAGCGTTGCACGTTATCAAACAGGAGCAGGCTCGGTTTGCGACGGTCCTGTTGGAGCCGAATCAGGGGAACGAGTTTGTCATGGGGGCGTTGGCGCTACTGCTCGGGGCGCCGGCCGGCGCGGGGCAGATTCTCTCCGGCCTCACGCCGCCGCAACCGAAATGGGTTCTCCGCGGGAAGCTCATGCCGATGAGCTCCGTTCCGAACGCTCAATACAGTTGGGTCAATCTCGAAACCCGCCAGAGCGAAGGGCCGTTCAAGCCGGACCCGCCGAAGTAGATTGTTAATTCGGCCGGACCTCGGCGCCGGCGGCGGCGAGCCCTGGCTCCTCTTCCGCAAAGAATTCCAAGTAACCTTCGATAAACTTGTCAATCATCGGAAGCCGCTGGCAGGCGCCTAGAATCGGGTCATAGGCAATCGCCACGGGGTTTTCCCGCATGGTCTTTTCGAGCAAGCGGGCAAAGCTGGCGTCCATCTCGTTTGCAAGCTCCGCGGCGGCGGCGCCTTCGTCCTGCATAACGTCGGGAGTGGTTCGGGATCCGGCCTCGGCTTTAGCGGCAATGCGCCGCTTGATCGCTTCGACGATCACGGCGCGTTGGTATTCGGCAATCTGCTGCTCCTGGCTCGGGCCGGCGGGGTTCGCTCCGGGGGCCGGGGGCTGCGGTTGCGCGGCTGGTCCGGGCTGCGGCTGCGGACCCGGCGCGCCGATTGCGGCCGGTCCGGGAAGCACTCGGACCGGCGGCGCTCCCGCGGGACTGCGCGCGCCGGCGATATTGCTTGTAATCAGCACCACTTTGTCGAGCAGGGTTCCCAACTGCGGGGCAATCTGAGTGGCAAGGGTTTCGAGGAAGCCGCCGCCGCGTCCGGCCGCGGGCTCGAGCTCGCGCAATTCGCGGCTGATGTCCAAGAGGTCTTTTAGTTGACCGAGCGGCGATGCTGCGGGTCCTTGCATCTCCCGGAAGAGTTCCAGGAAACTTTTGAATTGGGTGAGCTCGCTTTGCTTGCCGGGCGCAGTTGCCAGCGCAGTCTTCATTTGTTCGGCCATGATATTGATCGCCTGATTCGCGCCGTTCCCCATGATCGAAAACGCTTGGGTCACTGCCTGGGACATATCAAACTTTTGCCCCTGCTGCATGGCGGTGTCGCGCTGCCGGATCAAGTCCCGCAGCAAATCCCCGACGAGCTTCAACGCCTGGCCGCTCTCGGGTCCGCCGCCATTCGCCGGCATTTGCAACGCGGCATCTTTGGTCGGGTCGCTGTGTTTCGGCGCGGCGTCAATCGCGAACGTCTTGCGGTAGACGGTGTACTCGCCGCTGCCGTCGCTTTTCATGCGGTTCAAGTAGAAATGGAATTTCCGGCCGCCCCATCGCTGGCGCACCTGGTCAATGTCAAGCGGTTGCGCCATTTTTTCGAGGTACGCAGCTTCGCCGGCAACCTTGTCGGGCGCCGGGTCTTTGCGATAGAGGTACAGCATGTGTTGTTCCCACTGCGCCGTGGTGAGAGCCTGCATGTACTCCCAAACGGTCATGGCGCGCGGGTTGGGAAAGCCGTCTGGCATAACACGGACGGCCGGCTCCGCGGCGGCGGCTATCGGCAACGGTACCTGCTCATCGTCTTCGGGATTGAGCAGGTCATCCGCCGGCTCCTCGATCGCTGGGGGGACTTCGGCGACGGCGGCTTGCCGTCCCAATCGGGTGCGGGCCATGTGTTTTCTCTCCTTTTTCTTGCCTCGCATCTTGCGGGGCTGTCTGTTTCATTGTCTACCACGAGCGTTCTGTCAAGTGCAAGAGTTGTCCGCAAGAGCCGCGCCATTTATATCAGCTTAGTGTAGAGGGTTTGTTGACACGCCGGGAACGCCGTGCGACAAACGGCGCGCATGGGTACCTGCTGTTCCACTTGTGCGGAGACGTCGGGCGCCGTCGCGGGACTACTTCTCCCCCGTGAGGGCGCCCGATCGGAAACCTACCCTTTACTCGAAGGGGATCAAGGGACCGAGCAGACGATCGCGCTGATTCGCCGCGCGGTCCGGGAGTCGCTTTCCGATCCGGCCGTGCGAGCTGCCGCCGCGGGGATCCTGCAAGGCGTTCCGGCGCATGATGACCTGGCCGAAGCGCGGCGCCTCTACTCCTGGGTGCTCTCGAACATCCGCTACACCAAAGACCCGGTAGACCACGAGACGGTATCGAATGCCCGGTGGACGTTGCAGAACCGCATCGGAGACTGTGACGACATTAACGGCGTGCTTCTGCCTGCGCTCTTAATGATGGCTGGGCATCCCGTGCGCCTGGTGACGATCGCAAACGTGCCGATGGCGCCGGACGCCTTCACGCACATCTATGCCGAGGTCGCAATCAACGGCCGCTGGATTCCGGTGGACGCTGCGCGGGAAGGCGCTGCGTTTGGCAAGGGGCCGGCAACGTGGTACCGCAAGCGCATTTGGGAGCTCGGGGAGGATCGCTTTCAGGAGGTCGCCGGCCTGGGCGGGTCGCGCGTGGGCATGGGCGGATGGGTCGAAGACGTCACGGCGATTTTCCAGGCGGGGGCGTCGGCGGCCGGAGACATCTACTCGTCCATTCGGGGAGTGCCTTATACCCCGCCTTACGTCCCGTCTACGACTACATCGTATCCGCCGGCGCCGCAACCATCGGCGCCACTGGTGAGCGGGATTTCCAACACGGTGCTTCTGATCGCTGCGGCCGGGTTGCTGTTTCTTTTATCGCGCAAGTAAAGGGGGGGGGCTCATGGGCCGATTGGTGAATGCGAATGTTTGGGTTGCACCGCGGGACCCGCGGCTCGGCGGGACGTATCAGGCGGCGCGGTTCCCGCTGCCGACCAGCAGCCTGCGTTTAGGCGGAACGTACATCCCGCGAATGATGGGCCAGCATCGCGCGACGCGGGCGATCCGGGCAACGCGCGCGGTACCGGGGGTGAGCCGCGCGATCCGGGCGACGCGGGCAATCCCGTATCGGCGGCTGCTCGGGCAGGAAGCCGGGACCGTAACGACGCTTCCCGCGACGGCGCGGGAACGCATCCAGACGCTTTGTGCGAACCATCCCGAAGTCTGCGCGCGGCTCTGCGACCGCTTCCCGATGGCGCGGTTCTTTTTCAACACGGCCTGCGCCGCTCCTCTCGCTGGCCTGGGGCAGGATGAGGCGGAACTTGAAGCAGGGGCAACGGCACTCGAAACGGCGGTAACAACGGAGATTTACAAAGACCCGACGGCTGTCGAAACAATTCCTGGAGGTTATCCCGGTCCTATGACCAACCCGGACATCGTCACGAACGGGCAGACTACCGAACCGTTTTATACCACGGCGGTCAACTATGCCACGAGCGGCATTGACTGGGCGAAAGCGAACCCGCTCATTGCCGCGGCCGTGATCGGCGGGGCGCTGCTGCTGATGGGCGGCAAGCGTCGTTAGAGCGATGCTGGGGCAACCCAGTAGAAAAGCAGAAATAGAATTGTGCCGAGCACGACAACGAGGAACGACTGCCACAGTGGGACGGGGGGACGAACAATCACGAGGAGAAGTGCGATGCACAGCGGAATGACGAACCAAGGGCGCATAGCCGGCACAGTATAGCACGGGCCGCGGTACAGGAAAACAGCATGGCTCTGGGACTCGAAATCGAAGAAAGCTCGCTGTTCAGCGTCGGGGATTATCTCCGGGGCGTCAACCAGGAAATCAAGGCGGCGCTCGTAGACATTGGCCAGCAGCCGGTCGGCTCGGTGCCGGTGGAGGTCGCGCGATCGCTGCACAATTTGCAGCTCACCTATGAGCAAGCAAGGGTCGCGTACGAAACGGTGTATCGAGCGGCGTACGGGACGGTTCCAACGGGTCTGGCTGCATTGCCTGTCGGGATCGCGGCGTGGGCGGCGTGGCAATGGCTTGTTGCGGCGGTCGTGGCGGGCGGTCTGCTTTATACGGCAGTTCAAGCGTTTCGCGACACTGTGCGTTATTGGCGAGAAGGTCTCCGGGCTGAACAAGGCCAAAGGCTGCCACCTGTTGAGTCCAGTTGGGAAGCGTGGATTATGGACAACCTCCTTTTGGTCGGCGTTGGAGGAGTGGCACTGATTCTTCTTCTGCGGAGGTAAAACGCATGGCGGGTGAAAAGCAACGCGAGCCAGAGCCGGAAACGGTGCCGAAAGATCCGAATGCGGATGAGCTGCGGGACACGGTTCCGACTATGAGCGACATACCACACGACTTCGGCGACGGCGCGCCCGACGTGGGCAGAGAGCCCTTTGTGGACGGTCCCGACGTGGGCGCGCCTCCCGCGGGACCGCCGGAGCCGGCACCGGCGCAAGAAAGAACGCTGGGCGAAGTCGTGATTACCTGCGAGTCGCCCTTCCAAGGTGCGCGCTGCGCGGTGCTCGGAATCCTGGAGAGCGGCGCCGCGCAGGTCCGCGTCCTGGACGGGCCGTTTGCCGGCGAAGTAACGAACGTCTACGAAAGCCAGTGCAAGACGCCCTAACCCGGCGAGGTCTGGAAACGTTTGCACATCCGAGCCCGGAGCGGGAGCGACGGGGCATCTTCGGAAAAGTCAGGAGTGAGGAGAAACAAAACAATGGAGCATCTGATTTCGCAATTGATTCAGTTGGGCATGGGCGCCTGGGACCTGCTCGTTCCGGGGCTGAGCTTGCTCGCGTTTGGCGCGGTCACGACGGCCACCGTTCGGCGGACGGGCGACGTGTTTGTGTTTGACGTGACGGCGACCGCAGACGCCGATACTGTGACGGCCAGCATCCCGCACGGCATGGGCGTGATACCCGACGTGCATATTACCCAGCTCATTATTCAGACGGTCGTGTCGGCGGCGCTCTGGGCGGTCACCACGCTGGACGCGACGAACTTGATCTTGACTAAAGCTACGGGCGTTGGGTCTGGGAACGCCGGCGCGCAGCTCCGCGTCTACGCCGAGCGGCCGCGGTAGGTCAAAGACAGGTGACAGGTGCTAGGTGTTAGGTGCTAGAGGCAGAAAACCTAACACCTGGAACCTAACACCTAACACCTGGAGTTCATCATGCGGAGAGTGTCATTTCCAATTTTCCGGCGCAACCGGCGCATCGGGGCCGTAACGGGTCTGGGGGCGACGGTCAAGAAAGCGGAGTCGGCCGGCAAGGGCATCTTGCGCTCGCTCGGGATCACGAAACACAACCCCGCCGCGGCCACGAACCCGAGCAGGCGCAAAGTGGCCAAAGCCCGCAAGCGCGCCGGGCGCGCGAAAGCGAAGCGGCTCCGAAAATTGTGGGGCCAAAAGTGAACGTCGCGGAAGGGTTCTGGCGCGGCGGGACGTTTCATCCGATCCGCTCGAGTCCTGATTATGACTCGGCCCGCGCGGGAGAACCGATTTTGAAAAAGGGGTGGGCGCTCGGACG